>Ga0070741_10005821_pt1 | contig 26958 bp, 32 predicted proteins | sample Coa_R1_4_FD_66440 | JGI IMG/M metagenome (GOLD analysis project Ga0070741, IMG submission 66440) | Surface soil microbial communities from Centralia Pennsylvania, which are recovering from an underground coalmine fire - Coalmine... | ecosystem: Environmental > Terrestrial > Soil > Unclassified ...
GAGGGCGCACGCGCCCTCCTCGCGATCGTCCTCGATCGCGACACGACCGGTGCGACCCGCGGCCGCGCGCTGGCCCTCTACGCGGACGGCCTCCTGGCTTTCCGGCAGGGCGACCGCGACGGGTCCCTCGCCCGCAACGAGGAGGCGCTCGAGGTGGCGAGGGCCGCTTGCGACGTCGGCGCCGAGTCCCTCGCCCTCGTCGGGCTGAGTCGCGTCGCCTTCCGCGACGGTCGCTACGGCGACGTCGTCGCTCTGGCGCGTGATGCGCGTACGCTCGCCGGCGGCGATCCGGACGCCCAGGTATGGCCGCTGCACATGGAGGCGGCAGGCACCCGCTTGTCCGGGACTACGACGGTGCGCGCGTTCTCTACCGGCAGAGCATCGACCTGAACCGGTCGCTCGGCGACCGCGACCTCGAGACGATGGAGCTGCACAACCTCGCCCACGTGGAGCTCCATCGCGGGGACGTGGCCGCAGCCGAGCAACTGCTCGCGGGGTGGAGGGAGCGCACGGCCGGTTCCGAGGCACCGTACGACCGCGCCATGGCCGCCCTGAACCAGGCGGCTCTCGCCGCGGCCCACGGAGAGCTCCGACGGGCGGCCGGCCGTCTGGCGCGCGCCGAGTCGCGGCTCGCCGAGGCCGGAATCGTCCTCGACCCCGACGACGCGTTCGAGGTCGAGCAGCTGCGGTCGCGTCTCGCGTGACGAACACACGTTCGTATCACGTTGGGTCCATCGCAAATGGACTTGTAGGAATTTGGACCCCTTGCTATGTTCTGCCTCAAGTAGAGGGTGAGACTTCGTCCAACCCCGACCTGGGAGACGCCACGTGGCAGCTCGCACCGCACATGCCTACTCGCCGCAAAAGGCCCAGCGGGAGCTGGAGGACCTCCAGCTCGTCCTCAAGGCCCGCAACGGCGACGGCACGGCCATGGACGTCCTCATACGGCGGTACACCGGCTTCGTGCGGTTGAAGGCGAGCTCGTACTTTCTCGCAGGCGGCGACTCGGACGACCTCGTCCAGGAGGGTCTGATCGGCCTGTACAAGGCGGTGCGGGACTTCCGGGCGGACAAGGAGACCTCGTTCCGGAGCTTCGCCGAGCTCTGCGTCACCCGGCAGATCATCACCGCGATCAAGACGGCCACGCGCTTCAAGCACGCGCCGCTGAACACGTACGTCTCGTTCAGCCATACGCCCGCCGGCCAGGACGGCGAGGGCGAGTGCACGCTCGGTGACGCCCTCCCCGGGCCCGGCGTCCACGAGCCGTCGGTCATGGTCATCTCGACAGAGGAGCTGCAGAGCCTCGTCTTCTGCCTGGGCACCGGCCTGTCGTCGCTCGAGGCGGACGCGCTCCGCCTCTACCTCGAGGGCTCATCGTACGAGGACATGGCGGACAGGCTCGGCTGCGACACGAAGACCATCGACAACGCGCTCCAGCGCGTGAAGCGCAAGATCGTCACGCACCAGAAGACGCGCGAAGTCCTTCTCTAGCCGCACCTGTCCGGCGAAGACACGGCCGGTGCCAGGCACGCGTACAAGAGCGTGACGTCAATGCGACGCCTGAACTCATCTCGCGGCTCTCGGGCGCCTATCTGCCACCTCGGCCCCGTCGGCGCCCCGTTCGGAATCCGTCGAGATGACGTAATCGTGCCTGGCACCGGTCGTGTCCCTGCGAGTCATGACCTCGGGGTTTCCGGGTGGCGTCGCCTACCATGAAGGCGTTGCCGGAGTAGCTCAGTTGGCAGAGCACCGGTTTTGTAAATCGGGTGTCGTGGGTTCGAGTCCCACCTCCGGCTTGCGGTGCACCAATAAAGACTGATAGAAGGTCTAAATCATGGACCGTCTATCGGCCGCCGGCGACCCCGGCCTCCGCTCGGCGCTCGCCTTCGTGCGCGGCCAGGAGCATTGCGTCACCGCCGACGAGCTCGCAGCACACGACTGTATCCACCGCAACGTCGCCCGCAGCCGCCTCGAGCGGCTCGTGCGCGCCGGCCTCGTCGAGACGGGCAGCGCCCGCGAGGGCGTCGGCCGTCCCGCGAAGACCTATCGCGCCGCGCCCGAGCTCGAGGCGATCGAGTTCCCCGCCCATCACACCGCGGAGCTCGTCGGCCTCCTCGCCAGGGGCCGTTCCGACCTGCACGAGGTCGGCGCCGAGTTCGGGCGCTCGCTCGCGCGCAAGGCGGGCCTCGGCCGCGGTCGCAGCCTGGACGACGTCACAGCCGGTCTGCGCGGTCTCGGCTTCCAGGCTGCGCACGAGGACGGCGAGATCGTGACGCCGACGTGCCCGCTGCGCCCTCTCGTCGCCGCGCAGCCCAAGCTCGCCGAGCTCGACGAGGGCATGTGGTCGGGTCTCGTCGGCGCAAAGGCTTCGTGCATTAGGGAGGGCTGCCTCGACCCGGCATCGCCCTGTCGTGTCCGTGTATCCCTCGAGTCGGAGAGGTGACGATGCGCTCGTTCCGCTATCTCGTCGTCGGCGGAGGCATGACCGGCGACGCCGTCTGCAACGGCATCCGCGACGCGGACCCCGAGGGGTCCATCGGCCTGGTCGGCCAGGAGCCGGTCGCGCCCTACAAGCGCCCGCCGCTGACGAAGGGCCTCTGGAAAGGCGGCGACGAGTCGAAGATATGGCGGAACGTCGAGCAGCACGGCGCCGAGCTCGTCCTCGGCCGCAGCATCACGTCGATCGACCCTGCGGCGCGCACCGCCGTCGACGACACCGGCGAGGAATACGAGTGGGAACGCTTGATCCTCGCGACGGGCGGAACCCCGCGCCGCCTCGCGGACGCGCCCGACGACGTCGTCTACTTCCGCACGCTCGAGGACTACCGTCGGGTGCGCGGCCTCAGCGACGGCGGCGCACGCTTCCTCGTCGTCGGCGGCGGCTTCATCGGCTCCGAGATCGCGGCCGCCCTGCGCTCGCACGGGCGCGACGTGACGATGGTCTTCCCCGAGCCGGGCATCGGCTGGCGGACCTTCCCACCCGACCTCTCCCGCTTCGTGACCGAGTATTACCGCGAGCAGGGTGTCGACGTGCGCACGGAGACGTTCTTCGAGTCGGCGGACGGCTACGACGCCGTCGTCGCCGGGCTCGGCATCGTGCCGCGCACCGAGCTCGCGGAGGTGGCGGGGCTCGAGGTGGCCGACGGCATCGTCGTCGACGTGCACGGCCGCGCCGAGGGACAGGATCGCGTCTTCGCAGCAGGGGACGTTGCGAACTTCCCGATGCCGGCGCTCGGCAAGACGGGGCGGGTCGAGCACGAGGACCACGCGAACACGCACGGGCGCGTCGTCGGCTCGAACGCCGGCGGTGCCGACGAGCGCTACGAGCACCTGCCGTTCTTCTACTCCGACCTCTTCGATCTCGGCTACGAAGCCGTCGGCGAGGTCGACTCCCGTAACGGCACCGTCGAGGCTTGGCTCGAGCCGAACCGGAAGGGCATCGTCGCGTACGTCGACGACGAGCAGCGACCGCGCGGCTTCCTCCTCTGGAACGTCTGGGACAGGGTCGATCCCGCGCGCGAGCTCATCATCGCGGGCGAGCCGATCGATGAGGAGACGTTACGTGGGCTCGCAGGCTGACGTGCGCGCGGCCATGTCACGGTCGCGGTCGGTGATCCCGCCGGCGGAGTGGGTCGTCCAGCGCACGAGCACCTTGCGGTACCGGATGTCGATGTCGGGATGGTGGTTCTCGCGCTCGGCCAGCTCCGCGACACGCGACACGAACGCGATCGCGGCAGGGAAGCTCTCGAGCTCGAACTCGCGCACGAGGGCTCCGTCCTCCTCTCGCCACCCCTCGGGCTTGCTCATGCGCCTGACTATGCCGGACCGCAAGCAGCGCGCGGGCTTCGACCTCGTCTGCGAGCTCGTCTTCAGGCCGCCGGCCCACCTACTCGCCCGCGCGCTCGCGCAGCTGCGCGTACCACCGCCTGCGGTCGTCCTCGCGGGTGCCGCGACCGGCCTCGCCGCAGCCGTGGAGGTGGGCCGGCACGCGTTTCTCGCCGGCGCGCTGCTCCTCCAGCTGAAGACGCTGCTCGACAATGCCGACGGCCAGCTCGCGCGCGCGACCGGCCGGGTCAGCGACTTCGGACGCTATCTCGACTCGGAGTCGGATCTCCTCGTCGACGCCGCCGTCTTCGCCGGCCTCGGCGTCTGGATCGGTCCGTGGCTCGCACTCGCAGGGTTCGTCCTGCTGACGACCGTGCTCTCGCTCAACTTCAACCTCGAGCGCATCCATCGCGCCGCGCCGGCAGCGTGGGATCGATCGCCGCTCGGCCGCCTCTACGGGATGCTGTACGGCTGGCAGGACCGCCTCGCAGCGGCGCTCATCCGGCGGCCGAGCCGTGCGACCGTCCTCGTTGCATCGAACTTCGGGCTCTCGCCGCAGCTGCTCGTGCTCGGCGTCTTCCTCGCCGTCGGACACCCGGGCATCTACCTCACCGTCCTGCTCGGGTGCACGGCCGTCCTCGCAGCATTCATCGCCGTCGACCGGGAGAGAGAACCATCGTGAACATCGAATCTGCAGTCGTCCTGCCCTGGCACGGTCGCGACACGCGCCGGCTGAGCGACGCCGACTGGGCGCGTCTCGAGGGCAGCGCCGCCGAGATCCTCGCCGCCCTCGGCATGGATCTCGACACGCCCGGCACACGCGACACGCCGGCGCGCTTCCTGCGTGCGCTCTACGACGCCACCGCCGGCTACGACGGCGACCCGAAGCTCCACACGTCGTTCCCCGCCGAGCACAAGGGCGAGCCGTCGGGCCTCATCGTCGAAGGGCCGATCGCGTTCCACGCGCTGTGTGAGCATCATGCGCTTCCCTTCCACGGGACGGCGCACGTCGCATACGTGGCCGGGAGCGAGATCATCGGCATCTCGAAGCTGACGCGGATCGTGCGCCTGTATGCGCGCCGGTTCACGGTGCAGGAGCGCATCGGCGAACAGATCGCGGACACGCTCGTCGAGCTGATCGAGCCACACGGCGTCGCAGTGCACCTCGAGGCGGCGCATTTGTGCAACCAGATGCGAGGCGTCGAGGAGGACGGCTCACGAACGGTGACGACCTTCTGGCGCGGCGTCTTCAAGGACGACGCGGACCTGCGCCGCGAGTTCCTCCTACAGCTGGCCAGGTGATCCCGCTCGAGCTGCTGTACGAGCCTGCGGACCTGCCGGCGTTCGCGCTTCCGCAGCAGCTCTCGGCGCTCTACCCCGGAATGTTCGGGCTGCCCGACGATTGCCTGTACGTCAACTTCGTGGAGACGCTCGACGGGGTCGTCGCGCTCCCCGACGTGCCGCGGTCGAACCGGATCGTCGCCGACGAGAGCGAGGCGGACCTCTTCGTCATGGCGCTCCTGCGCGCGTGCGCAGACGTCATCGTGATCGGCTCGCACACGTTTCTCGCCTCGCCCCGCAACCGGTGGACGGCCGAAGCGGCGTACCCGGATGCTGCCGCCGGTCTGACGGAGCTGCGCCGCTCCCTCGGGCTCCGAGCCGAGCCGGACGTCGTTGTCATCTCGCGGCTGCGCGAGCTCGAGTCGGAGACGCTCGCCGGCCGGCTGAGCGTGCGGAGCAGCGTGACCGACGCGGTCGCCGACCTGCGGGCGCGCGGCGCGCGCCGCATCCTCTGCGAGGGAGGCCCGACGCTCTTCGGTTCGATGCTCTCCGACGACCTCGTGGACGAGCTCTTCGTGACGGTCTCGCCGGTCGTGGCCGGGCGAGGGCTCTCGCTCGTCGAGGGCGTCGAGCTCTTGCCGGACCGCCGAATCGGCGGGACGCTCTCAGGCGTGCGTCGGCACGGCTCGCATCTTTTCCTGCGCTATCTCCTCGCGGGCTGACCCGACGCGAGCGCGGCCGCGACCGCGGCGAGCTCGTCGACGAGGCGTGCCTTGCGCACGTAGTCGGCTGCGCCGGCGGCGCGGATCTCGAGCGCCCGTTCCTCGTAGTCGTGCCCGCTGATCGCGAGCACGGGCAGCTCCGGCATCACCTCGCGCAGCTGCCGCGTTGCCTCGACGCCGTCGAGCACGGGCATCTCGACGTCCATGACGACGAGGTCGGGCTGGAGCTCCTCCGCCAGCTCGACCGCCTCGCGCCCGTTCCGCGCCCGCCCGACGACCTCGAGGCTTCCGTGCGCGCGGAGCGCCGCCTCGAGCGCGTTGAGAAACCCCTCGTCGTCCTCGGCGACGAGAACGCGATACCGCTTCCTAGCCGAGGCCACCGTCCCGAACAGTATTTCTCATGCGCTGTCGAGAGCGTGGGCGAGGTCGGCCCAGAGCTCCTCCGGATCCTCGAGCCCGACGCTGAGGCGCAGGAGGCCGCTCGGGATGCGATCACCCTCCCAGCGGTGGCGGGCCTCGATGAGGCTGTGGACGCCTCCGAGGGAGGTGGCATTCGTGACGAGGCGCGTCGCCGTCTCCACCCGCCGGGCCGCGCCCGCGTCGGCGACGTCGAAGGAGACGAGGCAGCCGAGGCCGGGGTAGCGGACGGTCCGCACGCCCGGGTGGTCGGCAAGGCGCTCGGCAAGGAGGGCCGCGGTTGCGGCCTGCCGGCGGACGCGCACCTCGAGCGTGTGCAGGCTGCGGCGCAGGAGGCGCGCCTGCTCGGCCGCGGGGGAGATGCCGGTGAGCCCGCGGAACCGGCGCAGCGCGTCCGCCGCGGCCGGATCGCGGCACACGACGACGCCGAGGAGCACGTCGTCGTGTCCGCCGAGTGCCTTCGTCGCGCTGTGGAGCACGTAGTCGGCCCCGTGCTCCAGCGGCCGCAGGTCGATAGGTGTCGCCACCGTCGAGTCGACGAGGAGGGGCGCCGGATGTGCGGCCGCCGACGCCATGTCCGGCATCGTCAGCATCGGGTTCGCGGGCGCCTCGGCCCACACGAGCTTCGCGCCGTCGGGCGGCGGGCCGGTCTGGTCGTACTCGACGTGGCGCAGGCCCCACGGCGCGAGCGTCTCGAAGAGCCGGCCGGTGCCGTAGTACGCGCCGGCGGCGAGCGCGATCGTGTCGCCGGGCCGAAGCAGCGAGAGGACGAGCGCGGTCGCTGCGCCGGTGCCCGACGGGAAGAGCACCGCCGTGCCGCCGTCGAGCGCGCCGAGCGCGGTCTCGGCGGCCGCGACCTCCGGGTGGCCGTAGCGCGCGTAGAAGAACTCTCCGACCTCCCCGTGGTCGTAGGGCCAGATGACCTCCATCGCAAGGACCCTACGCCGGTTGCAGCTCGTCGAGGCGGCCGAGGCGCGAGAGCGCGGGGAAGATGCGCGGCCAGGACGCGGCGACGGCCATCATCAATCCGCCGCCGAGCACGACCGCGGGGACGGTGCCGATGAGCGATGCGACCGCTCCGGACTCGAACGCGCCGAGCTCGTTCGACGCTCCGATGAATACCCACTCGACCGCGTTCACGCGTCCCTGCAGCTCGATCGGCGTGACGACCGCCAACGTCGTGGAGCGGATGTTCATGCTGAACATGTCGACGAAGCCGGAGAGGGCGAGCGCGGCGAGCGAGAGCGGCAGCCACTTCGACAGCCCGAACACGACCATCGCCGCGCCGAACGTCGCGACGACGACGAGAAGCGTCGGCCCTGCGCGCGTCTGCAGCGGCTTCCGCGCGAGCACGATGCCGGCAATGAGCGCTCCAACCGACGGTGCGGTCCGCAGCGCGCCGAGGCCGATCGGGCCGGCATGGAGGATCGTGCGCGCGAACACGGGCGCGAGCGCGATCGAGTCGCCGAGAAGGACGGCGACGAGGTCGAGCGAGATCGCGCCGAGGAGCATCCGCGTGCGGAGGATGAAGCGGAGGCCGGCGACGAGGCTCTCCCAGTCGGGCGGCGGCTGGTCGACGAGCGGCGCCGCGCGCGGCCTAAGCGCCAGGATCGAGACGAGCGAGACGACGAAGAGGGCGGAGGCGGCCGCGTAGACGGCGACGGGCTCGATCGCGAAGACGATTCCGCCGAGCGCCGGACCGGCGACGACACCGATCTGACCCGCAAGGCTGCGCAGAGCGATCGCCCCCTGGAGGAGGTCGATCGGGACGATCTCGGGCGTGAGCGCGCGGAGCGCGGGATTGCCCACCGCCGAGGCGATGCCGGCGAGCGCGCCGACGGCCAGGAAGGGCCAGAGGCGCTGGGCGCCGGCGAGCGTGATCGTGACGAGCACCGCCGCGATGGCCACGTGGATGACGAGCGCTCCGGCGGAGACGACGCGGCGCGAGACGCGGTCCGCGAGCTGTCCCGCGGGCAGCGCGAGGAGCGGCAGCGGCACGAACTCGGCGAGGCCGACGAGGCCGAGGTCGAGCGGATTGCGGTGGATGGCGTACACCTGCCAGCCGATTGCGACGGCGAGCATCTGCGATCCGAGGCCGGTGGCGACGGAGGAGATCCAGAGGAGCGCGAACTCGCGATGCTGGAGAGCGGGTGGAAGCCGCCTGCGCACGCGCCCAGAGTAGGCTCTGCCTCCGATGAGCAACGTGCACGAGACGACCGAAGCGAAGCTCGAGTGGCTCGCCGAGCTGCGCGGCGAGGCGCTCCATGCCGGCAGCGAGAAGGCCGTCCGGCGCCGCCGCGACGAGGGGCGGCTGCTCGCGCGCGAGCGCGCGGTGCAGCTTTGCGACCCCGGCTCGTTCGTCGAGCTCGACCGTTACGTCCGCCACCGCGAGTCGAACTTCGGGATGATGGAGCGCCGTCCGTACGGCGACGCCGTCGTCACCGGTCACGGGACGATCTTCGGCCGCCGCGTCTTCGTCTTCTCGCAGGACTTCACCGTCTTCGGCGGATCGTTGAGCGAGGTCTTCGCCGAGAAGATCTGCAAGCTGATGGACATGGCCGTGAAGTACGGCTGTCCGGTGATCGGCATCAACGACTCGGGCGGCGCGCGGATCCAGGAGGGCGTCGTCTCCCTCGCAGGCTACGCGGAGATCTTCTGGCGCAACGTGCAGGCGTCGGGCGTGATCCCGCAGATCTCGCTCGTGATGGGGCCGTGCGCGGGCGGCGCCGTCTACTCGCCCGCGATGACCGACTTCATCTTCATGGTCGAGGGCTCGTCGTACATGTTCATCACCGGCCCCGACGTGGTGAAGACGGTGACGGGGGAAGAGGTGACGTTCGAGGAGCTCGGCGGCGCGACGACGCACGCGACGAAGTCCGGCGTCGCGCATTTCACCTCGCCCGACGAGGCGGCGTGCCTCGAGGATGCGCGCTACCTCCTCTCGTTCCTGCCGCAGAACAACCGCGAGCGGCCGCCGTTCACCACGCCGAAGGACCCACGCGCCCGCGAGGACGCGGAGCTCGACACGCTCGTCCCCGATCATCCGAACCGGCCGTACGACATGCACGACGTCATCCGTCGGGTGATCGACGACGGCGAGTTCCTCGAGGTGCACGAGCGTTGGGCGGAGAACATCGTCTGCGGCTTCGCGCGCCTCGGCGGTCACGCGGTCGGCGTCGTCGGCAACCAGCCGCACACGCTCGCCGGAGTGCTCGACATCGAATCGTCGGAGAAGGCCGCGCGGTTCGTTCGCACGTGCGACGCGTTCAACGTCCCGCTCGTGACCTTCGTCGACGTGCCGGGCTTCCTCCCCGGGACCGCGCAGGAGTGGGGCGGCATCATCCGCCACGGCGCGAAGCTCTTGTACGCGTACTGCGAGGCGACCGTGCCGAAGCTGACGGTGATCACGCGCAAGGCGTACGGCGGGGCGTACGACGTCATGAGCTCGAAGCACGTGCGCGCCGACTTCAACTTCGCCTGGCCGACCGCGGAGGTGGCGGTGATGGGGCCCGAAGGCGCCGTCAACATCGTCTTCCGCAAGGAGATCGAGGAGGCAGCCGACCCGGAGGCGCGCCGTGCGGAGCTGATCGCGGAATACAAGGAGCGGTTCGCGAACCCGTACCCGGCGGCCGAGCGCGGCTACGTCGACGACGTGATCGAGCCGAGGCGCACCCGGCCGGTGCTCATCGACGCACTCGAGACCGCGCTGACGAAGTCAGAGCCGCGGCCCTCGCGCAAGCACGGGAACATCCCGCTGTAGGCGGCCGGCAGCAGAAACACGAGATTTCGCTATCCGCTGAGGCCGGCTTCGCGGAGCGGACGGCGGGCCCAGGCGAACTTGCGCCGGTACCGGCCGGTGAGCTGCGCGACTGCGACGCCGTACTCCGACGACTGGATGAACCACCCGTTGCCGAGGTAGATGCCCATGTGGTCGACCTGGGACGGGCGCGACCGCGGTCCGCGCGCGCCGAAGAAGAGGACGTCCGCCGGCTGTAGGTGCGCAAAGTTCACGAGCTGGGAGCGCGGCACCTCGCCGCTCATCACATACGTCGTCCGGCCGCGGAGCACGGACGCGAGGTCCCGCTCGCCGGGATACCGCGCGAGCTTGTACACGCGCCACACGAACCCGGAGCAGTCGTATCCGCCGCGGGCGGCGACGCCGAAGTCGACCTCGGCTCCGTCATTCGTCCCGCCCCAGACGTAGGGCATGCCGATGCGCGCGACCGCCGTGTCGAGAATCCGCCGCTGCCACTTCGAATAGTGCGGCAGCGAGAAGGTGTCGGCGAGGTGCTGCACGATCGGGACGAGCCAGCCCGACGTGTGGATGAGCTGGGCCGCCGAATACGCGGCCTCGGAGCGCGTGGCGGGGTCGTCGGGCAGCAGCTCGAGGAAGTCCTCGCGCGCCGGATGATCGGTGCGCAGCCCGAGCAGCCGAGCCGCCACCTCGGTGCCGAAGCGCGCAGGGACGACGAGGCCCGCTGCGCGGGCCCCGCGCGCGAACTCGGCCGCCGCGGCGTCGAGACCGACGCCGTCGACGAGCTGAGCGTCGAGCATCGTCATCGACGCGGCCGCTGCGCCGTGCGCCACCTTGGGCGGCTGCGCAGGTGGGGGCGGAGGCGAGGGAGCCGGAGGAGGCGTGACCGCCTCGGTCGTGGTCGTCGACTCCGTGGGGTCGGTCGTCGTCTGCATCGGGTCGGTCGTCGTCGCCGTGGGGTCGGTCGTCGTCTGCGCCGGATCCGTCACCGTCTGAGACGGTGTCGCCTCGAGCGGAGACGGAGGGGGCGCGAACAGCTGCTTCAGCCCGAAGACGAGGTTCGCGAGCGCCTGGTCGGTGAGCGTGCCCGTCGGCCGGAAGGTCGTGGGCGACCTCGTTCCCATCAGCCCGTCGCCGGTGACGATGCGAATCTGGGGAAGCGCCCACCAGCGCGCGGCCTGGCGCACCCCCGCGTGCGCAGTCCCGGCAGGCACGAACGCGAGCGCCGCCACGGCGGCAGCTATCCCGGCACCCCCACGCAACCCGATCCTCACGAAGACTTTACCCTGGAAGAACGTGAATCTCGAGATCACGCCGGAACCGAGCGAGGAGGAGCGGGCCGCCATTCTCGCGGCATTGGCCGCAGAGGCCGAAACGCCTCCCCCTGCGCCGTGGCTGGAGGAACCCCCGCCGGATCCGTAACCCGAGCGCTCGCCGGGCCGTTTTCCCGACATGTACGACGAGTGCATCCGCTGCAACACGGCGCCTGCCGTGGACGAGCTGGGCTACTGCGGCCACTGCCACTGGGCGGTTCGTGCGGAGATCGAAGAGGGCTTCTACCAGCTCCGTGAATATCTCCGCTCATGGGCGCGGTTCGAGGACTGGTGCGCTTCCCGCGGGCTGGCGACGCGTTGACGCCTCAGACGGTGGCGCGCGGCCGGAAGAGCGCCGGAGCACTGCGCGCGTAGTCGAGCCCTGACGCCCACGTCAGCACGACCGCGACGAGCATCGACCACCATGCGACGCCGGTCCCCCATGCGCCCGCGGCCGCGAAGCCGCCGAGGGCGGCGGCGACCGCCTGCGCCCACGTCTTCAGCTTTCCGAGGTCGCGCGCGGCGATGACGATCCCGCGCTCGATCGCCGCCTGGCGGAGCCCGGTGATGAGCACCTCCCGCACGACGATCGCGGCCACCATCCACGCAGGCACGACGTGCTCGCCGACGAGCATGACGAGCGCTCCCAGCACGAGCACCTTGTCCGCGATCGGGTCGAGAAGCGAGCCGAGCGGCGACGTCCGCCCGTGCCTGCGCGCGAGCCGCCCGTCGAACCAGTCGGTCGTCATCGCGACGCAGAAGACCGCAGTCGCCCAGTAGGCGTGGTCGTGGAAGGGCCACGCGAAGAGGAGGACGACCACCGGCACCGACGCGGCGCGCGCAACGGTCAGCTGATCGGCGGGGCTCACAACGCGAGACAATACGGCGCGCAGATGTTCGACAAGGTCATGGTTGCCAATCGCGGCGAGATCGCCGTCCGTATCTTCCGGACGCTGCGCGAGCTCGGCATCGGCTCGGTCGCCGTCTACTCCGAGGCCGATCGGGGCTCGCTTCACGCCGCCTATGCGGATGAGGCGTTCCTCATCGGGCCGCCGCCCGCCGCCGAGAGCTACCTGAAGGTCGACGTCCTCGTCGACACGGCGCTTCGCGCGGGCGCGCAGGCGGTCCATCCCGGGTACGGATTCCTCGCCGAGAATGCGCCGTTCGCGCGCGCGGTGCAGGACGCGGGCCTCGTCTGGATCGGGCCTCCGCCGGAGGCGATCGAGCTGATGGGGGAGAAGACCCGCGCGCGCAGGGCCATGCAGGACGCCGGCGTCCCCATCATCCCGGGGACGACCGAGCCGGTGCCGTCCGTCGAGGAGCTGCTCGCGCTCGGCGAGACGATCGGCTACCCGCTGCTCATCAAGGCGGCGGCGGGCGGCGGCGGCAAGGGCATGGAGGTCGTCGAGTCGTCGGGGGATGCACAGCGCGCGTTCGAGACCGCCCGCCGCCAAGGCCAGTCGTACTTCGCGAACCCCGACGTCTACGTCGAGAAGCTCATCGTCGACCCGCGCCACGTGGAGGTGCAGGTGCTCGCCGACACGCACGGCAATGTCGTCCATCTCGGCGAGCGCGACTGCACCATCCAGCGCCGCCACCAGAAGCTCGTCGAGGAGACGCCGTCGCCGGCGGTGGACGAGGCGCTGCGCGCGCGCATCGGCGCGATCGGTGTCGAGGCGGCGCGGGCGGCGGGCTATGTCTCGGCGGGGACGATCGAGGGCCTCCTCACCGCGGACGGGGAGTACTTCTTCATGGAGATGAACACGCGCATCCAGGTCGAGCACACGGTCACCGAGATGGTGACGGGGCTCGACCTCGTGCGGGAGCAGGTGCTGATCGCGCTCGGCGAGCCGCTGTCGTTCACGCAGGAGGACGTCGAGCTGCGCGGCCACGCGATCGAGTGCCGCATCAACGCGGAGGACGCGTCACGCGGCTTCCTGCCCTCGCCGGCGCTCGTCACCGGCTACCGCGAGCCGTCCGGGCCGGGCGTCCGCGTCGATTCCGGCGTCGAGGCCGGTCGCGAGGTGATCGGCGTGTACGACCCGATGATCGCGAAGCTCATCGTCCACGGGGTGGACCGCGAGCACGCGCGCCGCCGCATGCTGCGCGCGCTCGGCGAGTTCGTCATCGAAGGGCCGACGACGCTCGTTCCGTTCCATACGGCGCTCCTGTCGCACGAGTGCTTCATCCGGGCAGAGACGTGCTCAGGCATCGTCGAGTCGCTGCACATCGAGGACGGAAAGGCGGCGAACATCGGCCTGGTGCTTGCCCCTTCCGCTCGAACCGTCGAGAACGTGCGCGTCGTCGAGGTGGACGGGCGCCGCTTCCAGGTGCGCGTCACCGAGCCGGAGGCGCCGTGGCTCGAGCTCGCCCGCCGCCGCCGCGAGCGCGTGAGCGCGGGGGCCAGCGGGGCCGGCCAGGACGTCGTCGTGTCGCCGATGCAGGGCACCGTCCTCTCGGTCGCGGTCGGCGACGGAGACGATGTGGAGGCGGGCGCGCTCCTCTGCATCGTCGAGGCGATGAAGATGGAGAACGAGGTGCGCGCGCATCGCGCCGGCACCGTCGCGGAGCTGTCGGTCGCCGCCGGCGAGCCGGTCGCGACCGGTCAGGTGATCTGCGTGATCTCCGGCTGATCTACTCGGCGATGCGGAGGCCGGCCCAGACGCCGATGCCGCCGCCGATCGCACTGAAGAGGAGCGATTCCAGGCCCCAGGCGCTCGCGCCCCACATCTCCGGCACGAAGCCGCCGATGAGCATGCCGAAGGTCGCGCACATGCCGATGACCGACCGTCCCATACCGAACTGATCGGCACGCAGCCCCTCCAGCGTTAGAGTCCGCCGCGGCTGTGGACCTCTACGAGTACCAGGGCAAGGAGCTCTTCCGGCGCGTCGGCATCCCCGTTTCGGACGGTCGCCGCGCCGACTCGCCGCAGGAGGCGCGGGCCGCGGCGCAGGAGCTCGGCGGCGAGGTCGTCGTCAAGGCCCAGGTGCTGACGGGCGGCCGCGGCAAGGCCGGCGGCGTCAAGCTCGCGACCGGGCCGGACGACGCCGAGCAGAAGGCGAAGGACATCCTCGGTCTCGACATCCGCGGCCACGTCGTCCGCCGTCTGTGGATCGAGCAGGCGTCCGATATCGCGCGCGAGTACTACCTCTCGATCACACTGGACCGGGGCGCGAAGAAGCCGCTCTTCATGTTCACGACGCAGGGCGGCGTCGAGATCGAGCAGGTCGCGGAAGAGAGCCCGGAGGCGCTCGTCCGCCTGCACGTCGACCCGTCCGAGGGCTTCCAGCCGTGGGTCGCGCGGCGGCTGGTCTACGGCGCCGGCGTCGAGGAACCCTCCGAGCAGAAGCAGATCGCGTCGATCGTCGAGAAGCTCTATCGCGCCTTCGTCGAGTTCGACGCGATGCTCTGCGAGATCAACCCGCTCATCGTCACGCCCGACGGCACCGTGAAGGCCCTCGACTCGAAGTTCACGGTCGACGACAACGCGCTCTTCCGGCATCCCGACGTCGCCGAGATGCGGGACACCGCCGCAGCCGATCCGATCGAGGCGTTCGCGCGCGAGAAGGGCGTCACCTACGTGAAGCTCGACGGGACCGTCGGCATCTGCGGCAACGGTGCCGGGCTCTCGATGTCGACCGTCGACGTCGTCGCGCACGTCGGGGGCCGGCCGGCAAACTTCTGCGACCTCGGCGGCGGCGGATCCGCGGAGGGCGTCGTCGACGCGCTCGAGGTGATCACGCGCGACCCGCAGGTGAAGTCCATCTTCTTCAACATCTTCGGCGGCATCACGCGCTGCGACGAGGTTGCGCGCGGCATTCTCGAGGCGCTCGACCGGCTCGACATGTCGCAGTACCCGATCGTCGTGCGGCTCGACGGCACGAACGCGGAGGAGGGGCGCCGCCTGCTCGCCGAGGCGGGCAAACCGAACATCCATCCCGAGGCGACGATGCTCGAGGGAGCGCGCCGCGCGGTGGAGCTGGCGGCGTGACGGACATCTGGAGCCGGCGCGCGGAGGCCTACCGGACGAGCGCAATTCACGCGGAGGGACGGGACCTCGACCTCGTCGTCGAATGGTGCGCGCCGGCCGCCGGCGTCACCGTGCTCGACGTCGCCACCGGCGGCGGCCACGTGGCGCGGAGGCTGCGCGAGGCGGGCGCCACCGTCGTCACCACCGACCCGGCACCCGGCATGGGGGCCGACACCACAGCGCCGGCCGAGAGCCTCCCGTTCGCCGACGGGAGCTTCGACGCCGTCGCGTGCCGCCTCGCGGCGCACCACTTCGCCGATATCGTCGCCGCCGTGAAGGAGATGGCGCGCGTCGCACGCGACCGCGTCGTGATCTGCGACAACACGTTCGTCAGCGAGTCCTCGGAGGAGGCGGACCGCCTCCGCGACCCGAGCCACGTCCGCAACTACGCGGTGACCGAATGGGAGAGCTTCTTCGAGCTCGCCGGCCTGCGCGTCGTCGAGGAAGAGCACTTCACGCGGCCGCTCGAGATCCAGCCGTGGCTCGACCGCGTCGGCTGCAGCCCCGAGGACGGCGCCCGGGTGCGCGAGCTGCTGGGCGACCGCGTCGTCGACGGCTCGATGCCGCTGCCGACGCTCGTCCTGAAGGGCGTCAAAGGCTGATGGCGATCATCGTCGACAACGACACGCGGCTCGTGGTCCAGGGGTTGACCGGGAGCGAGGGCCGCTTCCACGGTCTCCGCAACCGGGCATATGGCACGAACCTCGTCGCCGGCGTCACGCCCGGCAAGGGCGGCCAGGACGTCGACGGGGTTCCCGTGTTCGACACCGTCGCAGACGCGGTCGAGAAGGCGGGTGTGAATACGAGCCTCATCTTCGTGCCCGCGCGATTCGCCGCCGACGCGGTCTACGAAGCGGTCGACGCCGGTATCGAGGCCGTGATCTGCATCACCGAGCACATCCCCGTGCACGAGATGCTTCGTGCATACACGTACTTCCGGCCGAAGGGCATCACCGTCGTTGGCCCCAACTGCCCCGGCGTCCTCTCGCCGGGGAAGGCGAACGTCGGGATCATCCCGGCGGAGATCTTCAGCGAGGGCTCGATCGGTCTCGTCTCCCGCTCGGGGACGCTCACCTACCAGATCGGTCACGAGCTGACCCAGCTCGGCCTCGGCAACTCGACGATCGTCGGCATCGGCGGCGACCCGATCGTCGGCTCCTCGTTCATCGACGTCCTCGCCAAGTTCCAGGCCGATCCCGAGACGGAGCTCATCGTCCTCGTCGGCGAGATCGGCGGCGACGAAGAGGAGAAGGCGGCGCAGTTCATCTCCGAGCACGTGACGAAGCCGGTGCTCTCGTACATCGCAGGCTTCTCGGCTCCGCCCGGAAAGACGATGGGCCACGCCGGCGCGATCATCTCCGGCTCGTCGGGCACCGCGTCGGCGAAGAAGGCGGCGCTCGAGGCGAAGGGCATCGAGGTCGGGACGACGCCGACAGAAGTCGCACAACTCGTCGCCGACCGCGTCAAATAGACCGCTAGTCTGGTGCGGTGGATGTGATCAGCTTCGCCCGCGGCGTCCCCGCGCCCGAATGTCTGCCGATCGAAGAGGTGGCCGACTGTGCGAGGGCCGCGATCGAGCGCGACGGCAGGGCCGTGCTCTCGTACGGGCCCGGCGGCGGCTACGGACCGCTGCGCCAGTGGATCGCCGACCGCCACGGCGTCGAGCCCGGGCGCGTGGTCGTCACGAGCGGCTCGCTGCAGGGCTTCGTCTTCCTCGCCGAGCAGCTCGTCCGGCCGGGCGCGCGCATCCTCGTGGAGGCTCCCACCTACGACCGGCCGATCAAGATCCTCCGCCGTCTCGGGGCCGAGATCGTTGGCGTGCCGATGGACGACGACGGCCTCCAGCCGGAGGCGCTCGAAGAAGTGCTCGCCTCCGGGCCGAAGCCCGAGTTCCTCTACACCATCGCCACCTTCCAGAACCCGAGCGGCCGGACCATGTCCGCCGAGCGGCGGCGGCGGGTCGTCGAGCTCGCGCGCGAGCACGAGCTCCTCGTCCTCGAGGACGATCCGTACGGGCTCGTGCGCTATGAGGGCGATCCGCTGCCGACGCTCTTCGAGCTCGAGGGCGGCGTCAACGTCGCGTACGCGTCCTCGTTCTCGAAGACGATCGCGCCCGGCGTGCGCGTCGGGTACTTCGTGCTGCCGCCGGAACTGGCGGCGAAGATCGAGGCTCTGGCCGTGTCGACGTACATCTCGCCCCCCTTCATGGCGCAGGCGACGGTGCACGAGTTCCTCCGGCGCGGCAACTTCGAGCCGAACGTCGCCCGCGTCAACGGGCTCCTGGGCGCGCGTCGCGACGCGATGCTCGAAGCGCTCGAGCGCAACCTCGGCAGCGGCGCGACGTGGAGCCGCCCCGACGGCGGCTACTTCGTCTGGGTCGACCTCGATCGTGACGCGCCCACCGTCGCCGAGGCCGAGGCGGCAGGCGTGACGTTCGTCGCCGGGCAGGACTTCTTCGCAGACGGGGGCGGCGCGCGCTCGCTCCGCCTCGCGTTCAGCTTCGTCTCCCCCGACGAGATCGTCGAGGGCGTTTCCCGCCTCTCGCCGCTCCTCGTCGGCGCCGAAGCCCGCGTTGCCTGACCCGGCCGGGCGGGCCGGAGTCGGCCCACCCGGCGGTCTTCTCAGGCGAAATCAGGCGGGTGCGATGTTCTGGTTGACGCTGAAGATGTTGTCCGGGTCGTACTGCGCCTTCGCGCGCTGGAGCCGCGGGTAGTTGTCGCGGTAGGCCGCCCGAACCCGGTCGGATCCCTCGTCCATCATCATGTTCAGGTAGCCGCCGGCCATCGAGTAGGGCTTCACGGCCTCGGAGTACCCGATCGTCCACTCCCGCAACGCCGGCGCGTTCGCCGGATCGGGATCGACGCCGACGATCACCTGCACCCACCGCGCGTCCCGGTACGACCACGCCGTCTCGTCGTTGCGGACGCGCGCGGCGGCTCCGTCGGCGTTGTAGATGTGCGTGCCCGACTTCCAGGTCGGCATCCGCTCGCACCATTCGCGATGAACGGCGATTGCCTCGTCCGGGATCTCCGAGACGTAGTGCGAGCGCCAGTACCACTGGTCGTGGGGCGTGTAGAGGCCGTCGAACGCGGTGTTCAGCGCCGGCAGCGGCGCCTCGCCCACCCCGTCGATGATGGGCCCGAGTGCGCGCGCCGGGGCGAGAAGCTTCTCCGCGCGCTCGACGTCGGTGCAGGTCCACACGACGCCGCACACCTTCTGCATGTGGAACTCGGCCGGGAACATGTCGACCGGCGGAACCGTGTGGAAGTTGAAGAAGCCTCCGAGCTCGTCGGGCTGCTCGGCGAGGAAGTCCCTGTACCAGGAGAAGATCTCCTCCGTCCGCTCGATGGGCCACCACATCGGGCCCGCGACGACGGTCGCCTGCGGAACGCACGAGAACGAGAACGAGGTGACGACGCCGAAGTTGCCGCCGCCCCCTCGGATCGCCCAGAACAGGTCCGGCTCGCGTTCCGCGTCCACCTGGAGGACAGTGCCGTCCGCGAGCACGACCGTGGCCGCGACGAGATGGTCGATCGTGAGCCCGTACTTGCGTGTGAGGTGACCCGTGCCGCCGCCGAGCGTCAGCCCGCCGACGCCGGTCGTGCCGATGATTCCGATCGGGACCGCGAGGCCGTGCGCGTGCGTCGCCGCGTCCACGTCCTTCAACAGGGCACCGCCGCCGACGCGCACCATCTTCGCCGCCGGGTCCACCTGGACCGTGTTCATCGCCGAGAGATCGATGACGAGACCGTCGTCGACGCTGCCGAGGCCGGCTCCGCTGTGCCCGCCCCCGCGGACGGCGACGCGGAGGCCTCGGTCGCGGGCGAAATCGAGCGCTGCGGCGACGTCGGCCTCGTCGACGCAGTACGCGATCGCCGCCGGCCGGCGGTCGATCATGGCGTTGAAAAGAGCGCGCGCTTCGTCGTATTCCGAATCACCGCGCTCGACGACCTTGCCGCGGATCGTGCCCGCAAGCCCAGCGGCCGCTGTTGCCATCGCTGCCCCTTTCGTATCGAGAGAGTGCGTTCGTCGGACCAGACGGACCGGGACGCGTTTTTCTTCCCCCGGCTACTGATCCACGCCGCGGCGCCTGCGCCTGCGTTCGAGCTGCCCGAGCAGGATGCCGCCGATCGCGCCCAGCGCGAGCGCGAGCAGGATGACCCAGATGAGCGACACGCGCGTCGTGTGGAAGACGAAGTGCACGCTGACGTGCCTGCCGTTCTCGAGGACGAACGCGATGACATAGGCAACGAGCGCGATGAGCACGATCCAACGCACATAGAGGCGCGGCTGCCAGTGCTCCTCGATCTGCTCCGCAGCCTCACGCTGCTTCCGCAGGAAGTTCACGGAGGGAAGATTAGACGGCTCGGTCGGCAACCGACCGAGCCTCCTTGGGTCGGCATCGCAAGCGATGCCTTGGGCTCGGTTGGCGAAGCCGACCGAGCCTAGGGGCCCGGCACCGCAGGCGACGCCTAAGCCGCGGACACGACGGGGATGGGCCGCGCCACGAGCGGCGGCTGCTGCGGCGGGACGAGGCGGCCGGCCTGCATGCGGAACGTCGGGCAGATCGTCTCGCCCGGGAGGGCGCAGAGGCCCGCGCAGCGGAAATAACAGTCGTTGCAGGTTGCTTTGATCTTCTTGCTCATTCGTCTTGATGCTCTGTGTGGACCACCCCGATCAGAGGAGCGATGATAGGCCGGTTCGAGCGTGCTGGATAGCGTTGCCGCCGACGAAAACTGACCATTTTCCGGCAGATTCGACGCCGCAGAACCTGCCGTTTTCAGCCCTTCGACGGCAGCGTTGCCAGCGCCCGCAACGCCTGGGGAAAACTCTTCACAGCGATGATCCGGAGGCCGTGCGCATAGCGCCGCGCGTCCGCGGCGTTATCCCCAGCTGCGGGCACGAGGAAGACGTCGGCATGGGCCTGGCGGGCGCCGTACGTCTTCTGCTCGACGCCGCCGATGGCCTCGACGCTGCCGTCGAGGTTCATCTCGCCCGTCGCCGCCACGCGGTAGCCGCGGTCGACGTTCCGGCCGAGCTCCTGCATCACCTGGAGCGCGAACGCGAGGCCGGCGGAAGGCCCCCCGACGTCGCCCGCGTCGATCTGCACCCGGATCGGAAGGTGCACGTCCGCCGCCTGGTCGGGAGTGAAGCCGATGATCGCGCGCTTCGCGTCGAGCGGGTCCCTGATCGTCCGGATGCGGACGGTGAGCTTCTGACCCCCGCGGTCGACGGCAATCGCCACCGTTGCTCCGGGATGGACGCGGCTCATCCTCGACTCGAGCGAGGAGATCGTCGGCGTCGGCGTACCGTCGACCCGCGTGATGACGTCGTCCGGCTGAAGCTTGCACGTGGCGTGGCTGCCGAGCTCGAGCGCGGTGACGATGACGCCGTTCGGTGTCGATCCCACGTGGTAGCCGAGCGTCCGCAGAGCCACTGCTGCCGCGATGCGCTGCGACTGCGTCATCTCGCGCACGTCCGTGCGCCGGACCTGCTGGTCGCTCGAGCACGGCGGCACGATGAGCTTCGCCGACACGAGGCTCGAGCCGGAGCGGATGAACGGGAAGAGCGACTCGAGGAGGCTCGCGCGGCGCTCGAAGACATCGACGAAGTAGATGGAGCCCGGGCCCTTCTCCGGATGCCCGCCCTGCACGCGCACGAGCGGTGCGACCGGGTGCGCGGTGTCGGGCAGCAGGATGTAGTCGTTCGACGGGAGGAGGTAGAGGACGATCCCGGCGGCGACGACCAGCACGGCGAGCACGCCGACGATCTGTGCCGCGCCCACTCCGCGGCGCATCAGTGGAGCGCCCGCTGCAGCCCGCCGTCGACGACGATCGTCTGGCCGGTGATGTAGCGCGCGCGATCGCTCGCGAGGAAGCAGACGACGTCGCCGAGCTCGCGCGGCTCGCCCCAGCGGCGGAGCGGGATGTCGGCGAGGTCCTGCTCGGTCGGTCCGTCCGGGTACAGGTGCTCGAGCCGCGCTGTCGCGATGCGTCCCGGCGCGACGCAGTTGACGGTGATTCCCTGCGGGCCGAGCTCGGCCGCGAGCGTCTTCAACCAGCCGGTCACCGCCGGCCGCAGCGCATTCGAGAGCGCGAGATGGTGCGTCGGCTCCTTCGAGGCGAGGGACGTGATCGCGACGATGCGGCCCGCCTCGCTCGAGGCGAGGTGGGGGAGGCAGAGACGCACGAGGCGCACAGCCGGTTGCAAGAGGAGCTCGAGCGCCAGGTCGAGCGATTCGGGGGTGACCTCGAGCGCCCGCCCGGGCGGCGGTCCTCCGCCGTTCCAGACGAGGATGTCGAGGCGCCCGAACGCCGACAGCGTCTGCTCGACGGCGCGCTCGAGATCGCGCGGAACGGTGACGTCGCCGCGCACGCCGAGCGCCCCGATCCGCTCGGCCTCGCGTTCGACCAGGTCGCGGCGCCGTGCGACGAGCGTGACGTTCACACCTTCGGCGGCGAGCGCCTCCGCGCTCGCCAGCCCGAGGCCCGACGACGCCCCGAAGACGAGCGCCGTGCGGCCGTTCAGCCCGAGGTCCAACGGTGCGCCCTACGTCGTCAAGACGCCGACGACCTCGCGCACCGCCTCGGAGCTGGCCTTCAACGCCGACTGCTCGTCGTCGCTCAGGTCGAGCTCGATGATCTGCTCGATCCCCGACGAGCCGAGCTTCACGGGAACGCCCATGTACAGCCCCTCGATGCCGTACTCGCCCTCGAGGTACGCGGTGCACGGGAGCACGCGCTTCTCGTCGAGCACGATCGAGTCGACCATCTGCGCGGCCGCCGCGCCGGGCGCGTACCAGGCCGACGTGCCGAGCAGGTTGACGATCTCGCCGCCGCCTTTGGCGGTCCGCTGCACCATCGCCTGGATCGTGTCCTCGGCGACGAGCTTCCGGAGCGGGACGCCGCCGACGGTGGTCGCCGAGACGACCGGGACCATCTGGTCGCCGTGGCCGCCGAGCACCGTCGCCTGCACGTCTTTCACCGACGAACCGGTCTCCCACGCGATGAACGTCGAGAACCGCGCGGTGTCGAGAATGCCGGCCATACCGAACACGCGCTCCTTCGGCCAACCGGAGACGTTCTTCGCGACGTGGCACATGGCGTCGAGCGGGTTGGAGACGACGATGAGGATCGCGTCCGGGCTTCGTCCGACCACCTGCTCGGTGACCGAGCCCACGATCTTCTCGTTCGTCGAGACGAGGTCGTCGCGCGACATTCCCGGAGAACGCGGCAGGCCGGCGGTGACGACGACGACCGTCGACCCGGCGGTGTCCTCGTATCCGTTCGAGCCGGTGACGTTCGGCTCGTACCCGAGGACGGCGCCCATCTGGTTGATGTCGAGCGCCTTGCCCTGCGGCAGGCCTTCTTTGATGTCGACGAGGACCACGTCCGCGTAGTCGCGCGTGGCGAGGACCTGTGCGCAAGTGGCGCCGACGTTGCCCGCGCCCACGACGGTGACCTTGTGCCGATTGCTCATACGGTGACCTCAGCCTCCAGCTTCTCGATGATTGCGTCGGCCACTTCGCTCGTCCCGACCGCTGTCGGGTCGTCGCGGGTCGGCTTCATGTCGTACGTGACGCTCGCGCCCTCGGCGATGACCTCCGCAATCGCACGCTCGAGCCGCTGCGCGGCGCTCTGCTCTCCGAGGTGGCGGAGCATGAGCATCCCCGAGAGGAGCTGCGCCATCGGGTTCACCTTGTTCTGGCCGGCGTACTTCGGCGCCGAGCCGTGCGTCGGTTCGAAGACGGCGATGTCGTCGCCGTAGTTGGCGCCAGGCGCCATGCCGAGGCCGCCGATCATCCCGGCGCAGAGATCGGATAGGACGTCGCCGTACAGATTGGGGAGGACGAGCACGTCGTACTCCTCCGGCCGCTGGACGAGCTGCATGCACATGTTGTCTACGATGCGGTCGTCGAACTGGATGTCGCCGTTCTCGGCGGCGACCTCGCGCGCGACGCGAAGCCAAAGGCCGTCGCTGAACTTCATGATGTTCGCCTTGTGCACGGCCGTGATCTTCTTGCGGTCGTTCTTGCGCGCATAGTCGAACGCGAACTCGAAGATGCGGCGCGTACCGGTCACCGAGATCGGCTTGATGGAGATGCCCGCGTCGTCGTGCCGGAGCTTTCCGCCCTTGGACCGAATCCAGCGGATGAGCTCCTCGGCGTCCTCGGAGCCCTGCTCGTACTCGATCCCGGCGTAGAGGTCCTCGGTGTTCTCGCGGACGATGATCAGGTCGACGTCCTGGAAGCGCGAGCGCACGCCCGGGTAGCTCTTGCACGGGCGCACCTGCGCGTACATGTCGAGCTCCTTCCGGAGCGCGACGTTGACCGAACGGAAGCCGCCTCCGACCGGGGTGGTGATCGGTCCCTTCAACGCGACGCCGGTCTCGCGGATCGCGCCGAGGACGTCGGGCGGAAGCGGATTGCCGCCGTGCTGGTCCATGACCTCGGCGCCTGCCTCACGCACGTCCCAGTCGAACTCGACGCCGGTCGCCTCGAGCGCGCGCCGGGTCGCCTCGGTCAGCTCGGGCCCCGTCCCGTCACCGGGGATGAGAACGACTCGGTGGGCCACGAGGCACAAGTGTATGTAGCTTGCGCGGTATGTCGTTGCAGGAAGCGGCGGCGCAGGCGGACGCGCTCGCCCAGGAGGGGTCGGAGCGCGAGCTCGCGGAGCTGCGTGCGCAGTGGGGCGACGAGCTGGAGGCGTCCGCGCGAAGCCAGGACTTTCGGGAGCGGGCGGCGGCGTTCCGCGCCATCGGCCAGTTCCGCTGGCGGGCGAAGGAAGAGCTCCTGCGCCGCGGCCTCGACGATGAAAGCCCGGCTGCGCGCGGCTCGGCGCTCCTCTCGCTCGAGCTGCTCTCCCGCGATCACCCGTCGACGGTCAACGGGCTCCGCTCGCTGCTGCACACGCTCGTGAACGCTGACGGGAACGAGGCGGTCCGGCGGCTCGCTGTCCTCGTCCTGCGGAACGGCTCGCCGCAGCGGGACACGATCGTCCTGCTCGAGGGCATCGCCGGCGACGACGAGGCCGACGCTCAGCTGCGAAAGGCCGCAGGCGGCGTCGCCCAGCAGCTCAGGCGCAAGCAGTCGAGGAAATAGCGCCAGCTCATTGCGTGCAGGTCATGCAGACGCGAGCGTGGATCTCGTGCCCGCACGACGGGCAGATCCTCCGGCGCTGCCGCCACTCGAGCGCGCTCTTCTGCAGACCTGCGCTCATCATCACCCAGCCGATTCCGATCGTGAGGATGACGAGCATCGCGATGTGGAGGTTCATTGTCATCTCAAGCTTTCTTCCTGGCGTGTGGGTGCGCCTGAAAGAACAACTCCCTTCGTCTCCGATCGGATACGTGGGTGTACCGCTCGGTTGTGGCTAGATCGGCATGTCCGAGCATTTCTTGAACCGAGCGGAGATCGGCGCCTCCCTCGAGCAGGTGGGTGGCGAAGGAATGCCGGAGGAGGTGGGGGTGGATGCGTTCCGGCTCCAGGCCGGCCTTCCCGGCGAGGCGGCGCAGGATCAGGAAGACGCCGGCGCGGGTGAGCGCGCCACCCTTGGCGTTGAGGTAGAGCTCCGGCCGGTGGCGGCGGTCGAGATGCGGGCGGCCGTGGGCGAGGTAGCGCCGAAGCGCCTCCGCGGCCTCCCGGCCTATCGGGACGACGCGCTCCTTGGACCCTTTCCCGATGCAGCGGACGAGCCGGTGCTCGAGGTCGACCCCGGACCGCTCGAGGCCGACCGCCTCGCTGACCCGGAGGCCCGCGCCGTATAGGAGCTCGACGAGGGCCCGGTCTCGGAGTGCGCGCGGGCTCGTCCCGGTTGCAGCCTCGATCAGGCGCTCCGCCTCGCCGGGTGAGAGCGTGCGCGGCAGCGTCCGCGCGCGCTTCGGCAGGGCGAGCTCGGCGGCGGGATTGTCGCGGCGCGCGCCGATCAGCATCTGATGCTTGTAGAAGGAGCGCAGAGCGGCGATGCGCCGCGCGATCGTCGTCGCCGCGAGCCCGCGCGCGCGCATGCTCGCGACGTACTCGGCGAGTCGCTCGTCCGTTGCGTCAGCCGGGGAACCGCCGAGGAACGCGGTCACGTCCTCGAGGTCGCGCCGGTAGGCGTCCACCGTCCTCGGCGAGAGGCGAGTGGCGGCGAGCGCGAGGAACGAGTCGACCGTCCTGTCGGTCACGAGCGCGGGTGGGCGTGGTCGTAGACCTTGCGGAGCCGTCTCGCGTCCACGTGCGAGTACATCTGCGTCGTCGAGAGCGAGCTGTGGCCGAGGAGCTCCTGGATCGTGCGCAGGTCGGCACCTCCCTCGAGCAGGTGGGTCGCGAAGGCGTGGCGCAGCCGGTGCGGGTGCGGGACGAGGCGCCGGAGGGTGCTCGTGTCGAGACGGCGGCCGCGCGACGATAGGAACAACGCGTTGTCCGCGCCGCGTGCAAGCTCGGGCCGTGCGTCACGGAGATAGCGGGCGAGCCAGTGCGCCGCCTCTTCGCCGAGCGGCACGACGCGGTCCTTCGCGCCCTTGCCTAGGCGGATATGGACGAGCTCCTGCTCGAAGTCGACGTCGGCGAGATCGAGGCCGATCGCCTCCGCGCTCCGAAGCCCGGCGGAGTAGACAAGCTCGACGAGCGCGCGGTTGCGGAGCGGGATCGCGCCGTCTCCTTCGAGGCCGGCGAGGATCGCCTCCACCTCCGTCGTGCGCGGCGCGTCCGGAAGCCGCCGCGGCCGCTTCGGCGACAAGACTGCCTCGGGGACGCGGGCGGCGCCGAGGGCGCTCCGCAGGAACGAGCGCACGGCCGCGAGCTTGCGCGCGACCGTCGACGGAGCGAGCTTCGCGGGCCGTCGGCCCGTGCGCGCCGTTCCGAGATGGGATGCGTAGTCGACGAGCGTTCGGATGTCGACGTCCTCGAGCCGGATGCGGCGGCGCGCGAGCCAGTCGCAGAACTCTTCGACGTCGTGGCGGTAGGCGCGGCGCGTCCCGTCCGACAGGGTCGGGGAGTCGAGAAAGCGCGCCGCGGCAGCGTGGGCGTCCACGCCAACTGGTTCGACGCGGGCCTCGCGCAGCCTTCGGCGTTCGGGCAGTGTTGGGACGTGAGGCACGGGACGAAGGTCTGGGTCGCCCTCGGGACGGTCTACGTCATCTGGGGCTCGACCTACCTCGGGATCAAGCTCGCCGGAGAGACCATTCCGCCGCTCTTCGCCGCAGGCACCCGGTTCGTCGCCGCCGGACTGCTGATGGCCGCGTTCACGGCGCACCGCCGCGGCATCCGCGTGCTCCGCGTCCGCCCGGCCGAGCTCGCCTCGGCCGCCCTCGTCGGCCTCCTCCTCCCGGGTGCGAACGCCATCCTCTTCGTCGCCGAGCGACACGTGGCCACCGGCCTCTCGTCCCTCATCATCGGCGCGGTGCCGCTCTGGATCGTCGTCATGCGGACGGCGAGCGGCGACCGGCCGCCGACGGTTGCGCTCGGCAGCGTCATGGTCGGCTTCGGCGGGCTCGCACTGCTCGTGCGGCCGAACGGCGGCGCGCCGTTGTGGTCGCTGCTGCTCGTCGTCTGCTCATCGGTGCTGTGGGCGACGGGCTCGTTCCTCTCCGGCCGGCTGCCGCTCCCCCGCGACTCGTTCGCAGCCACCGCA
>Ga0070741_10005822_pt1 | contig 26957 bp, 28 predicted proteins | sample Coa_R1_4_FD_66440 | JGI IMG/M metagenome (GOLD analysis project Ga0070741, IMG submission 66440) | Surface soil microbial communities from Centralia Pennsylvania, which are recovering from an underground coalmine fire - Coalmine... | ecosystem: Environmental > Terrestrial > Soil > Unclassified ...
AATGACGTGGTGCGAGGCATTGGCCTATGCATCGGGATGGCCGGAACAAGCCCGGCGTGAGAGGCGGTGTCGCGCGATCGCTCTCAGTGCAAGCGGAATTCGCCGTTGATCGCGCGAAGCTCCGCCGGCTTGATCAGCTTGCAGTGCGCGACGCGCACCGAGTGCAGCGGACCTTCGAGCTTTTCCTTCCAGAAGGCGAGGAAGCGATGCAGCTCAGGGAATTCCGGAAACAGGTCGTAGTTCTGCCAGACGTAGGACTGCAACAGCCAGCGATGATCGGGGCGGCGATACAGGATGTGCGCGGTGGTCAGACCGTAGCCACTGACCTGCTTGCGGAAATCCTCTGAAACCATGTCGTCCTCCGTGGCGAGTCGGACCGCGAGTTTCCGTTTCCGGCAGCCTTTATTGCAAGCCGAAATAGTGAACAAGCTGTTTAAAATCAAGGCGATAGCAGCAGATCCTCTCACCTGCTAACAACCTTGGCGGCCGGCCTTCGGCCGCGCCGCCGGGAGTAACGACACGCGTCTGTCGTTCGCTCCATCACGTCGCCGTTAACCATTGCAATGACTGACTTTTCAGTACTTGTTGGCACTCGCGCACGATGAGTGCTAAAAATTTCTCCGACGCCCCTTGCGGGCGAAAAAATCGCCACCCATGTGGGCCACCAGGAGCTGGTTGGGGGTCCTGCCAGCTGCCTGAAAGCCTATATTGTTCAACATCTTAGGAGGACTGCCATGAAGTTCCGTCCGCTTCACGACCGCGTTGTCGTCAAGCGCATTGATGCCGAGGAGAAGACCGCCGGCGGCATCATCATTCCGGACACCGCCAAGGAGAAGCCATCGCAAGGTGAAGTCATTGCCGTCGGTCCTGGCGGCCGCGATGAAAACGGCAAGTTGATCCCGATCGACGTGAAAGTCGGTGACACGGTGCTGTTCGGCAAATGGTCGGGCACCGAGGTCAAGATCGACGGAGAGGATCTCCTGATCATGAAGGAGTCCGACGTCATGGGCGTCATCGAGGGCGGCAGCGCCGCCAAGAAAAAGGCCGCCTAAGGCCGCCGACCCAAACTTCAGATCAGAGGAACACAAACAATGGCTGCTAAAGACGTCAAATTTTCCGTCGACGCACGCGATCGCATGCTGCGCGGCGTCGACATTCTGGCAAATGCCGTGAAGGTGACGCTCGGCCCGAAGGGCCGCAACGTCGTTCTCGACAAGTCGTTCGGCGCACCGCGCATCACCAAAGACGGTGTCACGGTCGCCAAGGAGATCGAGCTCGACGACAAGTTCGAGAACATGGGCGCGCAGATGGTGCGTGAAGTCGCGTCCAAGACCTCCGACCTTGCCGGCGACGGCACCACGACCGCGACCGTGCTTGCACAGGCGATCGTGAAGGAAGGTGCAAAGGCGGTTGCCGCGGGCATGAACCCGATGGACCTCAAGCGCGGCGTCGATATCGCCGTCGAGGCGATCGTCGAGGATCTCAAGAAGAACTCCAAGAAGGTCACCTCGAACGAGGAGATCGCCCAGGTCGGCACCATTTCCGCCAATGGCGACCGCGAGATCGGCGATTTCCTTGCCAAGGCCATGCAGAAGGTCGGCAACGAGGGCGTCATCACGGTCGAGGAGGCAAAGTCGCTCGAAACCGAGCTCGACGTGGTCGAAGGCATGCAATTCGACCGCGGCTACATCTCCCCCTACTTCATCACCAACGCCGACAAGATGCGCACGGAGATGGAGGACCCCTACATCCTCATCTACGAAAAGAAGCTGTCGGGCCTGCAGGAGCTGCTGCCGCTGCTCGAAGCGGTGGTGCAGACCGGCAAGCCGCTCCTGATCGTGGCCGAGGACGTGGAAGGCGAGGCGCTCGCCACCCTCGTCGTCAACAAGCTGCGCGGCGGCCTGAAGGTCGCGGCGGTCAAGGCGCCAGGCTTCGGCGATCGCCGCAAGGCCATGCTGCAGGACATCGCCATCCTGACCGGCGGTCAGGCGATCAGCGAAGATCTCGGCATCAAGCTCGAGAACGTCACGATCGCTATGCTCGGCCGCGCCAAGAAGGTGATGATCGACAAGGAGAACACCACGATCGTCAACGGCGCCGGCAAGAAGTCCGATATCGAGGCGCGCGTGGCGCAGATCAAGGCGCAGATCGAGGAGACGACTTCCGACTACGACCGCGAAAAGCTGCAGGAGCGGCTGGCCAAGCTCGCCGGCGGCGTCGCGGTGATCCGCGTCGGCGGCGCCACCGAGGTCGAGGTGAAGGAGCGCAAGGACCGCGTCGATGACGCGATGCATGCGACCCGCGCCGCGGTCGAGGAAGGCATCCTGCCGGGCGGTGGCGTCGCCCTCCTCCGCGCGGTCGAGGCCCTGAAGAAGGTCAAGACCGAGAACGAGGACCAGAAGCACGGCGTCGACATCGTCCGCAAGGCGATCCAGACCCCGGCCCGCCAGATCGCGATCAATGCGGGCGCCGACGGCTCGGTCGTTGTCGGCAAGATCCTCGAAAAGGACCAGTACTCCTACGGCTATGACGCGCAATCGGGCGAGTACGGCAACCTGGTGAGCAAGGGCATCATCGACCCGACCAAGGTCGTGCGCTGCGCGCTGCAGGATGCGGCCTCGGTCGCGGGACTGCTGATCACCACGGAGGCGATGGTCGCCGAGCTGCCGAAGAAGAAGGAAGCGATGCCGGCCATGCCGCCGGGCGGCGGCATGGATTTCTGATCGGATTTCTGATCGGATTTCTGATCGATCCGCATCCACACGAAAATGCAGAGGCCCGGGATTTCCCGGGCCTCTTGCTTCGCCGGCGGACGCGGCACAAAAAGAACGACCACACGAACAGGCGCGCGTTCATCCGGCGTCGCCTCTCCGCAGTGGCCGCGATGGCGAAGACTAGACTCATCGCCACTTGCAAAACACCCTACATCTCCGACATGACATCGGCATGACAAAGTCGACCGCCCGAATCTACGTCGGAATCGGAGGCTGGACCTACGAGCCGTGGCGCGGCGTCTTTTATCCGAAGGGCCTGCCGCATGCGCAGGAACTGTCCTACGCCGGGAACCACCTGACCTCGATCGAGATCAACGGCACCTTCTACCGCACCCAGACACCGGCAACGTTTCGCAAGTGGGCCTCGGACGTGCCCGACGGTTTTGTCTTTTCGGTAAAAGGTCCGCGCTACGTGGTGAACCGGCGCGTGCTGGCGGAGGCCGGCGATTCGATCAGGAGGTTTCTCGACTCCGGCGTCACCGAACTCGGCACCCGCCTCGGTCCCCTGCTCTGGCAGTTCACGCCCTACAAGAAATTCGATGAAAAGGATTTCGCCGGATTCCTCGAACTGCTGCCGCAGACATTCGACGGCCGCCGGCTGCGGCACGTCGTCGAGCCGCGCCATGACAGCTTCAAGACCCCGGCCTTCATTGGGCTCGCGCGCAAGTTCGGCGTCGCCATCGTCTATGCCGAGCACGACAAATACACCGAGATCGCGGACGTCACCGCCGATTTCGTCTATGCGCGGCTGCAGAAAGGCGACGAGAAACTGAAAGCCGGCTATCCGCCAAAAGCACTAGATGCTTGGGCTGAGCGCGCCAAGACCTGGGCGAAAGGCGGCGAGCCGAGAGATCTGCCGCTCGTTGACGGCAAGCGCGCGCCGAAACAGCCGCGCGACACGTTCATCTATTTCATTCACGAGGCGAAACTGCGCGCGCCGGCAGCTGCGATGGCGTTGATCGAAAGATTGGAATGAAAGCCCCATCGAAGAAGAAATCGGCAAAAGCCGCCCCGCTGTTCACGATCGGCTACGAGCAGGCAAAGCCAGCCGCCGTGCTCGACGAGCTAAAGCGCGCGAAAATCGAATTGCTGGTCGACACGCGCGCGGTTGCGGCATCGCGGCGGCCTGGTTTTTCCAAGACGCAGCTTGCCGGCGCACTCGACAAGGCGGGGATCGGCTATGTGCATCTGCAGAAGCTCGGTACGCCTGCGGAAGGGCGCGCCGCCGCGCGCGGCGGCGATACCGATGCGCTGTGGCAAATCTACGAAAAGCACATCAAGACAGCCGCGGCGCAGGCGGAACTGCGCGAGCTCACGGCGATGATCCGCTCGGGCAAGCGTATCGCCCTGCTTTGCTATTGCCGCGATCCGAAAACGTGCCATCGCAGCCGCATCGTCGCTCACGTGAAGAAACGGCTGCCGGTGAAGGTCACCGACCTCATTCCGCCGCTGTTCTGACCTATTCCGCCGGCTGCGGTTTGCGCTGTTTGCCTTCGATGCTCACGATCATTGCCACGAGCGCGAGCGTTGCAACGAACAGCAGCAGCGCAATGACGGCGTTGACACCGAGGACAAGGACAAAGCCGCCGGTTTCGTGCAGCAGCGAGATCATCCCGATCGCCGCGCCGGCGCTGATGAAGAGCAGGAAATAGCGCACCGCATAGACGCGGCCGCGCCAGGCGTCGGCGGTGTAGCGCGCCATGATCATGTCGTTGACGGTCACCTGCCCGTAGATCGCGGCAATCGCAATCGCTAGCGCGATCAGCAGCGCGATGCCGCCGGCATAGGCGGCCCAGAGGTTGCCGAGAAATCCCAACCCGGTGACGACGGCAAAAATCGTGTGCGGCTGCACCCATTCGACGACGCGCCCGACGATCAGCTGCGCCAGTGCTCCGCACACGAGCACCGCGGTTGCAATGCTGCCGACGAGAAGCAGCGGAATGTCCCTCGACAGCCGCTCGTCGACGATCTTCGGCAGCGCGATGGTGAGCACGTTGAACGTCAACCCGGCACTCAGCGCAATCACGATGAAAAGGCCGAACAGCATCACCGCAAGGCGCGGCGTGAGCGGAACCGCGGGCGAGGTTTCGCGGGTCTTGGCGTGGTGACGGTCGCCGGGCGTGAGCCACACATAGACAATGCCGGTCGCAACCAGAAGCACGGCAGGCACGTAAAATGCGGCCCGCCAGCCGAGCCAGGTCGTAAGCGCCGCGCTGATGCCGGCGGCAAGCGATACGCCGAGATTTCCGCACACGCCGTTGAAGGCGAGCGTGCGGCCGCGCGCCTTGGACGCTTCGATCAGCATCGCCATACCGACAGGATGATAGATCGACGCAAACATGCCGAGCGCGAACATCGCTATGGCGAGCGTCGTGAGGTTCGGCGCAAGGCCTGCGGCGGCAAGCGACAGTCCACAGCCGACATAGAAAGCCGCCATCATGTTGCGGCGGCTCCAGCGATCTGCGAGCCAGCCGGCCGGAAGCGAGAATACGCCGAACGCAACGAAGGCGGTGCTCGATAGCGCGATAAGCTCGCTGTAGGAGCGCTCATAGACGGTTTCCAGCCCGATCACGACCGTCGGATAGATCAGCAGAACGAAATGATCGATCGCATGCGCCCAGTTCAGAAAAGCGATCGACCTCCGTCGCGCCAGGTCATCGGTCGTTCGGCGGGCTTGGGTTGCGGCACTCATTTGCAATTTCCCATTCGGCGCGGGTGAATCTCCGACATGCATATACCTACTGAGTGCGCTTTCTCCTAACGGCTCCTCATCCATTCGACTGTTGGTTGTACCATGGCCATCATCTACCTTCGGTTTATAGCGTTTCTGTACGTAAAGTCAGGGTCCTGCCTGTGCGTTGTTGGAGGTGCGTCTGCGCAACGGCCCGCGCCGTTGCGGCTTTCCTTTGTTGCTGCAGTTGCGTGCCGGCTTGTCCGGCAAGTGCCGCCGAGGCTGACGACGCGCGCATATTGCTCTTCTCCGGCCGGGACATCTGGCACAACGGCGCGTTCGCCTATGGCGGCTTCGTCTTCGCGCCGAGCGGCCTCGATGAGGATGGGCTTCTGCTGAAGGTGATGCTCTCGGCCGGAATCTATCGGTACAACGCTCAGGATCTCAACGGCGAACGTGTCATCGGTGCCGAAGGACTTACGCAGGTCCTGCCCGGCTGGCGCATGAAGCGCGGCGACGTTGAATTCAAAGTCTTCATGGGGCCGGAAATCCAGGAGCACTCCCTGTGGCCGGACGATCCCGGCAACCGCCTGCGTGGCACCTCATACGGCCTCCGCATAGCGGCCGAAGTCTGGTGCGAACCGACCGCGCAGACCATGATTGCCGGCGACGTCTCCTTGTCCTCGATTGCAACCAGCGGCGCGGCGCGTATCGCCTACGGCTGGCGCTTGATCGAGGAGATGCTGGGCGGCCTCTATATTGGACCGGAGATCCAGTACTTCGGCTCCGACGGTTACAGGCACGCGCGGCTGGGCGCGCATATCACCAGCATGAAGGCCGAGGACACCGAATGGTCGGCGGCCGTCGGCTGGGCGAGGGATTCCGACGGACGATCGGGCCCCTATGTGCGCTTGAGCGTCCTCGCGCGGCGATGACCTAGTCGAGCGTGCGCCGGAAGCGGGTGACCGCGATCGTCATCGCGACAAGCATCAGTACGAACATGGCGGCCGCGTCGTAGTGAAGGTCGGCGATCGATGAGCCTTTCAGCATCACCGAGCGTACGACACGAAGATAGTGCGTGAGCGGCAGCGTTTCGCCGACCCATTGCGCCCAGGTCGGCATGCCGGCAAAGGGAAACATGAACCCGGACAGCAGAATATTCGGCAGAAAGAACATGATCGACATCTGCATCGCCTGCAGCTGGTTCTGCGCGATGGTCGAGAACGTGTAGCCGATCGAGAGGTTGGTGGCGATGAACAGCGTGCTCAGGCCAGCCAGCGCAAAGAGATTGCCGAGAATGGGCACGCCGAACAGCAGTACGCCGATGCCAATGATCATCGCTGCCTGAATGAACCCGACCATGATATAGGGAATGATCTTGCCGAGCATGATCTCGACCGGCGTGATCGGCATCGACAAGAGGTTCTCCATGGTCCCCCGCTCGATCTCGCGGGTCACCGACAGCGCGGTGAAGATCAGCATGGTCATGGTCAGGATCGTGCCGACCAGCCCGGGCACGATGTTGAGCTGGGTCAGGCCGGCCGGGTTGTAACGCTGGTGCGTCCTGATCTCGAACGGCGCCGACGCCGTCACCGGGATACCGCGGTCATGCGACAGCGCGGTCTGCACCACCTGGCCGAGCGTGCTGACGGCCGCGCTTGCGGCCACCGGATCGGTGGCGTCGGCAATGATCAGCATCGCCGGCTTGTCGCCGCGCCGTACCGAACGCTCGAAGTTACGGGGGATCTCGATCCCGAACAGGATCTTCCCGGACGCCAGCATCTCGTCGAGCTCGGCTTCGCTGCGCGGCTGCTCGATGACGCGGAAATAGTCGGTGTTCTTTAGCGCCGCCAGGATCGACCGGCCAAGGTCGCTGTTTTCCTGCAACAGGATTGCTGTCGGCAAATGCCGCGGATTGGTGTTGATCGCGTAACCGAACAGCAGCAGCTGTATGAGCGGCACCATGATGATCATGGCGAAGGACACGCGATCGCGCTTGAGCTGGATGAATTCCTTGACCAGAACCGCCCAGGTTCTGCTCCAGAAAGTGCCGCGGACACGGCGCGGCGCCTGTGCCGGCAGGAGATGCGTCATTGAAAGTTGTCCCGTGCCTTGCCCATCAGATCGATGAACACATCCTCGAGTGACGCCTCGGAGCGATGCCATTCAAGGCCCTTGCGCTTCTGATACGGCGCGATCGCAGTCTCGAGCCTGGCGGCATCGCGTCCCGACACGTGCAGGCTGGTGCCGAATGGCGCCACCATGTCGACGCCGGGCTTCTTGTTCAGCTCTGCTGCCAAAGTGCTGAGCGCATCGCTGTCCTGCGACCCGACGATGTACGTCGTCAGGTGTGAGGCTTCGATGACCTGCTCGACCGTGCCATGCGCCAGGAGTTCGCCATAGGCGATGTAGGCGATCTCGTGACAGCGCTCAGCCTCGTCCATGTAGTGCGTCGACACCAGGACGGTGAGCCCTTCGGCGGCAAGTGCATGGATTTCGTTCCAGAACTCGCGCCGCGCCTTCGGATCGACGCCGGCGGTCGGCTCGTCCAGCAGCAGCAGCCTCGGGCTGGGCAGCGTGCAGGCGCCGAGCGCCAGCCGCTGCTTCCAGCCGCCGGACAGTTCGCCTGCCAGCTGATCCTCGCGGCCGGACAGGCCGAGGCGCTCGATCGCCGCACGCGCCGCAGCAACCGGCTGCGCAAGCCCGTAGATCCGGCCGATGAACTCCAGATTCTCCCGCACCGACAGGTCCTGGTACAGGCTGAAACGCTGCGTCATGTACCCGACCTGCAGCTTGATCTTGTCGGTTTCCGTACGGATGTCGTAGCCGAGGCAGGTGCCGGTCCCCTCATCGGGCGTGAGCAGGCCGCAGAGCATGCGGATGGTCGTGGTCTTGCCCGACCCGTTCGGCCCAAGAAAGCCGTAGATCGTCCCGCGTTTGACCTGCATCGAGAGATTGCGCACCACGGCACGGCCGTCGAATTTCTTCGTCAACCCATGCACGTCGATGGCGATGTCGGCCGAATTCATCTCGAAGTCCCTTGCGGCAGGGTGACTGTCACGGGCTGACCGACGCGGAATTTCTCCGGATGCTCGGGCCGGGCCTCGATCAGGAAAACGAGCTTGGCGCGCTCTTCCATGCTGTAGATCACGGGCGGCGTGAACTCCGCGCTGCGCGCGATGAAGCTGATGCTCGCGGTCAGACCCTTCTCGCAGCCATCGCAGGATATCCCGATACTGTCGCCGTATTTGAGTTCAGGCAGGATTGACTGCGGGGCGAAGAAGCGGATCTTCAGGTTGCCTGGAGGCAACAGGGCGACGACCGGCCGGCCAGCCGGAACCGTCTCGCCCGGACGGTAGTAGATCTGCTCGACAGTGGCGTCACCGGGGCTGTAGGCGTTGCGTCGCGCAAGCCGTGTTTGTGCCCATTCTAGATTGGCCTTCGCCTGGCGCAGCGCGGCCTCGGCATCATCATATGTCTTCTGCGTGCCCGCCGACGACTTCAGCAGTTCCCTGGCGCGATCGAAAGCCTGCTGTGCATTCAGGACGGCCGTGGTCCTGACAACAACCTCCGCTTTCTGCAGGTCGTCATCGACGGTGAACAGCAGGTCGCCCTTCTTGACGTGATCGCCCTCGCGTACCTTGAGTGTTTCGACGCGTCCCTGCTCGTCGGACGAAACAAAGATCAGCTCGGCTTCCACCCAGCCCTGCAGAATCCGCTCACTGTTGTTGTCGCAACCGGCGAGTACGAGCGCGGCCAGCAGTAACACCAAAGCGCCGAGGTGGGACCTGTTCATGGCAGCCTCCTCGGCGCGAACAAAAGCTCGAGATGCGTTCTCATCATTTTGCGAACGTCGAGCGGTTCAAACCGTTCGAACAATCCGTTCCAGACGATGGCAACCAGCCCTGGCGCAGCGATAATCTGCGGGAAATCAGCAAGGCCTTCCGGCACCTCGCCGCGTGCCGCGGCGCGCTGCAACACCGCGCGCACCGCGCCGATGATGCGGGAAAGAACCTCTCGGTAGTAGAACTCGGCGAGCTTGGGAAACCGGCGGCCTTCCGAAATCATCAGCCGCACGACATCCTTGCGTCTGGTTTCGTAAACTTCGCGCACGAACAGGTCGGCGATGCGGTCGGCCAGCACCGTCATTGGCACGTCGGCCTGCCCTATCGCTTCGATTGTTCCGACCAGGGGCGTCAGCATCGCCCTGATCAGCTCCTGAAACAGGCTCTCCTTGTCGCGAAAATAAAGATAAATGGTGCCTTTCGCGACACCTGCGCGCCGGGCCACGTCGTCGAGCCGCGCCGCTTCAAAACCTCGGCTGGCGAATTCGTCGAGCGCAGCGGCCAGGATTGCGTCGCGGCGTTCGGCGCTGCGCGCCTTGCGGGCGACAGCCTGCGGCCCTCGGCCTGTACGGGCCGCTTCCGAAGCGCGCTTGCGCCGAACGGCACGATCGGCAGCCGACTTTCGCAACCCCGACACACGACGCATGATTTGTATCCTTGACTGACTGGTCAGTCATAAAATAGGGCAACGCTGCGCCGTGCGCAAGAACGCGCTTCCGGAAAGAAAAGTCTATAATGAAGTCAATGGGTTACACGAGGGCAGCGAAAATTGACCCGCCGCCGGCGCGCGCCGTATTGACGACAACAAGCATCAGGGTGGCCGTCGCAAGCACCAAGGCCACGATCACAAGCGCGCGCATCATCGGGGCATAGACGTTGCTCATCGCCCTTCCCTGCCGTCGCCGCCAGCTAGGAGTGAGTCGCGCCACACGATCAATGATTCGAATCTCAGGCCCGCTCAATTTCGGCCTTGACGGCGGATAGCGACTCGGGAGTGTCGACGTCGATCAGCGCCGCTTCGCCGGTGACCGGCACTTCGACGACCGCCTCGGCATAATTGCCGATCAGGTGGCGTGCGCCGATGTCGCCCTGAATCGACATCAGATCGTGGAAGAAACGGCGCGACCACACGACAGGATTGCCGCGCCTGCCGTCGATGCTCGGTACAACCACGAGAGCGCCGCGTTCGGGATCGAATGCCCCGATCAGCTTGTTGATCAGCGTCGCATCGACCTGCGGCATGTCACCGAGACAGACAATCGCGGCATCCGCCTCTTCCGGCACGGCGGCGATGCCGGCCTTGAGCGACGTACCAAGACCGTCCGCATAGTCCGGGTTGTGCACGAAGCGGACCGGCAAACCCTTAAGCGCCGCTTCCACCTTCTCGCGCTCGTGCCCGGTCACGACGATGACCGGTTGGGCCTGCGAGGCGACCACATGTTCGGCGGCAATGCGCACCAGGGGCTTGCCGCCGATCTCGGCGAGCATCTTGTTGACCGCGCCCATCCGCGTCGAACGGCCTGCCGCAAGCACCAGTGCGGCAACGCGCCGTCCAATCTGCGGAGCGCGGTCTTCGCGCGGCTGCGGCCGGGTAACAATTTCCATCAGTAGCCCGCCGACGCCCATTCCAGTGACGTCTTCGCGCGTGACCGGAAGCCCGGCGAGAAGACGCATCAGGATCCAGTCGAATCCGTTCTCTTTCGGACTGCGTGCACAGCCGGGAGCGCCAAGGACCGGCAGCCCACGCGCATTCCCGATCAGCATCAGGTTTCCCGGATCGACGGGCATTCCGAAATGCTCAATCTCACCGCCGATGGATTCGATCGCTGCCGGGATGACATCGCGACGGTCCGCTATGGCCGACGCGCCAAACACGATCGCGAGTTCGGCACCGGCTTTGAGGACTTCGTCGATCGCGCGCGCGAGCGCTGCCTGCTCGTGCGGCACCCGCCGTTCGGCAATGATCATAGCGCCAGCAGGAGCAATACGTGCAGCGGTGATCTTTAGGGTCTTTTCAATGACCTTCGGGGCGAGCCCCGGCAAGAGCGTGGACACGATGCCGACTTTGCGGACCCTGTAGGGCGCGACGCGGATCACGGGACTGGCTTGTGCAGCCGCGCCTAGCGCCCGGTCACGCGCGGCCTTTGCCACCGCGAACGGAATGATTTTCACGGTTGCAATCATTTCACCTTCGACGACCGGCTTGAACGCCGGAAGCGTCGCCAGCGTGATCGCCTCGTCGACGCGGTTAAGGGCATCGACCGAACCGCGGTCCACCACCAGGACACCGGCGCGCTCGGCAAACAGGTTGCAACGGCCGGTGAATGCCCGGTCGGTGCGCACGCCCTCGCCCCTGATCGCTTCAGCAATCTCGGCCGCCGCCTGATCCTCTGAAACGTCGCCGGTTTCGAGCCGCGCCACTGTAATTTCTTTTACGCCCGCCGCCTTGAGGGCGGCCACCTCTGTGGGGCCGATCAACGTGCCCTTCTTGAGCACGAAATCGCCCTGCCGGATCGAATGCACCGCTGTGGCGCCTAACGCTTCCGCAACTGGCACCGGGCCAAATTTCATGCCGCCTCCGATTTCTGCCGGAGCACTTTGGTGATTTCACCCATGATGGCAACCGCGATTTCGGCCGGCGACACGGCATCGATGTCGAGGCCGATCGGTGCGTGGATGCGGGCGATGTCTGCGTCAGTCAGACCCGCCTGTTTCAGCCGCTCCACGCGTCTAGCATGCGTCTTTTTGGAGCCGAGGGCCCCAATGTAGAAGCAATCACGCGCAAGCGCATGCTTGAGCGCCGGGTCATCGATCTTCGGATCGTGGGTCAATGCCACGAAGGCCGTGTAGTGGTCGATACCGAGCGGCGGCAGCGCCACGTCGGGCCACTCGGCGATGACCTTCACGTCGGGGAATCGCTCGATCGAGGCAAAAGCCGTGCGCGGGTCAACAATGGTCACATCATAGCCCAGCAGTTGCCCGATCGGCGCGAGTGTCTGGCTGATGTGCACGGCGCCGGTGATGACGAGGCGCGGAGACGGAACGTAGACGGTGAGGAAAAACCGCCCTTGTGGCGTGTCCTCCATGCCGCTCTTGGCCATGCGCAACCGCTTGTCGAGAACCGCCTTCAACGGGTCCCCGGCAACATCGGCGGCCTTGACCAACCGCTGCTCGCCGCTTGCGATCTCGGTTACCAGCACCGCCGCACGGCGTGCCGCGCGCTCGGCGTTCAGGGCATGGAGGACATCGAGCTTCACGTCAGCTCACCTTCTCCACATAGACGCGGATGGTACCGCCGCAAGAAAGGCCGACTTTCCACGCGGTTTCATCCGCGACCCCGAATTCGAGCATTTTCGGCTTACCGCTCTCAATCACATCCATCGCCTCGGTGACAACCGCGCCCTCGACGCAGCCGCCGGACACCGACCCCAGAAAATTACCTTCGTTGTCGATGACGAGATTCGAACCGACCGGTCGCGGTGCCGAACCCCACGTCTCGACAACGGTCGCGAGCGCTACACCTCGACCGCTTTTCCGCCACTCCTCGGCGGCTTTAAGAATATCTTCATCGCGAGAAAGCATCGGGATCCTCCGTCAGGCAACCTGCTTCAGCAGATATTTCGGGTCGTAGCCTCCAACTGCCGTACCAGATAAGGCGCGCACCAGTTCTTTCATCGAATCCAGATTGTGGATGGGGCGCAGCTCGTCAACGTGCGGCAGCATCGCCTGCACACCCTTGGCACGGGCTTCGAAGCCCTGAAAACGCAGCAACGGATTGAGCCAGATCAGTTTGCGGCATGAACGGTGCAGCCGGTCGATCTCGAAAGAAAGCTTCTCGTCCGCGTCGCGCTCGAGTCCGTCGGTGATCAGCAGCACCACCGCGCCCTGTCCGAGTACCCGGCGTGCCCACTGTTTATTGAAGACACGCAGAGATGAGGCAATGCGCGTGCCGCCGGACCAGTCCGCCACATTCGCCGAACAGGCCGCGAGCGCTTCGTCGGGATCACGCTGGCGTATTGCGCGCGTGACGTTGGTCAGGCGCGTCCCGAAAAGGAACGTCGTCACCCGTTTTCGAGCATCCGTAACGGCGTGCAGAAAATGAAGAAAGAGCCGCGTGTATTCACTCATCGAGCCAGAAATGTCGAGGAGCGCGACGATCGGCGGCTCCTTCACGCGGGGCCCAAGATACTTAAGGTCGATAATCGCGCCGCCGGCCTTCATGCTGGCACGCAACGTGCGCCTGATATCGATGAGATGGCCATGACGGTTCTGCGCCAGACGACGCGTGCGCACCTCGTCGAGCGGCAGTGCCAGACGCGCGATGGCATCCTTCGCGGCTGCGATTTCCGCCGCGGTCATCTGCGCAAAATCTTTCTTCTGCAGTACTTCCTGGTCGGAAACCGTCAACCGTGCATTGAGTTCGACATCCGACTCATTTGCGTGCTCATCAAGCCCGGAAAACAGCGCCTCCTGGATGCGCTGTGCTCCCGGCGCCGGAGGCCTTGCGTCCGGGGCTGCAGTTTTCGGGCTCATCGACGCAATAAGCTTCTCGATATAGCCCCGCTTGCGGAAAAAAATTCGAAATGCCTGGTCGAACAAAATCGTATGCTCGTGCCGTTTCACGAAGACCGCGTGCAGCGTCCAGTAAAAATCCTCGCGTGCGCCGACACGCGCCACATTAAGCGCTTCCAGCGCGTCCAGAACGGACCCCGGCCCGACCGGAATTCCCGCGGCACGCAGTGCGCGCGCAAAGTAAAGGATATTTTCGGCGAGACGACCTTCAGGCGCGGTCATGACGTTACTCCGCTGCTTTTAGCTCCGACCTCACCTCGTCGAGCAGCGTCTTGACCTTGGTACCATCCAGCCGCGCAATGTCGTCCTGATACTTCAGAAGCACACCGAGAGTGTCCGATACCGTTGCGGGGTCCAGCGCAACAACGTCAAGCTCCGTCAAGGCGCTCGCCCAATCAAGCGTTTCGGCAACGCCCGGCGACTTGAACAGATCCTCCTTGCGCAGTGCCTGCACAAAGGCGACGACCTGTTCGGACAGCTTCTTTGCAATGCCGGGCACCTTTGCGCGCAGTATTTTCAATTCACGTGCGGCGTCCGGATAGCCGAGCCAGTGATAGAGACAGCGGCGTTTGAGTGCGTCATGCACCTCGCGGGTGCGGTTTGACGTAACGACAACGATCGGCGGCCGGGCCGCCTTCACCGTTCCAAGTTCCGGGACCGTGACCTGAAAATCGGCAAGCACCTCCAGCAAGAAAGCTTCAAAGGCCTCGTCGGTCCTGTCGATCTCGTCAATCAGCAGTACCGGCGGTCCGGCGGGATCCGGCTCGAGCGCCTGCAGCAATGGACGTTTGATGAGGAAGCGCTCCGAAAACACGTCGTGCTCGATACGCGTGCGATCGCCCTCACCTTCCGCCTCTGCGAGGCGAATTGCGATCATTTGCGCACCGTAATTCCACTCATAGACCGCGGCGGAGACGTCCAATCCCTCGTAGCACTGCAGACGAATGAGTCGACGCCCCAGTGTCGTAGCCAGCACTTTGGCGATTTCGGTCTTCCCGACGCCCGCCTCGCCCTCGACAAACAGCGGCCTGCCCATTTTGAGTGCCAGGTACAACACGGTCGCCAGCGAGCGGTCGGCGATGTAGTCGGCCTCGGCCAGCAGGGCGAGGGTCGAATCGATGGAATCCGGAAGGGTCTTGTCAGTCATGCGGGGACTTTATCCTACCATGCGCATGTCATACATGTGGGGAACGAAGGCCCAGAGAGCCAGGATTGACCCATGATCAAGCCAGAAAGCCTTGATAAAGAGGCTTTGCAATTCCCCACCATCGACGCGGGGGTGCGGATCGGCCATGTCCATCTTAAGGTCGCCGACCTGCAGCGGGCCCTCGATTTTTACTGTGGCGTGCTGGGTTTTACTCTGACGACCAGCCGCCCAGGCGCCGCGTTCATCTCGGCGGGCGGGTATCATCATCACCTCGGCCTCAATACCTGGGAGAGCCGCGGCGGGTCGCCGCCCGCTCCCGGCACGACAGGCCTGTACCATACGGCCATTCTTTATCCGACCCGCAAGCTGCTTGCCGATGCGCTGCGGCGCCTCATTGTGGCGAAAATTCCACTCGAGGGTGCGAGCGACCATGGCGTCAGCGAGGCCCTTTACCTACGCGACCCGGACGACAACGGCGTCGAGCTATACTGGGATCGCCCGAAGGAAAAATGGCCGAAGAAGCCCGACGGTTCGTTGCAGATGTACACGAACCCGCTCGACCTGCACGATCTGCTTGCAGAGCTGGACCGACCCGACAAGTAGCGCGCGCCGGCCCCACAGGCGCACCAGTGCCATTGCCGCAGCGGTCAACATCAGCAAAAGCACCGGAAAGTTCTCGCACACGTTGACAGGCAGAATATTCGTCGACCCTGCCAGCAAACGCGGTCGTCCGGTCCCTGCGGGACCAATTGCCTCATCGATGTCAGGCGGTCGCCTTGGCGAGCGCGCGGCGCGCCAGCACGCCGACAAGATGCGCGCGGTATTCGGCACTGGCGTGAATGTCGCTGTTCATGCCGGTCGCCGGTATGGTCATGCCCTCGATCGACTTGGCGGCGAACCGCTTCTTGAGCGCTTCTTCAAACGATTTCACACGGAACACACCGTTGGCTCCCGCGCCGGTTACCGCAACACGTATGTCGGAGCCGCGTTTCGACACGAATACGCCCACGAGCGCAAAGCCCGATGCCGGATGCTTGAATTTTTCGTACGCCGCCTTCTTGGCGATCGGAAAGCTGATTTTGGTGATGATCTCGCCGTCCTCAAGCGCGGTCGAAAACATGCCGGTAAAGAAATCGTCAGCTGCGATGCGGCGCTTGTTGGTGATAATCGTCGCGCCAAGACCCAGGCACGCTGCCGGATAATCGGCATTCGGATCGTTGTTCGCAATCGAGCCTCCAATCGTGCCGCGATTGCGCACTTGCGGATCGCCGACTGAAGCCGGCACGGACGCGAGGCCCGGCAACAGTTGCTGAAGCACGGGGGAATTGGCCGCATCGGCATGGCGCGTCATGGCACCGATGACGATCGATCGTCCCTTCTGTTCGACGCCGCTCAATCCTTCGACCAGAGACAAGTCAATAAGGGCAGAAGGCTGTGCGAGACGCTGCTTCATGACAGGCAGGAGCGAATGCCCGCCCGCCAAAAGCTTCGCATCGGGATTGCGCGCCAAGAGACCGGCCGCCTGCCGCACGGTCGTCGGACGATGGAAGGTAAAATTGTACATCTGGCTCTCCGTAACTATGCAGCCTCGCGCGGTCGCGCATTTTTAAGTGCCGCCCAGACCGCCTGCGCGGTTGCGGGCATCGCAATATCCTCTGTGCCGATGGCGTCGGTGATGGCGTTTATGACCGCTGCAGGCGCGGCGATGGCGCCCGCTTCGCCGCATCCTTTGATGCCGAGCGGATTTGACGGCGCCTTCGTTTCGGTAAGGCCGACCTTGAACGACGGCAGATCGTGCGCATGCGGCATGCAGTAGTCCATCAGCGAACCGGTCACCAGCTGACCGTCCTTGTCGTAAACGGCGCCCTCGAGGAGGGCTTGCCCGATCCCCTGCGCAACGCCGCCATGCACCTGACCCTCGACAATCATCGGATTGACCACGGTCCCGAAGTCATCCACTGCGGTCCAGTTGACAATTTCCGTCTTGCCGGTCTCGCGGTCGACTTCGACCTCGCAGATGTGACAGCCGGCGGGGAATGTGAAATTCGTCGGGTCGTAAAAACTCGTCTCCTTTAATCCCGGCTCGAGCTCCTGACCCACGAATTTATGCGCGATATAGGCGTTGAGCGCGACGTCGCCCCACGCCGCCGACTTGTCGGTGCCAGCAACCGTGAACTTTCCATCCTTGAAAACAATGTCGCCTTCCGCCGCCTCGAGCATATGCGCGGCGACCTTCTTGGCCTTGGCTTCGATCTTGTCGAGCGCTTTTACGATCGCGGACATTCCAACAGCGCCGGAACGCGAGCCGTAAGTGCCCATCCCGAACTGCACCTTGTCGGTGTCGCCATGCACGATGGAGACATTCTCGAACGGGATGCCCAGCCGTTCCGATACGAGCTGGGCGAAGGTCGTCTCATGGCCCTGACCGTGGGCGTGCGTTCCGGTCAACACTTCCACGCTACCGGTCGGGTTGACCCGGACTTCGGCGCTTTCCCACAGGCCGACACCGCACCCCAGCGAACCGACGGCCTGCGACGGCGCAATACCGCAGGCTTCGATGTAGGTCGAATAGCCGAGTCCGCGAAGCTTCCCATGGCGCGCCGCCTCGCGCCGCCGCTTGTTGAACCCTTTGACGTCGGCAAGCTCGAGGGCCTTCTTAAGTGACGCATTATAGTCGCCGGTGTCGTAGGCCATGATGACGGGCGTCTGATGCGGAAACGACCTGATGAAGTTGCGCTTGCGCAATTCCGCCGGGTCGATACCCATTTGCCGCGCAGCAACTTCGACCAGCCGTTCGACAACGAATGTCGCTTCCGGGCGACCTGCACCGCGATAGGCGTCAACCGGCACCGTGTTTGTATAGACAGCATCGACTTCGCAGTAGATCTGGGGAATGTCGTACTGACCGGACAGCAGAGTTGCATAGAGATAGGTCGGAATCGACGAAGAAAAGGTCGACATGTAGGCGCCGAGATTGGCGATTGTCTTCACACGCATCGCTAGGATTTTTCCATGTTCATCGAGCGCAAGTTCGGCGTGCGTGACGTGATCGCGGCCGTGCGCATCGGTGAGGAAGGATTCCGAGCGCTCCGCCGTCCATTTGACCGGCCGCCCGACTTTACGGGCCGCCCACAGGCAGACCACTTCCTCCGGATAGATGAAGATCTTCGACCCGAAGCCGCCGCCGACGTCGGGCGCGATGACGCGCAGTTTATGCTCGGGGGCCATGCCGACGAACGCGGCGATAACCAGCCGTGACACATGCGGATTCTGCGTCGTATTCCAAAGCGTGAGTTGATCCGTGCCGGCATCGTATTCGGCGAGCGCGGCGCGCGGCTCGATCGCATTCGGCACCAGCCGGTTATTGATGATATCGAGTTTCGTCACGTGCCTGGCGGACGCGAAAGCGGCATCGACGGCCTTCGCATCGCCCAGCGACCACTCGTAGATGGTATTCTTCGGCGCGACGTCGTGAATTTGCGGTCCGGACTTTGCTTTCGCCGGGTCGGTCACCGCAGGGAGCGGCTCATAGTCGACTTTTACTTTTTCGGCCGCATCACGGGCTTGCACTTCCGTGTCGGCGATGACGACAGCGACGGCGTCTCCCTGGTGGTTGACCTTGCCGACGGCCAGCGCCGGGTGCGGCGCCATTTTCATCGGCGTGCCGTCTTTAGAGTGAATCATCCAGCCGCAAATCAGGTTGCCGATCTTGTCGTTTGCCAACTCGGCGCCCGTGAGCACGGCGATGACGCCGGGCGAGGCCCTTGCCGCGCTGGCATCGATCGTCTTGATTTTCGCGTGCGCATGCGGCGAGCGCACAAACACTGCTCTCGTTTCCCGCGGACGGATTACATCGTCGGTGTATTGGCCTCTGCCGGTTATGAAGCGGAGGTCTTCCTTCCGACGCACCGCCGCGCCGATACCGGTCGCGCTCATGGCGGTCTCCTCCCTTGGACTTGCCGACGTTATTCGGCAGCCTGACGCGCACCACTCTTCGCCATCGCTTTCGCTCCCGCTGCGATCGCCTTGACGATGTTATGATAGCCGGTGCAGCGACAGATATTGCCGTCGAGTTGCTCACGAATTGTGCGCTCATCGAGATCATTGCCGTGGCGGCGCACGATATCGAGTGCAGCCATGATCATGCCGGGCGTGCAAAATCCGCATTGCAACCCATGGTGCTCGCGGAAAGCCTCCTGCATTGGGTGCAGGGGACCATTCGGCTCGGCAAGGCCCTCGATGGTGGTGATCTTTGCACCCTCGCATTGCAGGGCGAGCGTGGTGCACGACTTGACGGCGATACCGTCAATGTGGACGACGCAGGCGCCGCATTGCGACGTGTCGCAGCCGACATGCGTGCCAGTAAGGCGCAAATTCTCACGTAAAAATTGCACCAGAAGCGTGCGTGCTTCGACGTCGCCGGTGACAGCTTTGCCATTCACCGTCATGGACACGGCAGGCATGACCTTCCTCCCAATTTGGGGCCAAAGGCCCTCTTTTCGCCCCCTTTAGCCCAACCGGCGGCGGTTTGCATGCGGAATCGAGGCGATTTCGACCCAATCACGCCCCGGAACCCCGAATAAGTCTGAACCGCGTTTATGTGCCGGGTCAAGGGAGTCCAGCGACGAAATCCGCTTCAAACTGCGGTGATCGCCCGACCATCAGGGATTTCCAACCGTCGCAGCGAATTTTTGAAAGAACTCATCGGCGATTTTTTTGGCCGCGCCGTTGACGAGACGCTGGCCAAGCTGAGCCAGCTTGCCGCCGATCTGCGCCTCCACGTTGTAAGTGAGCAGCGTCCCGCCGTCCTTCTCGGAGAGGGCAACCGTGGCACCTCCCTTGGCAAAGCCGGCCACGCCCCCATCACCTTCACCGGATATCTTGTACCCGTTGGGTGGGTCGAGGTCCGTAAGATGAACCTTGCCTTTGAAGCGCGCTTTCACCGGCCCGATCTTGGTCGTCGCGACCGCCTGAAATTCCGTGTCGGACGTCTTGTTGAGCTCCTCGCAACCGGGGATACAAATCTTGAGCACCTCGGGATCGTTGAGCTTTGCCCAGACGACTTCTCGGCTCGCCGGAAGCTGAACCTCCCCGGTCATCGTCATAGCCATCCGGCGTCTCCTTTACAGTCGAACCAATACTCCCAACGGACTTAATCCCTCGCGAGGCTCATGAAAAGAGCTTTGCAGTCTGCCTCAGGCGCATTATGGGTGTGCGCCAAGGCAAGGCCGCAAACGAAAATGCGCCTTCAGGGGAGGACTTCAATGCCGGTGATCAAAGCAGACGACGGCTGTCCAATTCATGTCGAGGTCGAGGGCCGCGAGGGAGCCCCGGTGCTGATGCTGTCGAACTCACTCGGCACCAACTTGAATATGTGGGATGACCAAGCTCCGGAATTCGCCAAGCATCTCAGATTGGTGCGCTATGACCGTCGCGGCCATGGCAAGTCCGGCGCACCGAAAGGCCCCTACTCAATGGAGCGCTTCGGCCGTGACGTGCTTTCGATTCTCGATGCGCTGAACATCAGGACGATCAACTGGTGCGGACTATCGATGGGCGGCATGGTCGGACAGTGGCTCGGTGCAAACGCCGCAAGCCGCATCGACAAACTGATCCTCTCCAACACCAACTTTCACTACGCCGACAAAGCGCCATGGAACGACCGCATCAGGCTTGTACGGGAAAAAGGTCTTGGTCCGCTTGTCGGGCCAACCATGGAACGCTGGTTTACCGAAGATTTCAGGGCACGCGCTCCCAAGGCAATCGCCCGCATGACCGAAATGTTCCTTGCCACCAACCCTGACGGCTATATCGCCAGCTGCGAGGCCATTCGCGACATGGACTTCACCACGTCCAATCCACGAATTACCGCCCCTACTTTGGTCATTGTCGGCAAGCACGATCCGGCGACTCCCCCCTCGGCCGGCGAAGCGATTCAGAAACAGATCAAAGGAGCCAGGCTCGCCAGTATTGACGCCGCCCATATCGCGAACGTCGAACAGCCGAAGCAATATATCGAAACCGTTCTCAACTTCCTCCGCGCGTGACAACTGACGGAGACGTGCGATGGATGACAAGGAACGCTACGAGCGCGGTATGGCCAGGCGTCGCAAGGTGCTGGGCAATGCCTGGGTTGATCGTGCCAATGCCAAAAAGACGGCATTCAATGCGGAGTTCCAGGATTTCATCACGCGCACGGCCTGGGGAGAGATATGGACGCGCCCGCATTATGATGAGCGCACCCGGCGAATTCTTGTCATTGGAACGATGCTGGCCCTCGATAAGTGGGAGGAATTCCGCATGCACGTGCGCGCGGCCCTCACCGAAGGAGGATTTACGCCTGACGACATCAAGGAAATCATCCTGCAGCAGGCGATCTACTGCGGAGTGCCGGCCGCCAACCATGCATTCAAGGAAGCTGCAGAAGTGATCGCCGAAACAACCAAAACGAAATGACCGCCGCATTGCGGCGGCACTCTCGTCTTTTCGGGCTGAAAGCGCTTGAATGCCTGCCATGACCCACGCAATGGGGTGCGATCATGGCCGGGATCAAGGTGCGGAAAGGCATGCCGAGCGTTCAGCTCGACAAACCGGAATTCAAGAAGCGCTTTTTGGCGAGATTTTACGATCCAGCGTTTGAGCCGCTGGCGCGCGAACTCGACAAAATTGCAGAAACTGCCTGGACTGCCTACGACGAATATCACAAGTCGCCGCGCACGCAGAAAGCCGGCAAGGGATTTGCCGACCCCGATTTCGCTGTGCCGATCGAGTGGCTGCAGACGCGCGCAAATATCCAGGCCGCCGAAGCGGCCCACAAGAATGCGGCATCACCGTCCCGAATCCTCATCATCAACGGCTCGTCACGCAATGATCAGACCTGCCCGGGAGAAATATCGAAAACCTGGCGCATGGTCTCACTGGCAAAGCAGGTCATCGAGAATACCCCTGGCTTCCAGGTAGACATCCTCGACCTGTCGCGACTCTCCGCCGAATACGGTAAGGTGATCTACCCGTGCAAAGCCTGCGTATCGACCGCGCAGCCGCTTTGTCACTGGCCGTGCAGCTGCTATCCGAACCATGCGCTTGGCCAGTCCGGCGACTGGATGGCGGAGATATATCCCAAATGGGTCGCGGCACATGGCGTAATGATCGTGTGCCCGGTCAACTGGTACCAGGCCCCCTCCTCACTCAAGCTGATGATCGACCGCCTGGTTTGCGCCGATGGCGGCAATCCGGATCTCTCCTCGACCGGCGGAAAAGATCCGACGAAAGCGAAAAGGCTGGAGCTGGCCGGCTGGCCTTACCCGCGCCATCTGGCCGGCCGTGTTTTCTCGGTCGTCGTGCACGGCGATGCCGCCGGGACGGAGAACCTTCGCCGCATTCTTTCGGACTGGATGAGCGATATCGGAATGATCCCGTCCGGACACCTCGCATTGATCGATCGCTATGTCGGCTATCTGACGCCCTACGCCACCAGCCACGATGATTTGGACAAGGATGTCGATTTCCAGGAAGACGTCCGCAACGCTGCACTAACATTGGTGCAGGCGGTCAAAGACGGACGCTCCGGAAAACTGCAGCCTGCCGATCGCGGTCTACGTGAGGCGCGGCCGAAATAGCCCACAGGGGCGGAGCGCCGGCTTTCGAGTGCGCCAGCGTCAGACTTGCGGCCGCGATGGCACCTCGGCGGCAGCCGGCTCGGCGCGACGTGCATGGCTGCGCTCGAATATGCACAGACCGGTCGCAAGAGCGGCGAACAGAAGCTGATAGGCATGCTCGCGCATCAAGTCGGTGCTGTGCGACCAGGATGCAGGACCAACCGAAACAATGCTGATCAGCACCACCAGGATCAGCCCGCCTTCCAGAATTTCAGAATTCGGCTGGCCGTCCATGAGGCACCGCGCTCGATCCGCAATATGCAACGCGCAAATGCAGGCAACAGCGAGCTTGAGCGTTCCAAAAAAAGCAGCAAGCTTGATCAAGCCGACTGGACCGAGGTCGAACACGCGACCGATGCCAAAGAGAAATTGCGAGCGCCACACGTCCTCAAGGCCATAACTTGGCGAGGTCAGAATTCGCAGCGCTTCGTAGCCCCATGACAGCGTGAAATAGAAGGCGATAAGCACGATAACGGATGCGGTGACCGTGGAAATTTTCTGCACGATTCCCTCCCTGGCCGAGCATCCATGGCTAGACCCTTCAAAATCGAATTTCAAAAGAAACCAAAATTTTACCTTACCGGCGCGCCGCTTAACCTTGAGCGATTAACCAATCGCCCGGTTCCCGCGCAAAAGGCGCTCAGAAATCGAGTGGGAGTTCCACGCAGCGACCCCTAGATGCGGATTTCAGGCCTTGCGGAATTGCTGGGAGCCGAGGTCGCGGCGGTGCTTATTCGGCACGACTCGCTGCACACGAAGACGTGATCAGCCCCCGCGGCCATCGCGAAATGCCTGCGGTGTCATACCGGTCTGCTTGCGGAAAAAACGGGTGAAGTGCGAAGGATCGGAAAATGCGAGATCGTAAGCGATCTCGTGGATGGCCTGGTTGGTGAATACCAGCTGCCGCTTGGCCTCGGTCAGAACGCGCTGGCGAATGAGATGACCCGCCGTGACGCCGGTAACACGTTTGACGTGGTCATTGAGCCTGTCGGGGGTCATTGCCAGTTTTTCGGCGTAGAAGCTGATGAGCCGCTCTTTCCTGAAATGCTCATCCACGAGACGTCGCAACGCGTCCACGCGGGCATCGGATCGCGAGAGCGTAACCGTTCCACTCCGCGCCCGACTAACCGCAAGTCGCACGACTTCAATGGCGATCAGCGCAAGTACGCCACGCATCGCAAGCCGGTAACCTTCGCGCGCGAGCGAGCTTTCCTCGTGCAGGTCGACGCACAGCGCCGACAGGCGCTTCATCTCCACCGCCTCAGTGAGCGGCAGTATCGGTTCCGCCGCGACGGCCTTCAGCCGTGCAAGCGCTTCGCCGGACTGGTCGCCAAGGGCATCGGCGACATCCTCGGTAAAGCTCACGACCCATCCATTCGTGAGCTGCGGCGTAAAGCGAAATCCATGCGCCGTCGTCGCCGGTACCAGAATTACGGAGGGCGCCGCGAAGGCGGCCGTACTGGTCTCGTAATTCATCTCACCTCCGCCCTTCTCAATCAGCAGAATCTGGAAAAGGTTGCGGTGGCGGTGGGCACGAATCGTCCAATCGTGAACCGAGGATCGGGATGCAATCGTTTCAATATGAATGAAGTCAAAGGCGGAATCATCCGGCGGATCACCGTATAGATGAAACAGCGGCAGTGCCGTGACGTTACCCATGCGCCAAGCATATTGCAGACAGGTTTCGATAGCTACCGCGGGCGGGACGTCGCGAAACCCCGGTTCGCCGGCCGATTCATCTGCGATCACCGGATCCCGTGCGCCGCAACTGTCGTGAGCCGATGGTTGGATGCTTCATGCCTCAGCGGACCGTCAGGGCCTGCGGTTCCCGATTTCCCGGCCCTCACGTGCTCCCCGGCTCCCGGTTCAGTCGGGTTACACCCACGCGTTCAATCAACAACGGCGACACGGCGCGCCGTTGCCGGTCGCGTCTTGCCCTGTTAAGCCTTTTACGAGGGGCCTGTTGGTCGTTGGCCGGACGACCTAGGCAGGAGCGGGGACGGCATGGAAGTCTTCCTTCAACAGCTCATCAACGGCATCACCCTGGGCTCAATCTACGGCCTGATCGCCATCGGCTACACCATGGTGTTCGGCATCATCGGCATGGTGAATTTTGCCCATGGCGATGTGTTCATGGTCTCGGCATTCATTGCATTGGTTGCTTTTCTGATCCTGACCACCATCCTTGGCATCTCCTCGATAGCGTTGGCTCTGCTGATCGTGCTTCTCGTCGCGATGCTGTTCACATCGCTCGTGAACTGGACGATCGAACGTCTCGCCTACAGACCCCTGCGCGGGTCTTTCCGGCTCGCCCCGCTGATCTCCGCGATCGGCATGTCGATCTTTCTGTCCAATTTCGTGCAGGTGACGCAAGGTCCGCGCAACAAATCGATCCCGCCGATGGTTCAGGGTGAATTCGTGTTGTTTACGCAGAACGACTATCCGGTCACGCTGTCGTTCAAACAATTGATCATCTGGGTAGTTACGGCGGCGATGCTCATTTGCTTCTGGTATCTCGTCGCCAAGACACGGCTCGGCCGTGCCCAGCGAGCCTGCGAGCAGGACCAGAAAATGGCCGCGCTCGTCGGCGTTGATGTCGACCGCACCGTTTCAGCAACTTTCATTATCGCGGCCGCGCTCGCTGCCGTCGCCGGCACAATGTACCTGATGTACTACGGCGTCGTCAGCTTCGCCGATGGTTTCGTACCGGGAGTCAAGGCATTCACGGCGGCCGTACTCGGCGGCATCGGTTCGCTTCCCGGCGCGGTGATCGGAGGTATCCTGATCGGACTGATCGAAACGTTCTGGTCCGCGTATTTTTCGATCGACTACAAGGACGTCGCCGCCTTTTCGGTCCTCGCAATCACGTTGATCTTCCTGCCGCAGGGCCTGTTCGGGCGGCCGGATGTCGAAAAGGTCTGACATGCCGGGCGGCGCGCAACAAGAGCGCGTCGACTTGGCCCGCGCCTTCCGCGACGCGGCCTTGACCGGATTGCTTGCGCTCGGCCTGTTCCTCCCGCTGGTCGGCTTTGAGACGATCACCAATATCCGTAACGAGCTGATCCTGGCGACGCGATGGCCGCTGCTCTTTGCCATCGCCGCCCTGGCCGCGCTTGGCCGTCTCGCCTATTCACTTCTAATTGAGCCATGGCTGGCCAGCCGCGCGCACCGGCCTGCAAAGGCCGACGTCCCCAAGTGGCGTACACAGCTCGGCAAGTGGTTCGTCCCGTTTGCGATCGGTTTTATGATCGCCTATCCGGCCATCGTCATAACGACCGCGGGCTTTGGTCGTGCGGTCAAATGGATCGACAATTTCGGCATCCAGGTGCTCATCTATGTGATGCTCGGCTGGGGGCTAAATATCGTCGTCGGTCTCGCCGGCCTGCTCGATCTCGGCTATGTCGCATTTTACGCCGTTGGAGCCTATTCGTACGCGCTGCTCGCCAAGACCTTCGGCCTCTCGTTCTGGCTTCTTCTTCCCCTCGCCGGCATTCTGGCATCGTTCTGGGGAATTCTACTCGGCTTTCCGGTACTGCGCCTGCGCGGCGACTATCTTGCGATCGTGACGCTTGCCTTCGGCGAGATCATCCGCATCGTGCTCATCAACTGGGTGGACTTGACGAACGGCTATGCCGGCATCACCAGCATTCCGCGTCCGACATTTTTCGGAATTCCGTTCACAGCCGATGAAGACGGATTTGCTGCGGTGTTCGGCCTCGAGTTCTCGCCGATCTATCGCACAATATTCCTTTATTACCTGATCCTTGCTCTCGCGCTGCTGACCGCATTCGTGACCGTGCGGCTGCGCCGCCTGCCGGTTGGCCGGGCATGGGAAGCGCTGCGTGAGGATGAGATCGCCTGCCGCTCGCTTGGCATCAACACGACGAATACGAAGCTTACAGCCTTCGCGATGGGCGCGATGTTCGCCGGATTTGCGGGCTCGTTCTTCGCTGCGCGGCAGGGATTCATATCGCCCGACTCGTTTACATTTCTCGAGTCCGCCACCATTCTCTCGATGGTCGTCCTCGGTGGCATGGGCAGCCAGGTTGGCGTTGCCATCGCTGCACTCGTGATGATCGGCGGCACCGAGATCATGCGCGATCTCGATTTCCTGAAGCTGGTCTTCGGACCGACCTTCGACCCGACGCAATACCGCATGCTTCTGTTTGGCTTCGCCATGGTGCTGATCATGATTTGGCGGCCGCGAGGACTGATCGCGACGCGGGAGCCCTCGCTTGTCCTCAGGGAGCGGAAGATCATAGGCGCCGACCTCGTCAAAGAGGGGCACGG
>Ga0070741_10005823_pt1 | contig 26956 bp, 25 predicted proteins | sample Coa_R1_4_FD_66440 | JGI IMG/M metagenome (GOLD analysis project Ga0070741, IMG submission 66440) | Surface soil microbial communities from Centralia Pennsylvania, which are recovering from an underground coalmine fire - Coalmine... | ecosystem: Environmental > Terrestrial > Soil > Unclassified ...
GAGGTAACTATGACCGCAGCCAATATCTCTTTTGTGCGAAGCCTCTACGCCGCCTTCGGCCGGGGCGACATCTCCGCGATCGTCGACGCCATCGCGCCTAATGCGGCCTGGGAGGTTGTCGGCCGCGAGAAGGATTATCCGCTGTTCGGTGCCCGTAAGGGGCCAGCTGCGGTGCGCGACTTCTTCAAGCAGGTCGGCGAGAACCAGGAGCGGGTAAGCTTCACGCCGCGTGATTTTCACGCTGTCGGCGATATGGTGCTGGTGCTCGGCCACTACACCTGGATGTTGCGCAAGACCGGCAGGCCGGTCGACACAGAGTGGGCACATGTGTTCACGGTGCGGAGCGGCAAGGTGGCGGCCTTCCGCGAGTTCACCGATACGGCGCAGTTTGCTCAGAACTGGCGCGGGTAGCCCTTGGCCAGTTCCTCGCCTAGCTCTTGACCACCGGAAGGTCGGGCCGTGCGCCCCATTCCGCCCAGGAGCCGTCGTAGATGCGCCCCGGCTTTTTGCCGAGTGTTTCGAGACCGAATGTGAGCACTGCGGCGGTTACGCCGGAGCCGCAACTCGTGATCACGGGCTTGTCGATGTCGACCCCGGCCTTCTTGAAAGCCTGCGCGATGCGTTCGGGCGAGGCGAGTCGGCCATCCTCGACGATCTCGGTGAAGGGCACGTTCAACGCGCCCGGCATATGCCCCGAGCGCAGGCCGGGACGCGGCTCGGCCTCGCGTCCGGCGAAACGTCCGGCCGACCGCGCGTCGACGACCTGCGCGCTCCGGTCGTTGAGTGCCATTTGAACGTCGGTGACCATCGCAACCGCGCCGGTATCCATGTTGGCGTTGAAGATCCTTTTTGGGCGCCTGACCGCGCCTGCCTCGGTTGGGCGGCCTTCCGCCTTCCATGCCGGGAAACCACCGTCGAGAATGAAGACATTGTGGGCGCCGAAAATACGGAAGGTCCACCAGACTCTCGGCGCCGAATAAAGCCCGCTGCCGTCGTAGACGACGATCGTATCTTTCTCGGAAATACCAAGATCGCCGATGGCCGCTGCGAACTGATCCGGCCCTGGCAGCATGTGCGGCAACTCGGTTGAATGGTCCGCGATCGCATTGATGTCAAAGAAAACCGCGCCGGGGATATGGGCGGCAAGGTATTCAGCCTTGGCATCGCGGTTCTGGGTCGGAAGATAGTAGGAGCCGTCGACGACGACGATGTCAGATTTACCGATCGCGCCGGCGAGCCATTCGGTGGACTTGAGCCATCGGCTCGATGGGGTTGCTGTGGTCATCGGGTGTATCCGGGTTACGTCGGGAACCTCGCCGTCGCCAGGGAAAGAACTATACCAACGCCAGCCGCACGCGCCGGTTCTGCTTGCCCTTTTTCTCGATCTGGGTGACGCGAACCGCCCCGATCTCACCGGTTGCGCGAACATGCGTTCCGCCGCACGGCTGCAGGTCGAGTCCTGCGATCTCGATCAAGCGCACGCGGCCGGTCCCCATCGGCGGTTTCACCGACATGGTTTTGACAAGGCCGGGGTTTGCCTCCAGTTCGGCATCGGTGATCCAGCGGCTCGTAACTGCGGCATTGCTCGCGATCATGTCCGCGACTTTTGCTGTTATTGCGTCCTTGTCGAGGCCTGCCTCGGGGATATCGAAATCGAGCCTGCTTTCGATTTCCCCGACGGATCCGCCCGTGACCGCATAAGGCAGGACGGCAGAAAGCAGGTGCAGGGCCGTGTGCATGCGCATGCGCGCATAACGCTTGTCCCAGTCAATTGTCGCCGTCACCTTGTCACCGATGTTCGGCAGCGAGCTGCCGGGGATGGGCACGTGCGCAATTTCGGTCTTGCCTTCGTCCGTGTAGACCGCCGCCTCGATCGGGATGCGCCAGCCGCCGATCGTCGTCAGTGTGCCGCTATCGCCAGGCTGACCGCCCGACGTGGCATAAAATACCGTTCTATCGAGCACGATGCCGCCGCGGTCGGTCAGGCCGACGACACGGGCCTCGCAACTCTTGAGGTAGGAATCCTCGCGGAACAGACAGTCGGTTGCCATCGCCCGCCTATACCTTCTCGAAGGGCGGCTTGATGGTCGACCTGCGCTCGAGCCAGTCGGGAACGGGCAATTTTTTAGAGCGGAGAAACTCGGGATTGAACAATTTCGACTGGTAGCGCGTACCGTAGTCGGCGAGGATCGTGACGATGGTTCGCCCGGGGCCAAGGTCCTTGGCCAGCCGGATGGCGCCGGCGATGTTGATGCCGGATGACCCCCCGAGACAGAGGCCTTCGTGCTCGAGCACGTCAAAGATGAGCGGTAGCGCTTCTTCGTCCGGAATAAGATAGGACTTGTCGACCTTGAGTCCGTCGATGATCGGCGTCACGCGGCCAAGGCCGATGCCTTCGGTGACCGAGCCACCCTCGGTGGCTTTTGCCGTGCCGTCCTTGAACAGGTGATACATCGCCGCCCCGCGTGGATCGGCGACACCGATGACGATGTCCTTTTTCTTCTCACGCAGGAATGTTGACGTCCCCGCTATTGTTCCACCGGTTCCGATCGCGCAGATGAAACCGTCGATCTTGCCTCCGCAATCGTCCCAGATTTCCGGTCCGGTGGAGACGTAGTGGGCCTTGCGGTTGTCGAGGTTGTTCCATTGGTCGGCGAAAATAACGCCGTTCTTCTCGCTCTTCCTGAGGTCTTCCGCAAGCCGCCGGCCGACATGCTGGTAGTTGTTCGGGTTGGAGTAGGGCGCGGCGGGCACCTCGACAAGCTCGGCACCGCACAGGCGAAGCATGTCTTTCTTTTCCTGGCTCTGCGTTTCGGGGATGACGATCACCGTTCGGTAGCCCCGCGCATTGGCCACAAGCGCTAGACCGATGCCGGTGTTGCCGGCAGTTGCCTCGACGACCAAGCCGCCCGGTCGCAATTCGCCGCGTTTTTCCGCCTCGAGGATCATCTGCCGGCCGGCGCGGTCTTTGACCGAGCCGCCTGGGTTCATGAACTCGGCCTTGCCGAGGATCGTGCATCCGGTCGCCTCCGAGGCGCGCCGGAGTTTGATGAGAGGAGTATGGCCGATTGCCTCGATGATGCCGTCGCGGATTTGCATGCCCGGTCCCGGGGCTGGTGGGATGGTTCGACCCTAGTGGAGGCTCCAGGACGCTACAAGAGCGCCAAAAAGCCGCCGAAACCGCGGGTGAAGGGGCAAAATGCCCGCAAGAATTTTCGCCGATTTCTCCCCGATTGTAAGCCCACCGGCAACAACTTCGAAACCATACCGGCGTATTCGGCCCTTTGCCCGGTTCACATTCATTAGTTCTTTCCCGCAGGCGTCTATTCGGAGCGACGGGGACTGGTTCCGGAGGGGGCCGGGCAGGCTGACAGACGAATGACGCTCGACATCCATACGCTCTTCCTGGTGACGATTCACGTTGAGGCGCTTCTCGGTCTGCTGCTGCTCTTCGTGTGGGCACAGAATCTTGCCCTGCGGGCCGTCTGCTGGTGGGGCTTTGCCCACGTGATCCGGCTCGGCTCGATCAGTTTGTTCGCGCTTTACGGGTCGGTACCCGATCTTATCAGCATCGATCTTGCCAACGCTCTGCTGTTCACCGGCTTCGCGATGACCTGGACCGGTGCGCGCGTGTTCGATGGCCGTCCGGTCGAACCGGTCTACCTGGTAACCGGCGCCGTATTCTGGCTGCTGGTCTGCCGTCTGCCGATCGTGACAGAGCATCCTGATTTGCGATCCTTGATCGCGTCGGCGATCATTACGGCCTATATCTGGCTCACCGCCTATGAATTCTGGCGCGGACGCAGCGAGGCGCTCGTCTCTCGCTGGCCGGCAATCATCATGTTCTTCGCGCACGGTGTGCTGTTTCTGCTTCGCACTCCGCTTATCGCCCTGTTGCCGCCGGCCTCGCTCAACGATCGGGTGTTCGGGAGCGTGTGGATGACGGTGCTGAGCTTTGAGGCTTTGCTGCTCACCATTTCCAGCGCATTCCTGCTCCTGGCAATGGCGAAGGAACGTACCGAGTTGCGCCACCGCAAGGCTGCGATGGTCGATCCGCTCACCGGCATCGCAAATCGCCGGTCGTTCCTGCAGGACGCATCCATGCTTGCCAAGACGCACCTTGCCAATCCCCGTCCGACGGCCGTGCTGGTTATCGACCTCGACCATTTCAAGTCGATCAATGATCGCTTCGGACATGCATTCGGAGATCGCGTGCTGGAGATCTTTACCGAAGCTGCACGCAAGTCGATGCGTAGTTCGGATCTTGTCGGACGCCTGGGTGGGGAGGAATTTGCGGCAATCCTTACCGACACCAGCCGCGAAAAGGCTCTCGCTGTGGCCGAGCGTATTCGTGACACTTTCGCCCAGATGGCTGAGGAAGTCGACGGCCGCCCGGTATGCGGGACAGTCAGCATCGGACTGGTTCATTGTCAGGGGCCGACGCTGGACGTGACGGAATTGCTGGCGCAGGCCGATCACGCCCTCTATTACGCCAAGGAACGTGGCCGCAATCGCGTCGAGGTGGCTTCGCTTGATATGGCCGGGGATCGCCGGAAGTTCGAAGCAACCTCCACAAGCTCGGTCGGCGCAATCAACGCCAAGACCGCCGCCTGACCCGCTGTCACGGCGTGACGCCATTCCCGATTGACCGAGGGCTTCAAATTAGTCCAGTTTAGGGGCGAGTGGGCGGCGGGGCAGGCCCATGCATTAGTGGGATTTCAAACTATTTCAAATCTGTAGGGAGGATGAGATGCGCAAGTTTGGCTGGCTCGGGGTAGCGGCCCTGGCCCTTGCGATGGGCGGAGCGGCCCAGGCCGAAACGGTCAAGATCGGTGTCGTGCTTCCATTCAGCGGGGCGAATGCCGATCTCGGCCACCAGATCGACAAGGCCTTCGATCTTTACGTCAAACTGCACGCCAAGGACATCGCGCCGCACAAGGTCGAGATCATCAAGCGCGACGAGGGTCCGCCGACCGGCGCGCAGGCAAAAACGGTCACAACCGAGCTCATCACCAATGACAAGGTCCAGCTGGTGACGGGTTTTGTTTTCTCGCCATCGGCGATCGCGCTGGCCCCGGTGATCACACAGGCCAAGGTCCCGATGGTGATCGCCAATGCGGGCACCGCGTGGATCACCAACCTGTCGCCATACATCGTGCGGCTGTCCTTCAGCATGTGGCACCCGGCCTATCCGATGGGCGCCTATGCGCACGACAAGATCGGCTGCAAGACCGCGGCGCTGGCTTACACCGACTTCCCGCCCGGCAAGGACTCGACCGAAGCCTTCAAGACCGGCTTCGAAAAGGCCGGCGGCAAGGTCACCGAGGCGATCCCGATGGGTTCGCCAGTGCAGGTGCCGGACTTCACGCCGTTCTTCCAGCGCATCAAGGACGCCAAGCCCGACTGCATGTACGTCTTCATTCCCTCCGGCGCGCATGCGACCGGCGTGATGAAGGCTTACGGCGAGCTCGGCATGCGCAAGGCCGGCATCAAGCTGATCGGCCCGATGGACCTGATCCCGGACAACAAGCTGCAGGACATGGGTGACGCCGCCATCGGCACCATCGTGATGGGCCATTATGCGGTCGACCTCAACAACGCCGAGAACAAGGCGTTCAACGACGCCTGGCACAAGGAATACGGCAAGGACTCCTATCCGGACTTCATGTCGGCGGCCGGCTGGGACACCATGCACGCGATCTTCGACGCGATCAAAAAGCTCAACGGCAACCTTTCCGATGGTGCGAAAGTTGTCGAGGCGATGAAAGGCTGGTCGGCTGACGGCCCGCGCGGGCACGTAATGATCGATCCGGCGACGCGCGACATCGTGCAGGACGAGCATGCGATAGAGGTCTATCGCAAGCCGGACGGCAAGCTCGGTGAGCGCATCCTCGGAACCACCAAGGCGGTGAAGGACGAGTGCAAGGCGCTCAAGGTCGGCCGCTGCGGTTCCTGATCGCCGTTAATTGACTCCCAGGGGCGCCGCCGCGCATAACGGCGCGGCGGCGTTTTCTTCGATACGAGGTGGGGCTCGTGCCGCATTTCGCGATTATCGCCGTCAGCATCCTGTTCGACGGCCTGGCGTACGCCATGTTTCTGTTCATCACCTCCGTCGGCCTTTCGGTGACGATGGGGCTGATGGGATTCGTGAATCTGGCGCACGGTGCGTTCGCGATGGCCGGCGGGTACATCGTGGTCACGCTGACGCGCACGCTCGGTGTCGGGTTTGTCCCATCGCTTGTCATTGCAGCGGTTATCGTCGGCGCGGTCAGCGTTGCGTTCGAACGCGGGCTTTACCGCCGGCTCTACAAATCCACCGATCTCGAGCAGGTGCTGCTCACGATCGGCCTTGCGTTCATGGCAATCGCGACCGCGACCTACTTCTACGGGCCGATACCGAAATCGGTGCCGCTGCCCGATTGGCTGCAGGGCGATGTCAACCTCGGATTCCGCAACTTCCCAAGCTATCGCGCCTTCCTGATTGTGCTGGGCGCGGCTCTGATCGCGGTCCTCTGGTATGCGTTCGAGCGCACGAATATCGGCGCCAGAATCCGCGCGGCTGTCGACAACCGCCGGATGGCGGAGTCGGTCGGTATTAATGTCGACCGGCTGTTCACGCTCACCTTCGCGGTGGGGTCCGGGCTTGCCGCGCTCGGCGGCGGCCTTGCCATCCAGCTGCTCGGGCTCTCGCCGAGCTTTGCCGTTCTCTACCTCGTGCTGTTCCTGATCGTGGTCGCGGTCGGAGGGCTTGGTAGCCTGAAGGGCACTCTGCTCGCCGCGCTTGTTCTCGGTGTCTTCGACACTGCCGGAAAATATCTGCTCGCCGATGCAGGCGGCTTTTTTGTCTACGCGGTGACGGTCGCTGTCCTTCTCGTTAAACCGGCGGGGTTCTATGGCCGCGAGTGAGACCATCGGCACAAGCCGTACCGAGGCTCGCGAGCGGGCGGCCGAGTATCTCGTCGGGCGTCACCGGTTCCGCCTGGCGGAGGCCTTGCCGTGGCTTGCCGCGATCGGCGTTTACTTCATTTTTCCGGAGCGCATGACCTTCGGCAGCCAGGTGCTGGTGATGGTGATGTTCGCGCTCTCGCTCGACCTCATTCTTGGCTATGCCGGCATTGTCACGCTCGGCCATGCGGCGTTCTTCGGTATGGGCGCCTATACGGTGGGTCTCGCGGCGGCGCGCCTGGGATGGAGCGAGCCCATCAGCGGCCTGTTTGCGGCGGCGATAGTGGCAGGTCTTGTCGGCTTTATCACCGGCTGGTTCCTGCTGCGCTATCGCGGTCTCACGCTGTTGATGCTGACGCTTGCGACCGCCATCATGTTGCAGGAAACCGGCAATCTGCGCTCCGACATTTCCGGCGGTTACGACGGCCTGCCGGGGCTTACGTTCAAGCCGTTGCTCGGAGTCTTTGAATACGACCTCTACGGTCACACATATTATCTTTATGTGCTTGCCGTGCTGGTGGTCGTCTTTTACATCGTGCGCCGCATCGTCTATTCGCCTTTCGGGCAGGCGCTGACCGGCATACGCGAGAATGTGCGGCGCATGCATGCGATCGGCTCGCCGGTGCACGGACGACTGGTCACCGTCTACACCATCGCGGCCGCGATTGCCGGCGTTGCCGGCGCGCTATTCACGCAGACGAATGCCTACGTCACGCTCACGGTGTTCGACTTCGACAATTCCGCCAAGGTGATGGTGATGCTGATCCTCGGCGGCACGGGTCGGCTCTACGGCGCCTTCGTCGGGGCGACGGTCTACATGGTGCTTGAGGACTATTTCTCGAAATTGAGCCCAACGTTCTGGCAATTCGGAATCGGTCTGATGCTGGTGCTTGCCGTCCTCTTTACTCCGCGCGGCGTGCTTGGTGTGTTTGAAAGCATCGGCAAATACTTCTCCGAGAGGAAGAAGTTATGAGCGTCGCGCTTAAGGTCGAAGGATTGAACATGGCCTTTGGGGCGCTGCCGGTGACGCGCGACGTCACCCTCACGCTCGAGCGCGGCGCGCGCCACGCCCTTATCGGTCCCAACGGCGCCGGCAAGACCACGCTCGTCAACCTGATCACCGGGGTACTCAAGCCGCATTCAGGCAGCGTCATCCTCAACGGCGAGGACATCACGGCCGTGAGTCAGGCCGAACGCGCGCGGCGCGGGCTTGCCCGGACATTCCAGATCAACCAGCTCTTCCGCGGGCTGTCCGTGCTGGAAAATATCGGCATGAGCATCAGTGAACGCGACGGCTATGCTAACAATTTGTGGCGTGCCGTAGGCACAAAACGCGTCATTCTTGACGAGGCGCTCGACCATCTCGATTCGCTCCGACTTGTCGAGGATGCGCTCAAGCCGGTGCGCGAACTACCCTACGGGCGCCAGCGACTGGTAGAGATCGCCATCGCGCTGGCACAGAAGCCGCGCGTGCTGCTGCTCGACGAGCCGGCGGCCGGAGTGCCGTCGTCGGAGAGCCATCTCATCCTTGACGCCGTTGCCGCGCTCGATCCCGACATTGCAGTGCTGATCATCGAGCATGACATGGATGTGGTCTTCCGCTTCGCCAGGGAGATCACCGTGCTTGTTCAGGGCGCCGTCTTCACGCACGGTACGCCTGACGAGATCATGAACAACGAGCAGGTAAAGGCGGTCTATCTCGGCCAGGAAGGCCACCGTGGGGGCCGGCATGGCTAACTGGGCGCTTGATCTTGACAACGTCCGCGCCGGCTACGGCGAGACCGTCGTGCTTGAAGACATCCGCTTTGCACTCGGGCCCAGCGAAACCGTCTCGATCATCGGTCGCAACGGCGTCGGAAAAACGACGCTGCTTGCGACCATCATGGGCCATACGACGTTGCATGGCGGCCGCGTCGCGTTGCACGGCAAGGACATCGCGGCCCTTGCGACCTACCGGCGCGTCACCGCCGGACTCGGCTATGTCCCGCAGGAGCGGGAGATCTTTCCCTCGCTGACGCTGCGGGAAAATCTCGAGGTGGCCGCGCGACCGGGATCGTGGTCGGTCGATACGGTTTTCGATCTGTTTCCGCGGCTGGCCGAGCGCGCGGACAATCGTGGCAACCAGCTGTCCGGCGGCGAGCAGCAGATGCTGGCGATCGGCCGCGCGCTCATTGGCAATCCGACCGTACTGCTGATGGACGAGCCATCGGAGGGGCTCGCACCGGTCATCGTCGAGGAGCTTTCGCGTGCGGTAAAACGGCTGACCCAGTCGAGCGGTCTTGCAATCGTGCTGGTCGAGCAGAATACGCGCCTTGCACTCGATATCGCTCCGCGTGCGGTGGTGATGGACCGTGGCCGCATCGTCTACGACGGCGCAAGTGAAGCCCTGCGCAGGGATCCGGCAAAGCTCGAACAGCTTATCGGAGTGGTGAAAGCGTAACCCCGATTGGGCCGGCGCCCATGCATTGCCTTTGGTGCGTTCGGAAGGCATAGAGCGCTGCATGAAACGCAGCACCGATCGCATCCTTACGACCCACGTAGGCAGCCTGATCCGGCCGCAGCCTCTGCAGGAGTTTCTGCGCGCCAGGCAGGGCGGAAAGCCTTACGACGAAAAAGCTTATCAGAAGTGCCTGACCGACTGCGTTGCCGGCATCGTGCGGCAGCAGGCCGATGCCGGTATCGATATCGTCAGCGACGGCGAGTTCGGCAAATCGATCAGTTGGGCACAATACGCGCTCGAGCGGCTGTCGGGTTTCGAGCGCCGCCCGATCAAGCAGGAGGCTGCCAATCCCTTCAAGCGCGGCGCGGACCGTACCAGATTCGCCGAATTCTACGCCGAACTCGATGCCAGGGAAGCGGTCGCGACGACGACGGAAGCGATCTGCGTCGGCCCGATCAAATACACCGGGCAGGCCGAGTTGCAGCGCGACATCGACAACTTCAAGGCTGCGCTCAAGGGCGTGAAGGTTGAGGAAGCCTTCCTGCCGGTTGCTGCGCCGGCAAGCGTGATCCCGGACCGCAAGAACGAGTATTACAAGAGCGACGAGGAGCTCCAGGGCGCAATCGCCGAGGCGATGCGCAGCGAATACAGGATAATTGTGGATGCCGGATTCCTGCTGCAGCTCGACGATGCGCGCAGTGCGGTGACTTATGACCGCATGGTTCCGCCGGCGGCCTTTGCCGATTACCGCAAATGGCTGGCGCGCCAGGTCGAGATTCTCAACCATGCGATCGAAGGGCTGCCGGCCGATCGCATTCGCTATCATGTGTGCTGGGGCTCCTGGCCGGGACCGCACACAAGCGACGTTCCGCTCAAGGACATTGTCGACCTGATCCTGAAGGTGAGGGTCGGCGCCTATGTCATCGAGGGTGCCAACCCGCGCCACGAGCACGAGTGGCAGGTTTGGAAGAATGTCAAGCTCGGTCCCGGCCAGGTGCTCATTCCTGGCGTGATCAGCCACGCCACCAATGTCGTCGAACACCCCGAGCTTGTTGCCGAACGCATTGTGCGTCTGGCGCGCGTGCTCGGCCGCGAGAACGTCATTGCCGGAACTGACTGCGGTTTTGCGCAGGGACCGTTCTATCGGCGCGTGCATCCTTCGGTGATGTGGGCGAAACTGGAGGCGCTCAGCGAGGGAGCCCGCCTTGCGAGCAGGGAACTCTGGCCCTAGGATTCTGTTGACCGGGATTCACGGAGGTTCGTCGTGAACGTCAACGCTCAGCCGTCCAAAGGACTTGCAATCCCCTTCGATCACCGTCGTCTTGACCGCTTGATGGACGAGGCCGGCATCGACGTGGTTCTCGCGACCTCCAAGCACAATGTGCAGTATCTGCTCGGCGGCCACCGCGCCGACTTCTTTGACTACATGGATGCGACCGGCATCACCCGTTATCTGCCGGTGCTCGTCTATCCGAAAGGTGCGCCCGAGAAGGCGGCCTATATCGGGCACCGCCTGGAGAAATTCCAGCGCGAGGTGAAGCCGATGTGGACGCCGGAGACGCAGACCAACACCTGGGGCTCGGTCGACGCCATGCAGAAGGCGGTCGAGCACATGCGCAAGACCGGTCTCAAGCCGAAGCGCATCGCCGCCGAATTCGGCTTCCTGCCTTATGACGCCTCGCAGGTGCTGCGCGCCGGCTTTCCCGATGCCGAATGGGTGGACGCGCTGTACGTGCTCGAGCGCCAGCGCGTGAAGAAATCGGCGGAAGAGCTCAAGTTGCTGAAATACGCCTCCGAGGCCGTGATCGACTCGATGCAGGCGGTGATTGCCGCCAGCAAGCCCGGCATCACCAAGGCCGAGGTGGTCGAGGCGCTGCGCCGCGAGGAGACCAACCGTGGGCTCACGTTCGAATATTGCCTGATCACCTGTGGCACCAGCATGAACCGCGCGCCTTCCGAGCAGAGATGGGAGAAGGGCGAGATCATGTCGATTGACTCCGGCGGCAATTATGAGGGCTACATCGGCGACGTCTGCCGTATGGCGATCCAGGGTGAGCCGGATGCCGAGCTTGAGGATCTGCTCGGCGAGATCGAATCCATCCAGCGTGCGGCGATGAAGCCGATCCGTGCCGGCATGATCGGCGGCGAGATTTATGCCGCCGCTTCACCGCTGGTGAACAAATCGAAGCATCACAACCATTTGGAGTTCCTCGCGCACGGCATGGGCATGGTGAGCCACGAGGCGCCGCGCCTCACCGATCGCGGCCCGGTACCATATCCGAGCGAATATGCGAAGGAGCCGCTGGAGGCTGGCATGGTGGTCTCTGTCGAGACGACGCTGATGCATCCCTTGCGCGGCTTCATCAAGCTCGAGGACACCGTCGTTGTCACCGACAAGGGCCATGAGATTTACGGCGAGGGCGCCCGTGGCTGGAACCGGGCGGGGACCGGCGTACGTTGACGCGTGCGGCGACCGCAGCCATGGGCAACTAACGGCCCGTCTTTGCGTCGATCTCTGCCGCCAGCGCCTTGAGCTTCGGCGAGATTTCCACGGGATAAACGGCGCCGGGATCGAGTTTCCGCAACGGCTCCGGCAGCCGCGCAAGGTCGCGCGCGGCATGATCGCGGATTTGGGCGAGGGTCGGCGCCGGACTGACTCGTTTTCCGGCGCGCATCACCGAGGTGACCAAGGTCTCGCCATTCTGCTTGTCGTCCTCGAGCGACAGCACGTCGCCACGCATGCGGCCCTGCGGATCAAAGGCACGCCACACCTGCTTGCGGCCCGGCCACGTCTGTTTGCCCTCGGAAAGCTTGCGCCGCGGTTTGCCGGCGTAATCCTGCAGCTTGTAAGCGCAGTCCAGCGATGGCGCGTCGATCGAGGCATCGAGATTGACACCGATGCCGAAACCGTCGATCGGTGCTTTCGCGGCTGCCATTTTCTGGAGGACATCTTCGTTGATGCCGCCGCTGACAAGGATAATGACGTCCTTGAGTCCGCCGGCATCGAGAATCCCGCGCACTTTCTTTGCCATCGCGGAAAGGTCGCCACTGTCGATGCGCACACCGCGGATGGCAATCCCGTCGGCCTTCAGCCTCGGTGCAAGCTCGACGACTTTCCGCGCGCCGGCTTCGGTATCGTAGGTGTCGATGAGCAGAATGACGCCTTCGGGACGGGAGCGCGCGAAATTCTCGAACGCCGTCATTTCGTCGTCATGGACCTGCACGAATGAATGCGCCATCGTGCCGACGATCGGGATGCCGTAGCGCTCGCCGGCAAGGACGTTTGCCGCGCTGGAAAAGCCGGCGATATAGCTCGCGCGGGCGGAAAACAGGCCGGCCTCAGCGCCGTGTGCCGTGCGCAGGCCGAAGTCCGAGAGAATTTTCCCCGGCGCGGCAAGCACCATGCGCGCCGCCTTCGAGGCGATCATGGTCTGGAAGTGCAGGATGTTGATCAGCCGCGTCTCGACGAGCTGCGCCATCGGGAGCGGCGCGGTGATGCGGATCAGCGGTTCATTCGGAAAGCAGACGGTGCCTTCCGGGATGGCGTGCACGTCGCCGGTGAAGCGGAATGCGGCAAGATAGTCGATCAGGTTGCTGCGGAAGCGTTTGGTGTCTTTCAGCCATGCAATCTCGTGCGGCGAGAACCGCAAGGCTTCGAGATAGGTGAGGGCGTCGTCGAGGCCCGCGGCAAGGAGAAAGCCGCGCCGTTCCGGCAGGCGCCGGATGAAAAACTCGAAAACCGCCTCCCTGGTCTCGCCGCGGTCCAGATAGGCCTGGACCATGTTGAGCTCGTAGAGGTCGGTGGTGAGGGGACTTTCGGGGGATGTCATGGGCCTGAGGGGCGGCAGAACCGTTGCGCGGAGCATAAACCGATGCGTTCTACGTCGATATTAAGCCTTCGGCTGCAGCTGGAGAGGTAGCGCGAATTGGCAGGAGAATCCAACTCCACTTCTCCGTCCGGGCTTTGCCACCTCGTGGGCAAGTTGCTTTACGGGCTTGCCCGTTGGTTGATAGGCTTTGCCCAGCAACAACTGGTGCCGGGGAGGACAAAAACATGACTACGATCCGTGCATTTTTTGTCGGCGCAGCAGCAGCCGGTCTCTTGGCGTTCGGTTCGGCCGCGCAGGCGCAGGACAAGACGATCAAGATCGGCGCACTGTTTCCCATGTCGGGACCGGGCTCGTACTTTGGCGCGCAGGACAAGCAGGGCGTCGAGCTCGCGCTGGAGCAGCTCAACAAGGCCGGCGTCAACGGCTACAAGTTCGTTGTCCAATACGAGGATTCAAGCTGTAGCCCGCTTCCGGCAACGCAGGCCGCCAAGCGTCTGATCGAGCAGTTCAAACCCGACGTCATCATCGGCGAGGAATGCTCGGACGCAACACTTGCGGTGATGCCGATCGTCGAGCAGGCGAAAATCCCGTTCCTCAACGCGGGCTCTTCGTCGATCAAGGTGACGCAGCCTGGCAATCCCTGGACGTTCCGGATCATGCCGAACGAGGTGATGCAGGGCATCAACCTCGCGGAGAATGCCTACAAGCGCATGAACGCACGCACGGCGGTTCTGCTGTTCGAGAACACCAATGCCGGTATCGGCAATGCACAGGTGTTCAAGGAGAATTTCGTCAAGCTCGGTGGCAAGGTCCTGGCGGAGATCGGGTTCGGCCGTGATGTCAACGACTTCACGTCGATCGCCACCCGCGTGGCGGGGCTTGGCAAGGTTGACGTCATTCCGACCTACACGCTTGAAGGTCAGGGTCTCAAGATCACGCAGGCGCTGGCGCAAGCCGGCGTCACCAAAGGCGGCGGCGGTAGCGCCATCCAGATCGGGACGATCTGGCTGCCGTTCGGCTTCGAGCAGAAAGCAGGCAAGGCCGCGCTCGGCTATATCCGGATCGTGCAGTTCGATCCGACCGATACGCGCGATGTGGCGAAGGGCTTCGCATCGGCGTTCAAGGCGAAGTACAACGCCGACCCGACGCACCTGAACGCGCATGCCTACGACCAGATCATGCTGATCGCGGACGTGGTCAAGCGCGGCGGGAAGGACGCCCAATCCATCCGTGACGGGCTCGCCGCCACCAAAAACTATTCGGGCGTCACCGGTAGCGTGGAGTTCGACAAGACCAACCAGAACATCAAGATGGACACCATCCACTACATGGAGACCAAGCCGGACATGTCGTGGACGAGCCTGAAGTGGAACTGATCCGGAAATGACAACAACGATCGTCCTGCAACAGGCGATCAACGGCGTCGTTCTCGGAAGTCTCTACGTCCTGGTGGCGCTTGGCCTGACGCTGATTTACGGCGTGCTCGTGCAGATCAATTTCGCGCACGCCGACTTTGTCACGCTCGGGGCCTTCGCCGCCTATTTTTTCATGCACCTGATTGGCGGCGGCTACCTTCTGAGCATTGCGGTCGCCTTCGCCGTCGGCGCGGCGCTGGGCTGGCTCATCAACGCCTCGGTCTTCACACCGTTGCGCCACAAGAGCAACGAACTCCTGCCGCTTATCGCGACGATCGGTGTCTCGGTGATGATGCAGAACATCATGCTGGCATGGTTTGGGCCGATCCCCTATGCCTTCGAGACCGAGTACAGCAGCCAGGTCATCCGGTTTGCCGGCATTTTCGTGTCCTGGCAGAACGTGATCATCATCGTGGTGTCCGTGCTGACGATCGCGCTGCTCTATGCCTTCATGAAGTTCACGTTTCTCGGTAAAGCACTGCGCGCCGTGGCCCAGGATCGCGAGACTGCAGGCCTGATGGGCATCAATCCCAACCACCTCATCATGCTGACATTCGTGATCGCCTCCGCGCTCGCCGGCATGGGCGGTGCCATGCTTGCCCCGGTGCTGGTGCTGACGCCGTTTGCGGGAACGTCGGTCATCGTGAAGGCCTTTGCGATCGTCATTATCGGCGGCTTCGGCAATGTCGAAGGCACCATTCTTGCAGGTCTCATTGTCGGTCTCATCGAAAGCTACACCACGCAGTTTCTCGATCCCGGACTGATCGACATCGTCGTGTTCGCGCTGTTGTTGCTGATGCTGGCAATCAAGCCGACGGGACTTATTTCGGAAAGACGTGAAGAGAATGTCTGATCCGGCGCTCGCGCAGCAATGGCCGGGTCAGCGCTCGATGCTGCGATCCCGGTGGGTGGGGTATCTGGTTGCGGTGGTCGCCATCGCGGCACTGCCGCTTGTTTTCAAGGACACCTACTGGCGGACGAACCTGACGGTTTGCGCGATCAACGTTCTGCTTGCGATCGGGCTTGATTTTATCCTCGGCTATGCCGGCCAGCTTAACCTGGGCCATTCCGCGTTCTATGGGCTCGGCGCGTATGTTTCGACATTGCTGATCGTCAAGCTTGGCATACCGTTCTGGTTTGCCTTTGTCGCCGGCGTTGCCTTCGCGGGCGTTGCCGGAATTCTGCTGTCGGTGTTCGCGGTGCGCCTGCGCGGACATTATCTCGCGATCGCCTCGCTGGGCTTTGCGGTTATCGTCCATCAGATTCTGCTCAACTGGATCAGTCTGACGCAGGGGCCGCTTGGCATCTATGGGATCGCGCCCCCGCCGGCGCTGACGATCGCCGGTTTCGTCATTGCCGACTTTCACAACCTCACCGCGCTTTTCTATCTGGTCGCCGGGTTTGCCCTGCTGTCGTACATCTTGTTGAGCCAGCTGGTCCGCTCGCCGATCGGAGAGACGCTGACCGCGATTCGCGAGGACGAAGTGTCCGCCGCTTCCCTCGGCATCAACGGCGCGGCCTGGAAAGTCTTCGCCTTCGGCGTCGGCTCGGCGATTGCCGGTGCCGCCGGCTGTTTCTACGCGAGCTTCGTTGGCACGCTCGTTCCCGACGCATTCTTCATTTCCGAAGCCTTCAATATCCTGGCGATGGTGATCGTGGGCGGCATGGGCACGCTGATCGGTCCCGTTTTCGGCGCGATTCTTCTCACGGTGCTGCCGGAGGTCCTGCGCGGCTTCGGCGACCTGCGTCTGGTCGTGTACGGCGCCGCGCTCACTTTCGTCGTGCTGTTCATGCCCGGAGGCCTGGCGCAGGCGGCGCGTGTTGTCGCCGGGAAAATCGGCCTGAGGCGCCCGGCATGAGCGCGGCGGCCGCAGCAGTCGCGATGAGGCAGCCGCTGTTGCAGGCCCAGGGCCTGCACAAGAACTTCGGCGGCGTGAGGGCGGTCTCGGATATCTCGTTCGACGTTCCGGCGAACGCAATCTTTGCGGTGATAGGCCCGAACGGGGCGGGGAAATCGACACTGCTCAATCTGATCAGCGGCGTCTACCAGCCGGATTCCGGGTCACTGACATTCAAGGGCACAAGTCTCTCGGCGATGCCGGCACACCGGCGGGTGCGGCTCGGCATTGCGCGGACTTTCCAGAAGATACGCCTGTTCAGGCAACTCAGCGTCATCGAGAACGTGATCGCGGGGTTCCACGTCCACCACAAAATCCCGGCATGGCAATATTTGGTGCATGGCGCCGTCTTTGCGGACGATCAACGGCGGTGCCGCGAGCGGGCGGCGGAGCTTCTTGACTTTGTCGGCATGTCGGCACGGCTGCATGTTACAGCCGGATCGCTGTCCTACGGCGAGCAGCGGATGCTCGAGCTTGCCCGTGCGCTTGCGACCAATCCGCAGCTTTTGCTGATAGACGAGCCGGCAGCAGGCCTCAATGCGGCCGAAGTCGATGGCCTGCTCGACCGGATCCGCTCGCTGCGCAACGGCGGGACGACAGTCATTTTGGTCGAGCACAACATGGACCTTGTCATGAACGTCGCCGACCGGATCATGGTCATGGACTACGGACGCCGTCTCTTCGAAGGCACGCCGGCCGAGGTGCAGAAGAACCCTGCGGTTATCGCTGCCTATCTGGGCGGAGAACTGTCGTGAGCGCGTTGCTGGAGGTCGATCGCCTCGAGCTTGCCTACGGGCAGGTCGCGGTGTGCCGTGACATTTCACTGCGGATTGACCGGGGCGAGATCGTCGCGCTGATCGGCGCCAATGGTGCCGGAAAATCGACGACCTTGCGCGCGATCGCCGGAGTACTGGCGCCGAGGCGGGGCACGATCAGGTTTTCCGGCAAAGATGTAACGCCGATGCCGTCCCACGAGCGCAGCAGGTGCGGTATTGCGCTTGTTCCGGAAGGCCGCCACGTGTTTCCATTCCTGACGGTGCGCGAGAATCTCGAGCTTGGAGGCTTCAACGTTCGCAACGATGCCGTGAAGATCCGCCAACGCATGGATGGCGTTTTTTCAATGTTCCCGCGGCTGTCCGAACGCAGCAGCCAGAATGCGGGCACGCTCAGCGGCGGAGAGCAGCAGATGCTGGTGCTCGGCCGCGCCATGATGTCGGAACCGCAGCTGCTCTGCCTCGACGAGCCCTCGCTCGGATTGGCGCCAATCGTCGTTCAGGACATCTTCCAGAAGATCAAGGCGATCAATGCGGCCGGCACCAGCGTGCTGCTGGTCGAGCAGAACGCGCGCTACGCCTTCGAGACGGCGAGCCGGGGCTATGTGCTGCAGACCGGCTCGGTGATAGCAAGCGGTCCATGCGCCGAGCTCAAGCTTAATCCGCGCGTACAGGAGGCCTATCTCGGCCGTATCGCGGCGCCGGCGGGGTCATGATGCTCGCTGCCAAATTCTCGCTTGCGGGAAAATCGGCCGTCGTCACCGGCGCCGGCAACGGCATTGGACGTGCGGTAGCGATTGCATTCGCAGAGGCCGGCGCAAATGTCGCCTGCGTCGATCTGGACAGAACGGCGGCCGAAGCAACAGCTGCCGCGATCGGAAAGGCGGCGATCGCGGTTGCGTGCGACGTAAGCAACGAAGCGCAGGTGCAGGCGGCGGCCAAAACGGTTCTCGCCAGATATCCTGCCATCCATGTCCTGCTGAACGGTGCGGCCGGACACGATCCTAACGGTACGGTGCTCGAGCTCACGCTCGCAGACTGGAACGAGGTGTTTGCCGTCAATGTCGCCGGCGCGTTCCTGATGAGCCGCGCGATCCTGCCGGCGATGATCAAGGCAGGCGGCGGCAGCATCATCCATATCGCCTCGCAGCTCGGCAGCGTCGCCGGACCGCGCCGCGCAGTTTATTGCGCCAGCAAGGGCGCGCTCATCCAGCTGGCAAAAGCGATGGCCACCGATCACGCCGCGCAGAACATCCGCGTCAACACGCTCTCACCGGGTGCTGTCGAGACCGAGCGTCTCGTCAAGCGCTTTGGCGACATGGAAACAGCCCGGCGCACGGCCGCTCCGAAGCATCTGCTGCAGCGACTCGGTCAACCGGAAGAAATCGCGCAGGCCGCGGTCTTCCTCGCCAGCGATGCGTCGAGCTTCATGACCGGCGCGGACCTTCTGGTCGACGGTGGCTACAACGCGACGTAGAACGATGCAGCCCGCCAACCCGCGATGTCATGGCCCGCATAAAGCCGGACATGACAGTGAAGAGGTCTTACCGTCCCAAAATCGTGCCCGCCATTGCGCGCGGATCGCGCGTCGGCCACGCACCGGCATCGGCCGCCTGAAAGAGATCCGACAGGTGCATGTTGAACAGCGCCGGCTCCTCGAGATTGATATTGTGCCCCGAGTTGGCCATCACCACCAGCGCGGCAGTCGGGATATTCTTCTTCATCAGAATGCCCGGCTCAAGGCATGGCCAGTCCTCGTCGCCGGTCATGATCAGCGTCGGGACATTGATCGTCTTCATCTTGTCGACGAGATCGAACAATGACGGCCGCCGCTTCTGCACGCCGCGCATGGTCAGCGCCGCGCCTTCGGTCGAGTGCTCCGCCAGCTGGTCCGCGAACTCGCGCCAGCCGCGCGGATCCTTGTTCTGATGCTGCACGCGGGTGGGGCCTAGCGCGTAGCCTTCGGCCGCCTTTTTCATCGTCAACTGCTCGAAGCGCTTGGCCGAAGCTTCGGCTTCCTCTGCGAATTTTGCCCGCTCTCCGGGGGCAGCCCCATAACCGCAACCGGCAATCACGATCGATCGCGCCCGGCTGCCGTAGGTGAAGCCGAAATGCAGCGCGGCGAAGCCTCCCATCGACAGCCCGACGATATGAGCCTTGTCGATCTTCAGCGCATCGAGCACGGAGCGGATGTCGTCGCGTGCGCGCTCTTGTGAATATTTTTCCTGATCCTTCGGCACTTCTGACGGCGGATAGCCGCGGGCATTGAAGGTGATGCACCGGTAGTATTTCCCGAAATGGCGGACCTGCTGCTCCCAGGAGCGGTAGTCGCCGGCGAATTCGTGAACAAAGACAATCGGGATGCCTTTGCCGGTTTCCTCGTAATAGAGCTTCACCCCGTCGTCGGTCGTCAGATGTGGCATGGAATCCCCGTTCGGAAAAACTGGTTTAAAAAGCCTGGGCGCGGGCGGACAGGCCGGCGTCGATGGTGACGACGGAGCCGCTGGTGTAGCCCGAATGATCGGAAGCAATGAACGCGACAGCCGCGCCGATCTCCTCGGCGGTCGCGCCGCGGCCGAATGGCAGCGGCTTGAGGAGATCCTTCCAGTTGTCCTCGCTGCCGGTGCGGTCGCGGGCCTTTCGCTTCATGAGCGTGACCAGCCGGTCGGTCGCCACCGGGCCCGGGTTGATGGCAACGACGCGGATCCCGTCGCGCGCGCTGACGCTGCCGAGCGACTGCGTGAAAGCCGTAAGCGCCGCATTGCCGGCGACGCCGCAGATATATTCGGGGTCGTGGGTGTCCGCCGCGTTTCCCACCACGTTGATGATCACGCCGCACTTGCGCTTCTGCATCAGCGCATAGAAGGCCCGGCACATGTTGACGTATCCGAAGACCTTGAGGTCCCAGGCCTTTCGCCACGTCGCCTCGTCGATATTGAGCAGGCTGCCGCCGGGAATGGCGCCGGCATTGTTCACCAGGATGTCGATGTCGGGGTAGTCGCGGGCGAGCTGGTCGACTTTCTTGCTGTCGGACAGGTCGGCGGCGACGGTGTCGACGCGTACGTTCGACTTCTGTGCGATCGCCGATTTTACGGTGGCGAGCGCGTCGGCGGTGCGTGCGACGATGATGACATTGCAGCCTTCGCCGGCGAGAATTTCCGCGGTCGCCCGGCCGATGCCTTTCGAGCCGCCGGTGATGAGGGCGGTTTTGCCGGCAAGTTTCAGGTCCATGACTTCCCCCGCAAGAACTGAAGGTGAGCGACTATGACGGCGGCGCGCGCGATGGGCAACCGGTGCGCATAACGTCATCCTGAACATTCCCGCGCAAGCGGGAGTCCGGGGCCACGTGCTTGAAGTCCTCAGTCTGTCGTAGCTGGATCCCCGCTATTTGGGGAGCGGCCGGTTGAGCCAGTCCGACGGGTTCGTTTCGATCAGGCGGCGAATTCCTTCACGGTGACCGACTTGCGCGCGAAATCCGAAGTCGCGCGCAGCCGGCTCAATGTCGAGGGGGCCGCGCTCGATCTTCGGTCTGCCGTGATCGATCTCGATGCGCACCGGCTTGCCGGCGGCTGCTGCGGCGGCGGCGATGTCGTCGGGCGTGACTTTTTCAGGGTGCGCAATGAAATAGCTGAGCTGCCTGCGGCCGGTTGCGTAACAGGCCTGTACCGCAGCGCGCGCGGCATCGTCGATATAGATGTAGGGCCAGTCACCCGTGGGCGCGATGCGGGCAGGTCTCCCGGCGAGCGCGGCTCCGACGATCTCCTCCACGGTGTAGGTCGTCTCGCGCCCCGGCCCGTAGATTACGGTGAAACGCAGCGAGCAGAGATCAAGCGGGATCTTGCCCCACAATCCGCGCAGTACCATTTCCATCGCCGCCTTCGAAGCGCTGTAGGTGTTGTTCGGACGCAGCGGATAGCTCTCATCAACAGGGTCGTCTTCGTAAAAGCTGCCAAGAGCGGCTGCCGATGAACAGTAGACGAACGTCTTAACGCCGGCGGCCATGGCAGCGTAGAGCAGATTGAGACTGCCGATCACATTGATCGCGATCACCTCGGCGGGATCGTCCGCCAGCACCATCGGTCCGGAGACTCCGCCGGCATGGATGATGTGCGTGATCTTTTCGGTTGCGAGCAGCTTGGTGAGCCTCGGCCGGTCCGACAGGCTATCGACCACCTGCGTCGCCGCGGATGCGCGCGGATCAAGTCCTATTGTCTTTTGTTTCTGTTCGGCGAGCAGCTTCGTCACGGCCCTGCCGAGAAAGCCGCTTGCACCTGTTACCAAAGTGATTTCATCAGCCATGCTTGCATCCTGACCCCCGCGCAATCCCGCGTAAGCGGGCATCCAGAGCCACTTGCTCCGAGCCTTCAGTTTGTCATCCTTGGGTCCCCGCTTTCGCGGGGGCGAACGGTGTGAAGTTTAAACAATTTTTTTTGCGTGGAGTTCTTCGATATCGGCCGCGCTGTAACCGAGACTGCGCAGGATCTCGTCGGTGTGCGCGCCGGGCTCTGGCAGCGATGAGACCACGCGCGCCGGTGTCCGCGACAGGTTGATCGGCTGGCCGACCACGCGAATGTCGCCGCGCTTCGGATGATGCAGTGGAGCCGCGATGCCGACGTGCTTCACCTGCGGATCGGCGAAAACCTCGTCGACCTTGTAGATCGGGCCGGCGGGGACGCCTTGTTGTTCGAGCAGGTCGAGCCACTGCGCCGAGTTTCTGGTCTTGAAGATGTCCGTGAGCAGGGCGGTCAGTTTCGGCCGGTTGCGGAGACGCATGTCATTGGTGGCGTAGTCGGCGACGGTGCCGAGCTCGGGCCGGCCGAGCGCAACGCAGAGCGCACGCCACTGTCCGTCGCCTCCGACGCCGATGTTGATGAAGCCGTCAGCGGTCGGAAAAACACCCATCGGGGTGGAATAGGGGTGATGGTTGCCGGCCTGTTCTGGCACGACGCCGTCAACGAGGTAGCGGGCGGCCTGGAAGTCCATCATCGCGATCTGCGCTTCGAGCAGCGAGGTGTGCACCCATTGGCCGCGGCCGGAGCGCTCGCGCTCGGCAAGGGCGATCAGAATGCCGGTTGCCGCATAGACGCCGGCCGAGCTGTCGGCGACCGCGATACCGGCGCGCGTCGGCCCGGTTCCCGGCATACCGGTCACGCCCATCAGCCCGCCCATGCCCTGCGCGATCTGGTCGAACCCGGCGCGCGAGCGGTAAGGGCCGCTCTGGCCGAAGCCGGAAATCGACGCCAGGATGATGCGGGGATTGAGGGCGCTGAGCGCCTCATAGGCGATGCCCATACGCTCTTTCACGTCGGGGCGGAAATTCTCCACCACGACATCGGCATCCCTCACGAGCCGCATGAATATCTCGCGCCCCGTCCGCTCCTTCAGATTGAGCGTAAGCGAGCGTTTGTTGCGGTGCAGGTTGATCATGTCGTAGCCGTCGCGGGCACCGCTGATGCCTTCGTTGGGGTCGACGCCGGGTGGCGCCTCGATCTTGATCACGTGGGCGCCGAAATCACCGAGGATGCGTACGCAGGTAGGCCCGGCGCGCGCCCGGGAAATGTCGAGCACGCGAATATGTGCCAGCGCTTTTGACGGCTCGGCAGTCATGACAATCGCCCCGGGTATGACGATAGTACCGTCGCACGTACCGCCGCGGGAACGCGCGCATGCCAGTCGGTGCGTTTCTGCACGGCAACCGCAAGCGCTATCAACGCGTGGTCGGATCCCGGCCGGCCCACGATCTGCAGGGCAACCGGCATGGCTCGGTCGTCGAAACCCGCCGGGGCCGTAACGGCAGGAAGTCCAAGTACGTTGGCGAAGCGGGTCCAGCGGCTGAGCTCGTAGAGTGTCTTCGCGCTGAAGGCAGGAGAGCGCGGATCGCATTGCGCGGCCATCGGCGTCCTGATCGTCAGTACCGGCATAATGATCGCTTCGGCGTCCTTGAAGACATGCGCGATGAACTCGTTCGCAAGCTTTGGACGCTCGGCAACGCTTGCAGCGAGAATGTCGTCATCAATCTCGATCCCCTTGCGCAGACGCTTCATCAGCGTGGCGTCGAGCGCTCCCGAATCCATCAGCGCGCGATGGGCGCGCGCGGCCTCCGCCTGCATGATCGCAAAGACATGCGGGTCGACCGCCTCGATCGCCGCGATGGCGTCGATTGTGCCAACGGCGGCTACGCAGGCCTCGATCGCATCTACGGCACTGCGGCAGGCAGCCGCGACCGGCGCCTCGGCGCGATCGAGGATATCACCGGCGACTGCAATCTTGCTGATGGGCATGACATCGCGCGGGGCGGACAGCATGCGCGCAGGTGGTTCAAGGTCCGAGGCGCTGCGCGCCAGCAAGCCGATCGTATCGAGACTCGGGGCAAGCGGCATTGCGCCTGCGGCCGGCACCAAGCCATAGGTCGGCTTCCACGAGGTGACGCCGCAGCAATGCGCCGGAATGCGCAGCGAGCCGCCGGTATCCGACCCGAGCGCAAATACCACCGAACCGCTTGCAACGGCCGCTGCGGAGCCGGAAGACGAACCGCCGGTGATGAAGTCGCCGTTCCAGGGATTCTTCGGCGCGCCATGTGCGGCGTTATAGCCGGAAGGCTCGTAGGCGAGTTCCGTCATCGCGGTATACCCGATCCGGCGCGCGCCGGCGTGATCGAGCAGTTCGAGCACGGCCGCCTGCCGCGACGACGGCATCGGCAGGGGCCGCGTAAGCCCTCCGTGCGGCATGCGCGTTCTCGATACGAACATGTCTTTGGCCGCGTAAGGCATCCCGCCGAGCGGACCGGGCACAAGCTCCGTCGCGTCGTCTTCGAACGCAACGTAGGCTTTCAATTGCGTATCAAGCTTGCGCGCGAATGCGCCGGCGCATGCCGAAAGCCGGCTGCGCGCCGCAGCATCAAGTGAAGCCCAGTCGGGAAATCGTTCGGTCACAGTTTTTCCGATGGAACAACCCAGGGTCTCAGCGTCCTGTCTTTCGCCCTGAACGCCGCAATCTGCTCGCGATAGCTTCCGGTCAGATCGACATCATCCCAGCCGTTGAGCAATTGGTTGCGGCTGACCGGGTCGATCGTGAACGCGAATGAAATGTCGCCGCAGGTGACGGCCTGCCGTTCGAGGTCGACCGTCACCGGTTGCGCCGGGTCGGCACGCACCAGCACCGCGACTTTCTCAATATCGGTCTCCGGCGCGACAGCCGTGAGCAGCCCGTTCTTCACGGCGTTTTGCGCGAAAATGTCGCCGAACGACGGTGCAATGACGCAGCGGAACCCGTGGTCGTAGAGCGCGTAGACCGCGGCCTCGCGCGAGGAGCCGCCGCCGAAATTGCGTCCCGCCAGCAGGATTTTTGCGCCGCGGCAGGCTTCGTTGTTGAACGCGAAGTCGTCTCTTGGTTTGCCGCTCGCATCGAGACGCACGTCGTCGAACAGGACCGTGCCAAGCCCCTTCGACCGCGGCCACTTGAGATAGCGTGCCGGCAGGATCTGGTCGGTGTTGAGATTCGAAAGCAACAGCGGACAGGCAGTGGCGGTGAGACGAACGAACTTGTCCATGGGGGCCTCTTACACTTTCCGGCCTGCGAGAAGAGGGCGGACATCGGCGAGGTGACCGGTGACCGCCGCCGCGGCTACCATGGCTGGCGACATCAGGTGCGTACGTGCTCCCGGGCCCTGCCGGCCGCGGAAGTTGCGGTTGGTGGTCGAAGCGCAGCGCTCGCCGGGCGGCACTAGGTCGCCGTTGATGCCGACGCACATCGAGCAGCCCGAATCCGCCCATTCAAGGCCGGCGTCACGGAAAATCCTGTCGAGGCCCTCGTCCTCCGCCTGCCGCTTTACGGTCGACGAGCCAGGAGAGACGAGGCCGGGCACCTTGCTGGTACGGCCGTGGAGTACCGCCGCCGCCGCGCGCAGGTCCTCGATGCGGGAATTGGTGCACGAGCCGATGAATACGCGGTCGACCGCGATATCGGTGAGCTTCGCTCCCGGCGCGAGCCCCATGTAATCCAGCGCCTCGCGCAGATAATTGGCGCGCGTCACATCGCTCTCGCGTGCGGGATCCGGAATACGCGCATCGACCGGTAAGGCATCGTCGGGTGTCGTTCCCCAGGTGACGATCGGCACGATGTCGCCGGCATCGAGCGCGACCTCGCGGTTGAATCGGGCATCGCCATCCGATACCAGCGCGGACCATACCTCGACGGCGCGGTCGAAGTTCGCGCCCTTCGGGGCGAAAGGCCGGCCCCTGAGATATTCGAACGTGGTGGCATCGGGCGCCACCATGCCGCAGCGGCCGCCGGCCTCGATCGACATGTTGCAGAGCGTCATCCTGCCTTCCATCGACAACGCGCGGATGGCGCTGCCCGCAAATTCGATGGCGTGGCCCTGCGCGCCGTCGGCGCCGACCCGCGCGATGATCGAGAGCGCGATGTCCTTGGCGGCGATTCCCGGCCCGAGCGCGCCCTCGACGGTGATGCGCATGCGTTTCGGCTTCTTTTGCCACAGCGTCTGGGTCATCAGCACGTGCGCGACCTCGGAGGCCCCGATCCCGAAGGCGTAGGCGCCGAACGCACCGTGCGTCGAGGTGTGGCTGTCACCGCAGACGATCAACAGCCCAGGCAAGGTCAATCCCTGCTCGGGTCCGACGACGTGTACGATGCCCTGCCGCGGGTCACGCAAGCCGAACAGCGTGATCCTGTTCTCGCTTGTATTGGCCTCGAGATTACGCACCATTGCCGCAATTTCAGGATTGGAAATTCCTGTGTCGCGCCCGCGCGTCGGCACGTAATGATCGGCGACACCGAAGGTCAGTTGCGGCTCTGCGACCGTGCGCCCACGCGATTTCATCTGGGAAAAGGCGTGAAACGAGCCTTCGTGCACGTAATGCCGGTCGACCCAGAGCAGGGCGGCGCCGTCCTCGCGGCGCGCGATTTCGTGCGCAGACCACAATTTGTCGAAGAGGGTCCTAGGCTCGCTCATGATGTACCGGCTGCTGTGCCGCACCGTTGTGGGCTTGTCGAGACTTCGTAATATTGTATGCTAAAAAATACTAAGTAAAGCTCGGTCGGCGTTGGGTAGAGGGGAGCAGCGTTGCGCCATTGGCTCGGTGAGGCGAGGGCACACCGGCACACGCGTCATCTATCCCCCGTTACCGGCGCCGATAACCGCGGACATCTCTGGCGTGCTAGCGAACATCGCCGACATGGGACGACGCACCTTGGGTGATCTTATGCCTGACGCGCTGCTCGCGGTCGACCGCGTGTCCTGCTGGTTCGGCGGGCTCAAGGCCGTCGACGCGGCTTCGCTTGCCGCACAGCGGCATCGCGTCACCGCTCTCATTGGCCCCAACGGGGCGGGCAAGACCACTTTGTTCTCGATCATCTCCGGTTTTGTGTGTGCCCGCGAAGGCAGCCAGTGGTGAACCGGTGCAGGCCCAGCGCCTTGGCAACCTGCGGCGTGGCTAGGCCGGCGCTGATGCGCTGGCGCGCGCGTTCGGCCTTCACGCCGGCGCGCTCTAGCAGTTCGAGGAGCGGACGGTGGGCAAGCTCCGTCCGCTACGCCGGGCAGGACGTGACCGGCAGGCCACCGCACGAACTGGCGCGGCTCGGCATCGCGCGCACTTTCCAGATCGTGCAGCCATTTGCCGGGCTTACGGTGCGCGAG
>Ga0070741_10005824_pt1 | contig 26950 bp, 23 predicted proteins | sample Coa_R1_4_FD_66440 | JGI IMG/M metagenome (GOLD analysis project Ga0070741, IMG submission 66440) | Surface soil microbial communities from Centralia Pennsylvania, which are recovering from an underground coalmine fire - Coalmine... | ecosystem: Environmental > Terrestrial > Soil > Unclassified ...
GGACAGACCGCCAAGGAGAGGGAGCAGGGGCGCCGGGCGCAGGCCCGGCTCCGCGTGCTCCGCCACTATGAGCAAGTGCCACGAAACGTGAGCCAGACCTGTCGGTTCTTCGGGATCTCACGGACGCTGTTCTATCGCTGGCGCGAGCGCTGCCGCCAGGACGGGTTGGTTGGTCTCCGTGATGGCCCTCGTGGCCCTCGCTATCACCCGTTCACCACCCCACCGCACATCGTCGCCCTGATCCTCGAGATCCGGCGCGAGCGCCAGTACGGCCCTCTCCGGATCCGCTTCTTCCTGGAGCGGTACCATCAGGTCTACGTCTCGGCAACCACCATCCACAGGATCCTCAAGCAGCATCGCGTTCCCAGAGTGTCGCTGAAGCGGTACCGCCCAGGGCCACGGCGCCGTCGAGAGATTCATGTCCCTGGGCAATCCGTCCAAGTTGACGTCAAACACCTCAAGCTCGGCGGTCGCCGCTTCTACCAGTTCACGGCGATCGACGAAGCGACCCGGTATCGCGTCCTCCGCGTCTACGCCCAGAATTCCATCAAGTCGGCCACCGACTTCGTCGAGGAAGTGCGCCGCCGACTGCCCGTGGCCATCCAGCGGATTCAGACTGACCATGGATCTGAGTTCGGTACTGACTTTACGTGGCACCTCCGGGATCTCGGCGTCTCGCACCGGCAGATCCCGCGAGGCTGCCCGGAGAGCAACGGGAAGGTGGAACGCAGCCACCGGACGGACGCCGACGAGTTCTACCGCCGGATGATCTTCCGGAGCCCTGCGGAGCTCGCCAGGAAGCTGCGGCAGTGGGAACACGAGTACAACCATCGCCGACCCCACCTGGCCCTTCGGGGCCAGACGCCAGCCGAGCGTTTGTGTGAGCTTCGAATCGCCTGCGACCCTGTTCAACAATTGGCGTGAACATCGCACGCTGGAGAAGGTGCTTCGCTTGGGCCGCGTCCTCGATCAGATCGGGCGCCACCCGTTCCTCGGGGCGCGGCTCGCGCTCAGGTCATCGACGGGGTCGCCCGAGTTTCGTATATACTGAATCGTGTTCGAGTGGGACACGCGGAAGGCAGCGGTCAACCGCACCAAGCACGGAGTGTCGTTCGAAGAGGCGGCTACCGTCTTCGGCGACCCCGAGGCCCTCGACGGCCCGGATCTGCGCCACTCCGAGGAGGAGCGACGATCGCTGCGCCTCGGCCGAGCGGCGACCGGCCGTGTGCTCATGGTGGCCTATACCCTCAGGAGGCGAAGCGATGGCGAAAGTGTCCGTATCATCAGCGCGCGCCGGGCGAGCCGGAAGGAGCGGACGGCCTACACGGCGTCGCGGAATTGATTTCTCGGATATCGCGGAGGCGTCGCCCGCGCAGCTTCGAGCGATGCGCCGCGTCGGACGGCCACCGCTGGGGGCCACGGCCCGTCGGCTTATCGCCATTCGGATCGATCCGCATGTGCTCGGGGCCGTACGGCTGGAAGCCAAACGGCGGGGCTTGGGCTATCAGTCCCTCATCAACGAGCTGCTTGCGAAGCACATCCGACGACGGCGCAGCGCCTGAGCCCGTCTGGGTAGAAGAGGCGGGTTCCCAGAGTGTCTGGACTCCGAGATTCTGGTTCCATCTTGGTTCCGGCACACCGAGACGATGGCGACGAAAGGGCAGGTGCCGTCACGGCGGTTGCTCGGTATTGTCGCGAGATACATCGTCATGCGTATCGGTGCGCAGTTCCCCGTCCCGACTCTTAGTCAGCGGGTCCAGGGTTCGAGTCCTTGACGGCCCACCACTCGCATCGGGCACTCCCGGAGCACGGGGTGCCCGATCTTTTCCATCCCCACGGAGGTGACGACATGCAGCCGAAAGGGATCTCGGTGGAGTTCCTCGACGCCTTCGCGGAGGCGTTCAACCGGCACGACGTGCCGGCGATCATGGCGGCCATGACCGAGGACTGCGTGTTCGAGGCGAGCGGCGGCCCCGAGGTGTGCGGGCGGCGCTATCAGGGCCAGCACGAGGTCGGCAAGGCCTTCGCGGAGGTCTTCGAGACGTTCCCGGATGCCCAGTGGCGGGGCGCCCGGCACTTCTTCGTCGGCGACCGCGGGCTGTCGGAGTGGACCTTCAGCGGGACCAAGGCCGACGGGACGCGGGTCGAGGTCACCGGCTGCGACGTGTTCACGTTCCGGGACGGCAAGATCGCGGTGAAGAACTCCTACCGCAAGCAGCGGACGTAAGCGCGGCCGGACCCCGTAAGCGTACGACTCCGGGCCGGGCGCCTCGATGCGTGGTAGAGTGCGCGGCGAGGCGCTCGACTCATGCCGCGAGCCGGCTGGAGCATCACCACCACCCCCGACGAGCTGCGCGAAGGCCTCTTCGGGCAGATCGTGCTGTTCGTGTTCGAGGTGCTCCCGTATCTCTACCGGCAGGGGATCTTCCCGCGCTGGGACATCAAGTCGCGGCTGTACGGGACGCCTCCGGGCTACACGATCATCCCCGGAGTGCTCGATCTGGCCTATGTCCCCCCGAGCCGACCCTCCCGCGAGATCACCCTGTCCGCGCTCCGCGAGCTGCACATCAGCGTGCTCGGCTCGGATTGGGACCACATGCATCGGCTCTGGCATGCGTACTTCCGCATTCCCGATCGGATCCAGGCCGCCGCGGACCGCGTGGGGCTCGGCGCCGGCACGCTGGGGCTTCACTACCGGGGGAACGACAAGAACCAGAACGCGTGGGACACCAATCCGGTCGCCCAGCACGACTTCCTGACCCTGGCCCGGGACTTCTCGAAAAGCCGGCCGGACATCGAGCAGGTGTTCGTGGCGACCGACGAGTACTCCTTCGTGGCGGAAGCCCGAGGTCAGCTCGCGCCCCTGCCGGTCGTCAACCTGGGCGAGGTCGGCTTCCACAAGGCCGGGCCGGCCGACACGCTGGACAAGGCGGACCGGGCCGTCCTCGACTGCGTTCTGCTGTCCCGGTGCCGGTACGTGCTGAAGTGCTCGTCGGCGCTCTCGGCGTTCGCCAAGGTGCTCGATCCCCGGCTCGAGTCCTACCGGGTGGCCGCCAGCAAGCTCTACACCGACGTCCCGTACTTTCCGGAGGCGTACATCCCGCGGCTCACCAGCACCGATCCGGTGTGCCGTGAGATCCTCGAGCGGCAGATGGCCGACGACTGGCTCACCAACGACGACGCCCGGGCCCGGTTCGGCGCCGGCTTCCGCACGCAGCACCGGTTCGGCCTCCGGACACGGCTCAAGCGGCGGCTCAAGGCCCGCCTGAAGCCGTTCATGTCCGGTTGACGACCGCGTCGCGCGACCGCCCGCTCTTGAGCTCGTCGTAGATCCAGGCGTAGGTGCGCTCCATTCCGACCCGGAGCGGCACCGACGGCTCCCAGCCGAGCATCTTCCTGATCAGCGTGTTGTCGCTGTTGCGCCCGTTGACGCCCTTGGGGGCGCCGAGGTTGTAGCGGCGGGTGAGCGGCGGGCCCCCCGCGATCTCCTCGACCAGATCGACCAGCTGGTTGATCGTGACCTTCTCGCTGCTGCCCAGGTTGATCGGGAAGGTGATGTCCGGGCTCGCCATGATGGCCTGGGTGCCGTGGATGCAGTCGCTGATGTAGGTGAAGCTGCGGGTCTGCTCTCCCGTGCCCCAGATCTCGATCTCGTGCTGGCCGGCCAGCTTGCTCATCGCCACCTTGCGGCAGATCGCGGCGGGCGCCTTCTCCCGGCCGCCGTCGTAGGTCCCGTGCGGGCCGTAGACGTTGTGGAAGCGGGCGACCCGGGTGACGAGGCCGAAGTCCTCCGTGAAGTGTCGGCACATCCGCTCGCTGAACAGCTTCTCCCAGCCGTAGCCGTCCTCCGGCATCGCCGGGTACGCGTCCTCCTCCCGCAGGCCCTCGATCCCCGGATCGGTCTGCTTGTCCTGCGCGTACACGCAGGCGGACGAGGCGAAGAAGAACCGCTGGACGCCCGCCTCGCGCGAGGCCATCAGGAGGTGGGTGTTGATGAGCACGCTCAGCATGCAGAGGGCCTTGTTGTTCTCGATGAAGCCCATGCCGCCCATGTCGGCGGCCAGGTTGCAGACCAGGGCTGCTGACCGCACCGCGGTCTGGCAGGCCGACTTCTCCCGGAGGTCCAGCACGAGATTCTCCACTTCGGGGAAGCACTGATGCCAGCGGTCCAGCGGCTTCAGGTCGACGGCGCGGATATTCGTGTGGCCCTTCTGCAGAAGGTCCCCCACCAGATGACCGCCGATGAAGCCGCCGGCGCCACACACCACGACACGGTCGTCGAGAGAGAAGCTCATGGTCGCCTCCTCGCTGTGCTCGGGCTCGAAGGCATCCCAGTATGCCCGCGATTCCGGCGCGCGGCCACGTCGGCCTCCGGCCGGTCCGGCGATCAGCGCGGCGGGGTCGCGGGCCGCTCACCGCGCCGGGCGCCGAGCCGCCGGGTGACCGGGAGCGCGGCCGCCGGGAGCAGCGCCATCACCAGGAAGGCCTCGGCCCCCAGCCGCGCGTAGAGCCAGCCCGACGCCACCGTGAGCAGGGCGGTGGCGGCCGCCGCGCCGAGGGCGTAGAGCGCCTGGGCGGTCGCGGCGAGATGGCGGGGCACGATCGCCGCGATCACCCGCATGCACGCGAGGTGCAGCGCCGCGAACGTGAGGCCGTGCAGCGGCTGGATCAGGGCGAGCAGGGCGATGTGCGCGGTCAGCGCCATGACCACCCAGCGGACCGTCGCGGCGCCGGCCGCCAGCGCGAGCACGCCGGCGGGGCCGAGCCGCTCGATCAGCGGAGGGCCGATCAGGTAGAACACGACCACCTCGGCCGCCACCGATTCCGACCAGAGCACGCTCGCCGCCGCCGGCGTGATGCCGGCGGCGCTCCACCGGATGACCGCGAAGGCGTCGTGCATCGCGTGGCTGCCCAGCACGAGGGCGGCGACCGCCATCACGACGCGGAAGCCGCGCAGGCCGAGCAGCGCGCGCACGCCGCCCGGGGGTGGATCCGCCGGTCTTTCGGGCGGGCGCGAGGACCGGGCCGGCTCGGGCAGACCCGTGCCCGCCGCGGCGGATGCCAGCAGCAGCCCGGCGTGCGCCACGAGGATGGACGGCAACCCCCAGCGCCCGACCGACTGACCGATCAGCAGCGTGCCCACGATGAAGGCGGCCGAGCCGGTGCCGCGGGCCCAGCCGTACTCGAATCGCGGGCCGGCTCCCCGGGGCCGGGCCACGCCGAGGGCGATCGCGTCCGCGAGCGTGGTGATCGGCGCCAGCGCGGCCGCCTGGAGCAGGCTGATGCCCAGCACGGGCCAGAAGCCGACCGCGGGCAGGAGCGCGAGCGCGATCAGCGCGGCCAGCACCGTGCAGGTCAGCAGCACCGCCCGCAGGGCCTGCGTCAGGTCGGCGAGCCGCCCGCACAGGGGGCCGGAGAGCAGGCGGATCGCGGTGCCGGCGGCGAACACGATCCCGAGCTGCTCGGGGCCGAGCCCGCGCGACGCGAGGAACGCGGGCATGAATGGCGAGGAGACCCCGAAGGCGGCGTACATCAGGGCGTACACCGCGATCACCCGCCCCGGGGTGCCCATGATCGTGCCGTGCCGCCGCCGGGTCCGGTGCTCGCCGCCGGGCCGAGGCGGGCTCGGCCCGCGCCCGCTCAGCCGGAGGCGCGCGCGGCGATCGCGTCGGCGAGCGCCAGGACGCGGCGCGCGTCGTCGACGTGGAGGTTCTCGATGAGCCGCCCGTCCAGCACCGCCACGCCGCGCCCGGCCGCGGCGGCCTCGGCGTGGGCCGCGATCACCCGGCGCGCCCAGTCCACCTCGGCCGGGGCCGGTGCGAAGGCCTGGTTCGCGATGGCCACCTGGCGGGGATGGATGAGGGTCTTGCCGTCGAAGCCCAGGTCGGCGGCCTGACGGCAGGCGGCGGTGAAGCCTTCGTCGTCGTCCAGGTCGAGGTGCACGCCGTCGAGCGCGCTGATCCCGGCGGCCCGGGCGGCCAGCAGGCAGATCTCCAGGCTGGCCAGCAACGGCAGGCGATCGTGGCGGCTGCGGGCCTGCAGCGCCTTGGTGAGGTCCGACGTCCCCATGACCAGCGCGCCGACACGGGGGCTGGCGCCCGCGATCGCGGCCGCGTTCAGGATGCCGCGCGGGGTCTCCAGCATGCACCACACCGCGGGCGCGGGGCCCAGCACGGCGAGCGCCGCGGTCACGGTCTCCGGGGACTCGACCTTGGGCAAGAGCACCGCGTCCACCGGGGCGTGCGCGACCGCGGCGAGATCGTCGGCGCCCCACGGCGTGCCGGCGGGGTTCACCCGGACGATGACCTCGCGGGGGCCGTAGCCGCCGGCCCCCACCGCCGCCAGCACCTGGGCGCGCGCGGCGGCCTTCGCCTCGGGCGCGACCGCGTCCTCCAGATCCAGGATGAGCGCGTCGGCGGGCAGGGTGCGGGCCTTCTCGAGCGCCCGCGCGTTCGAGCCGGGCATGAAGAGCACGCTTCGCCGCGGGGTCATCGCGGCCGGGCGCTCGCCATGCGGACCATCGCGGCCGGGCGCTCGCGCGCTACCGCAGCACCAGCTCGCGGTACCCTTCCGCGGCGATCCGGTCGCACCATTGACGGTACTCGGGGGCGGTGCCGCTGTAGCGGGCGATGATGCGCACCTGCTTGCCCTCCACGTTCGAGTTGACGCCGGTCATCCACGAATCGACCTCGTTGGCGAGCAGGCCCTCGCCCTTCTGCTTCACGAACGCGGTCCACTCGGCCACCGCCTCCGGCCGGGCGTCCGCGTAGCGATGGCCGGAGCGGTCCAGGTGACGGAGGAGATCGCGGATCCACTCCACGTTGTACTCGATGCTGCGCGGGATGTTGCCGAGCGCGGTGTGCGGCCCCATCACCATGAAGAAATTGGGGAAGCCGTCGACCATGACGCCCACGAAGGTGGCGAGGTTCTGCCGCCACCGATCGCGCAGCCGCTGCCCGCCCGCACCGCGGATGTCGATGCGATCCAGGCTGCCGGTGATGGCGTCGAAGCCGGTGGCGAACACGATCATGTCGAAGGTGAACTCGCGCTCGGTGGTGCGGAGCCCGGTGGCGGTGATGCGCTCGATCGGCGTCTCCAGGATGCTGACCAGCTCCACGTTGGGCTGGTTGTACACCTCGTAGTAGTGCGTCTCCTGCGGGACGCGGCGGGTGCCGAAGCCGTGGTCCTTGGGGATCAGCCGTTCCGCCACCCGTGGGTCCTTCACCCGCGCGCGGATCTTCTCGGCCACGAAATCGGAGAACAGCCGGTTCGCCTCCCGATCGGTCAGCACGTCGCGGAAGTTGCCGAGCCAGATCGCAAAGCCGGGCGTCCCGTAGAGCCGCTCCCAGAAGGCGCGGCGCTCCTCGGGCGTCACCTCGAAGGTGCCGCGCGGGTCCGTCGTGTGCAGGAAGCACGCGGCGGTCTCCCGGCAGCGCTGGAAGATCGCTGGGTAGTCCTTCCGGATCGCCGCCATCTCCTCCGGGGTGATGGGACGGTTGTGCAGCGGCGTGCACCAGTTCGGCCGCCGCTGGAAGACGGTCAGGTGGCCCGCGGTCTTGGCGATCTCCTGGATGGCCTGCACGCCGGTCGCGCCCGTGCCGATCACCGCCACCCGCTTGCCCTCGAAGCGGACGGGGTGCTTGGGCCAGAGGCCGGTGTGGTAGGCCTCGCCCGCGAAGTCGGCCACGCCGGGGATGCGGGGCAGGGTGGGCGCGGACAGCGGGCCGACCGCGGTGACGAGATAGCGCGACCGGTAGCGCCGGCCGTCCTCCAGCGTGACCTCCCATGCGGGGGCGGCCTCGTCGAAGACCGCCGCGGCCACCCGGCTCCGGAGCTGGATGTCCCGGCGCAGATCGAAGCGGTCCGCGACGTGGTTCAGGTAGCGCTCGGTCTCCGGCTGGGCCGCGAAGTGCTCGGTCCATCGCCAGTCGTCCAGTAGCTCCTGGCTGAAGGAGTAGCCGTACGAGTAGCTCTCCGAGTCGAAGCGGCAGCCGGGATAGCGGTTCCAGTACCAGGTGCCGCCCACGCCGGTGCCGGCCTCGAACACGCGCACCCGGTGGCCCAGCTCGCGCAGCCGGTAGAGCTGGTAGAGGCCCGAGATGCCGGCGCCGATGACGATGGTGTCGAAGTCGAGGCCGCGTCCCGGATCGGCGATGGACGAGGACGGGCCGGGAGAAGCGGACGGAATGGCCATGGGCTCGAGGCCAACGGTATCGCGAAACCCGACGGCCGAACAGACCCCGGGTGGTGACGCCGTGCGCAGGGGCCGGCGCTTTACATGGCCCGGTCGTGCTTCTAGACTCGGGCCGTCTCGAGCCACCTCAGGAGGTGCGAGCATGGCGCCGATCCTTCCCTACACCGGCCGCGAGTTCCTCGACAGTCTCGACGACGGGCGCGAGATCTGGATCTACGGGGAGCGGGTCAAGCAGATCACGCGGCACCCCGCGTTCCAGAACGTGGCGCGGATGCTCGCCCGCCTCTACGACGCGCTCCACGAGGATCACCGGCAGGGAGCCAACGTGCTCACCATGCCGACCGACTGGGGCGGGTTCACGCATCGCTACTTCCGCGCCCCCACCACGGTGGAGGAGCAGGTCGCGGCGCGGGACGCCATCGCGGCGTGGGCCCGCATCACCTACGGCTGGCTCGGCCGCTCGCCGGACTACAAGGCCGCCTTCCTCGCCACCCTCGGCGCCAACGCGGAGTTCTACGCGCCCTACCAGGACAACGCCCGGCGCTGGTACCGGTTCGCGCAGGAGCGGGTGCCGTTCATCAACCACGCGATCATCCACCCGCCGGTGGACCGCAACATCGCCCCGGGGGCGCCGGGCGGGCCCACCGACGTGTACGCGCGGGTGGTGAAGGAGACCGACGCGGGCCTCCACGTCTCCGGGGCCAAGGTGGTGGCGACCGGTTCCGCCCTGACCCACTTCACGTTCGTGGCCCACCACGGTCTGATCCCGGTGCAGGGGAAGAACTTCGCGCTGGTGTTCATGACCCCGACCAGCGCGCCCGGGGTGAAGCTGATCTGCCGGGCCTCCAACGAGATGCGGGCCGCGGTGCTGGGCAGCCCGTTCGACTATCCGCTCTCGAGCCGGCTCGACGAGAACGACGCGATCTTCGTGATGGACAACGTGTTCGTGCCCTGGGAGAACGTGTTCGTCTACGCGGACGTCGAGAAGGCCAACAACTTCTTCCCGCGCACCGGGTTCCTCCCGCGCGCGCTGATCCACGGCTGCACCCGGCTCGCCGTCAAGCTCGACTTCATCACCGGCCTGCTCATCAAGGCCACCGAGCTGACCGGCACCCGATCGTTTCGCGGGGTGGAGGCGAACCTGGGCGAGGTGATCGCGTGGCGCAACATGATCTGGGGACTCTCGGACGCGATGGCCCGCACCGCCGATCCGTGGACCGGCGGGTGCATCCTGCCCGGCATGGAGCCCGCCGCCGCCTACCAGGTGCTGGCGCCGGAGGCCTACGTCCAGATCAAGAACCTGATCGAGAAGACGGTGGCGAGCGGGCTCATCTACCTGAACTCGCACGCCAGGGACTTCAAGAGCGCGGAGCTGCGCCCGTATCTCGATCTCTACCTGCGGGGCTCGGGCGGGGCCGACGCGGTCGAGCGCGTGAAGCTCATGAAGCTGCTCTGGGACGCGGTCGGCACCGAGTTCGGCGGCCGTCACGAGCTCTACGAGATCAACTACTCGGGCAGCCACGAGGAGATCCGGCGCTACGCGCTGTTCGGCGCGCAGGCCTCCGGTCAGTACGACCGCTTCAAGGCCTTCGCCGATTCCTGCATGGCCGAGTACGACCTCGACGGCTGGAGGGCGAAGGACCTGATCACCCCGCCCTGAGCCCGGCTCAGGCGGGCGCCTGCGGCAGCTCGAGCTGATCGGCCGGCGCCGCGGAGGCGGCCGGCCGCCGGACGCGGGGCCGCGGGCGGGCGTCGGCGCGCGGTCGCGTCCGCGGCGGCGGGAACTCGGCGCGCAGCCCCCGGGCCAGCACCTGGAACAGCGGCTCCGGCTCGGGCAGACCGGCGAGCCGGTGCCGGCCCAGGCTGCGGAAGCGGACGCCCCTCGGCGCCGCCGTGCCCACCGCGGTCCGCGTGGCCCCGGAGACGACGATCTGCCCGCCGTGCGCCGCCGAGCACACCCGCGCGACGGTGTGCACGGGCAGGCCGATGTACCCGGCGTCGGTCAGCGTCGGCCGACCGCTGTGAACGCCGACCCGCACCCGCACCTCGGCGCCGGTCGGCCATTTCCGCTCGGCCAGGTCGCGCTGGATGGCCACCGCGGCCTCCAGGCCCGCGGGCGCGCGCTCGAACACCGCGAACAGCTCGTCGGCGCGCGCGTCGATCTCGCGTCCGCCCGCGCGGGCCACCGCCGCCCGCAGCGTGCCGCGCACCTCGTTCAGCAGCGCGCCGTAGCGGTCGCCCAGCTTCCGCAGCAGGACCGTCGAGGCCTCGATGTCGCTCATCAGGAACGTGACGAAGCCGGTGGGCAGCCCCGCCGCGTCGGTGGCGGTGGCCTCGATGCGGCCGCGCAGGCGATCGTTCTCCACCACGAAGCGCACCGCCTCGAGCACGGTCGCCGCGAGGTCCGGATCCTTCAGGATCGCGGGATCGTGGACCAGCGCGGTGGCGCGCCGCCCGCGCCGCTCCAGGTACGTCACCGCCCGACCGGAGCGTTTCGCGGGCAGGCGGGCCGGCCGGCCCGCGCCGTCGAGATAGGCGCCGGCCGCGTCCGACCAGTGCAGCACGGTCAGGGTCGGGTCCTGCAGCACGGTCCGGAGCCGCTGCTCGAGCTCGCCCGGGGCCGGATTGCGTCCCAGCTCGATCACGAGCCGACCGGCGGTGGCGTGCCGCCGCTCGGCCTTGAGCTGGCCGGTGAAGAACCCGACGGGCACGATGCGGTACTTCTGGGCCGCGTTCAGCAGCCGGCGGCGGGCCTGCTCCCGGGCCGCGTCGCTCTCGAACGCCACCTGGTTGAAGCGGGCCAGCGCGTTCCGCACGTGCGCCCGGTCGTGGATGGGCAGCCGGCGTCGCCCGCGGGAGTCGATGTAGGCGAAGGCGCGATCCGGCAGACGGGCGCGCGTGCGAGACCTGAGCAGGGCCATGCCCAGCACGATACCCGACGGCCGCCCACGATGCCACGATCGCGGGCGGCGGCGGGGGCTCCTGCCGGGCCGCTGTGGCCGCATGAGAGACTGATCCCATGCATCGCGGCGCCCGGGGCCGGTTCCCCATCGCGCGCGCGGCGGGCGCGCTCGCGTGCCTGCTCGCGATGTCGCTCGCCACGCCTGCGCCCGTCCAGGCCGCGAAGGTGACGCTGCCCCTCCGCGTGCCGTTCGACGTCCTGCTGGAGCGGCTGACGAGCGACCTCTACTCGGCCCCGGGCGGGGTGGCGCAGCTCTGGCAGGAGACCCCCTGCCGGCATCTCACCCTGGACCATCCCGCCTTCGACCGCCGGGGTCCCTACCTGCGCTTCGTCACCCACGGCGACGGCGTGGCCGGGACCCGCTTCCTCTGGTTCTGCCTGAACGCGCTTCGCTGGCGCGGGTACGTCGAGGCCCTCACCACGCCCTACGTGACCCTCGACTGGCAGCTCCGGCTCCGGGTTGCGGACTCGGGCCTCTACGACGAGCGCTGGCGCGAGGGCAGGATCCGCGGCCTGCTCTGGGACGTGATGCAGCGCCTGCTGCTGCCGCGCCTCACCGGCCTCAGCGTGGACCTCACGCCGCCGCGAGACGAGCTCATCGGGCTCGTGCGCACGGTGGTGGGTCCCGGCGACGCCGCACGCATGGAGTCGGTGCTGAGAGGGGCCACCGTGGAGCGCGTGGAGGTCGGCGACGACGCGGTGGTCGCGCACCTGGTGCTGGAGATGCCGGATGCCTTCGTGCGGGCGCGGCCCCCGGCCCCGGCCGCGGAAGCCCCGCTCTCGCCCGCCGAGCTGGAGGCGGTGGAGCGGGCGCTCGAGCGGTGGGACGCGTTCCTCGTCTTCGTGGTGAAGAACCTGGGCCTCGACATCGCGGACCCCGGCGTCCGGGCCGAGCTGCTCGGCCTGCTCATCGAGAGCCGCTACCAGCTGCTGCCGGTCCTGACCGGGCCGGTCCGGCGCAGCGCGGGCGATCCCGTGCGCCGCCTCTTCGTCCAGGCGTGGACGCGCCTGCACGAGATCCTGGCCACCGCCGACAAGCGCGGGCTCCTGGGAGACCGGGCGCGCTTCGCGCGCTTCATCGCGGCGGGCGACGCGCTCGCCGCGCTCGACCGGGCCGCGCCGGGCCTGGGCATCGAGATCTCGGCGGACGGGCTGCGCCGCCTGGCCCGCCTGCTGGCGCCGAGCGCGGCCGAAGATCCCCTGCGCTACAGCGACGACGTGGACCCGGGCCTGCGCGCCCTGTTCGGGCTGCCGCCCGAGACCGACCTGCCGCCGGCGCCCGCGTCGCCGCCCGGGCCCACGGCGCCGCCGAGTCCGGGCCGTGGGAGCGGGCTGTCGTGGCGGCTCGTGGTCTACACGGCGGTGGACGAGGCGGGCGACGAGCTGAGCCGCCTCAACCAGCGGCTCGCTCGCTGGGTGCCCACCGAGGGCGAGCTGCCGGACTTCCAGGCGACGATGGGCCGGCTGCTGGAGCTGACCGGGGACGGCGTGCTCCGGCGGGTCGATCTCGAGGCGCGCTACGCGGGCCCCTTCCGGACGCTGGTGCCCGCCACCGCGCTCCAGGAGAGCTGCTGGCAGCAGTTCGAGCGCAAGGAGGACACGATCACCTACCGCGCCTCGCCGCAGGGCAGCGTCGGGCTCATGCAGGTCAACCGGCGCGTGTGGCGCGGCTTCTACCACGTCGAGCGGCTGCAGTGGGACACCGCATACAACGCCCGCGCCGGCGCGGAGATCCTGCTGCTCTACCTGCGGCAGTACGGCATCCGGGAGGGCCGCCGGACCGGGCGCCTGGGGGACGCGATCCGGTCCACCTGGGCGGTCTACAACGGCGGACCCGCCGCGCTCGGCCGCTATCGCGACCCGGACAGCACCGCGCGCGAGCGCCGGGTGGACGAGGCGTTCTGGGAGCGCTACTCGGGGCTGGCCGCCGGCGGCACCGCCGACGTGGCCACGTGCGCGACCCGGCCGCCGGCGCGTCCGCGAGCGGCGCTCGGCCGGGCTCGATCCCCTCAGGCGAGCCCGCAGTCCTCCAGGAGTCGCCTCAGCACCGCGCGCGCGTCGAAGTAGCCGGCGGCGATCTCGCGCGCCGCCTTCGCGTGGGCGGCGTAGTCGGCGTTCACCGCCTCGAGCGCGGCGAGGATGTCCTCCATCCCCCGGAACGCGAACAGGCCCGCGCCGGTGGGCACGAACTTGCCGAAGGCGGTGTCCTGCGTGATCACCGGCCGCCCGGCGGCCAGATAGCACGCGCTGCGGTCGCTGAACCAGCCGCTGCGCAGGCGCACGTTCTGATCCTTGGCCACGGTGAGCTCTCCCCGCGAGCGGAGGATGTACTGCCGGTAGGGCGCGATGTCGCGGGAGAGCGGCATCGCGTTGGCGATCCGCCAGCCGTGCGCGCTGAGCAGCCGCAGCGCGTCGGCGTCCTCCTGGTCCCGCGGCACCCAGGTGTCGCCCGGGCCGGGCTGGCCGCGGATGGCGAGGGCGAGCTCGAGGGGCTGGCCGGTCCGCCGCGGCAGGTCGATGATCTTCAGGAACTCGTGGTGCTTGCTCCAGGTGTAGGTCTCACCCTGCCACGCGATGTCCTTGCCGGCCTGGCGCCAGCTCGCCACGGTGGTGAAGCACGGCCCCGGCGGCTCGGCCGGCTGCCACCACTCCATCACGATGGGCGGACGGGTCGCGCGGTACGGAAAGCGCACGGACACCGGCACGCCGCAGTCCGGCTGGCCGATGTTCTCGCCGTAGGTGAAGTGGTGGGTGTGGGCCTCCAGCATGTGGAGGTAGTAGGGCTCGCCCTTCGCCAGCTCGATCTGGGGCAGCACCGGGTCGGTCTCGAGGTAGATCCGGACCGGCACGCGCCGGTGCGCCTCGCGCAGGACGGTGGAGCCGGTGACGTTCACGAGCGCGTCCGCGCGGGCGAGCACCCGGTGAAGCGCGTCCGCGGAGAGGCCGTAGACGCGCCCGTCGACGGCGCGGTACGCCCAGCGGTCGGCGAATCCGTACTCGCGCATCAGGGACCCGAGCATGCGCACCGCGTAGCTCGGATCGTCGCTGATCGTGTTCCGCTCCGGGTCGTACGGCCACGCGTCGGTGTCCTCCACGTAGTAGGTGGCGAACCCGAGCCGCCGGAAGCCTTCCAGGTACTGGAGGAATTGCCAGGTGACGCCGGCGACGGGCATGCGGCCCATCATGCCCAGGACCACCACGGTGGGCGCGGCGCGCACCGGCTCTGGCGCCGCCGTCAGGGCAGCCGGGCCTCGTAGGCCTGCAGCACCCGCGCCTTGTCCAGCGGCCGGCTCGGATCGGGCACCTTGCGGGCCAGCAGCCGCACGTTGCCGGTCCGGCCCGCGCTGTGCGGCCGGTGCCCGTCGGTGAACGTCTGGAGCTCGAAGCGCTCGGCCATCAGGGCGCGAAGGCTCTCGACCGAGAACACGGTGGGCTCGTCGGGCGTCGGCTCGCCGCCGATGTCCACGCTCACGAACACGGAGCCGTCGTCGGTCAGGATGCGCCAGATCTCGTTCAGGCCGATCCGGGGGTCGGGCATGTGATCGAGCGCGTTCCGGCAGATGACGAGGTCCGCGACGCGGTCGAGCAGCGGCAGGTCCTCCGCACCGAGCGAGAGGTAGACGGTGCGGCCCCCGGCCTCGTCGGGCACCAGCATGTCGAGCTGCTGGTAGGCGTAGAGCAGCGGATCGATCGCGATCTTGGTGCGGGCGGGGAAGGCGGTGAGATCGCCGGTGCAGCCGCAGCCGATGCTCACGACGGCGCGGTCCTCGAGCCAGCTCGCCGGCCGGCCGAGGAAGCCCAGGACCTCGTCGCGGAGCAGGCGCGAGTAGGCGATCCGCTCCTCGTCGTAGGAGCCGCCGAAGCGGTCCCGCCGGTACTTCTCGTGGTAGAGGAACCAGCCCACCTCGTCGAGATAGCGGGGGTCCGAGAGGTCGGGGATGCGGGGCATGCCGTGTCCTTTCCGCGGCGCAGGGCGCTCAGCGGCGCTGCTCGCGCGCCCGCTCGCCGGCTTCTCGCTCGCGCTGCTCCTTCTCTCGCTCGCGCATGGCCCGCTCGCGCTCCCAGAGCAGGGCCATGCGCGCGCCGGCGTCCTTCGCGGCCGCCTCGACGCGGCTCAGCTTGCCGAACACGCCCGAGTGGCGCATGCGGATCGCGGCGGAGTCGGCCGCCTCCCGGGCCGCCCGCAGCTTGGCCACCGTGCGCTCGCCGCCCTTCTGCAGCTGCGTGCCCGCCTCCTGGAGGGCCGCGCGCTCGGGGCCGTCCTTCCACGCGGCCAGGGTCCGGCCCACGTACTCGTCGGACGCCCGCACCAGGTCGGCGAACGCCTGGGGATCCGTGGCCGCCCGCTCGGCCATCGTGGCGAGGCGCTGCGCCTCGGCGCCGGGAGGCAGCGCCGCGCGGGCGTCCGAGACGCGCTCTCCGACGCTGCGCTGCGCGGTGTCCCAGTCGAGATCGACGGCCCGGGCCGGGAGGGGATCGCCCGGCCACAGCACCGCCATCGCCAGCGGCAGCAGGGCGGTCGGCAGCGCGCGGCGCGGACGCATCACTTGATGTTGCTGATCCGGTTCTGGATCCCGTCGAGCCGCATCGCCAGGTCCTTGAGCTGGGCCGCGAGGTGGTCGGACAGCTGGCGGATGTTCTCCACGAGGCGGGCCGAGTTCGCCGCCGATTCCTGACTCGCGGCGGCGGCCCGCTTCAGCACCGCCGCGTTCTCCGCGTTCATGTCCTGGTTCAGGTAGGCGAGCTGCGCGAGCTGCAGCGTGAACTTCCGCGTCGTCGAGATCTCCTCGGCGAGCCCGTCGAGCGCCTTCTTGGCTTCGAGGCGAGTCTGGTCGACCGAGGTCTGCGCCTCCCGCCGGGCCGCCGCCACCGCGTCCGAGAGCGCCCGCAGCTCCGTGTCGAGCGCGGCCAGCCGCGTCCGCAGGGCCTCCTGCTCCTGCAGCGAGGCGGTGGCGACGCCCTCGGGCGCCTGGGGCACGTCGGTGCGATGCACGAAGGTCATGATCGTCGGCAGCGCGGCGCGGTCGGGCACGCCGTCGGGCGCCGAGGCGGCCCGCGCCCAGGCGTCCGCCGGCGTGTCGCCCGGCAGCACCACCAGGCGGCCGTCGCGCAGGTCGAAGAATGCCAGGGCGCCGGAACGGCCGGACTGCTGGATGGTCTTCTGGATGACCGGGGCGTGCGGGACCAGGGCCTGCTCGCGCCGCCGGATGGCCGTCGCCTGCTCGTCCGGCACCAGGGAGGCCGTCGCGCAGGCCCCGACCGTCAGGGCCAGACCCAGGAATCCGAGGAGCCGACGCATCGGTCAGACTTTACCACTCCCGGGTGCGGTGGTCTCGGTGGCGGAACAGTTGTAGCATCCTGACAATGAGCCGCGGATCCTTGGTCCCCATGGAGCCCGAGTGAACGGCGGACCTGCGAGCCAAGATCCCGAAGGCTCCCAGTCCCGCCTCCTCGATGGTGCCAACGCCGATCCCCCCGTAGGCCGTCTGCGGCGAACCCTGCCCGACGCCTGGCGGATGATCCGGCCCTACTGGGTCTCCGAGGATCGCTGGGCCGGTCTGGGCCTCCTCCTGGCCGTCGTCGGGCTGACGCTCGGGATGGTCTACCTGAGCGTGCTGCTGAACCGCTGGAACAACGACTTCTTCAGCGCGCTCCAGGAAAAGAATTCGCAGATGTTCCGCCAGCAGCTGTTCCGGGTGACGTGGCTGGTGGGCGCCTTCATCGTGCTGGCGGTCTACCAGCTCTACCTGAGCCAGATGCTGGAGATCCGCTGGCGGCGCTGGCTCACCGAGCGGTACCTGCGGGCGTGGCTGGCCGACCGCGCGTACTACCGCATGCAGCTGGTGGCCAAGGAGACCGACAACCCGGACCAGCGGATCGCGGAGGACATCCAGCTCCTCATCTCGCATACCCTCGCGCTCTTCATGGGCGGCCTGCGCGCCTTCGTGACGCTGGTCACCTTCCTGGCCATCCTCTGGACCCTCTCCGGGAGCGTCACCCTCTCCCTCGGCGGCTACTCCATCGTGCTGCCCGGTTACATGGTGTGGGTCTCCATGCTGTACGCGGTCGGGGGCACCTGGCTGACCGACTGGATCGGGCGGCCCCTGGTGCGGCTCAACTACGACAAGCAGCGCTTCGAGGCGGACTTCCGGTTCAGCCTGGTGCGCTTCCGCGAGAACACCGAGGGGGTGGCGCTCTATCGGGGGGAGCACGACGAGCTGCACGGCTTCCGCGGGCTCTTCGAGGCGGTGGTCCGGAACTGGTGGGGCATCATGCGGCGGCAGAAGCGGCTCACCACGTTCACCTCCGGCTACTCGCAGGGCGCGTGGATCGTGCCCTCGGTCGTCGCGGCGCCGCGCTACTTCAGCGGCGAGCTGGGCCTGGGCGGGCTGATGCAGACGGTGGGGGCGTTCAACCAGGTGCAGGACGCGCTCAGCTTCTTCGTGGTGTCGTACAAGGAGATCGCGGCCTGGTGCTCGGTGGTGGAGCGGCTCGCCGGCTTCGACCGCACGCTCGAGCGCGTGCGGCAGGAGATCGCGGGCGGCGACGGCATCCGCCACACCGAGGGCGACGAGGCGCTGCTGGTGGTGCGCAACGTCGAGCTCCACCTGCCCGACGGTCGGCCGCTCATCACGCGCGTGAACCTCGCCCTCCGGCGGGGAGAGCGCCTGCTGCTGGGCGGCGCCTCCGGTTCCGGCAAGAGCACGCTCTTCCGCGCCATCGCGGGCATCTGGCCCTTCGGCCGCGGCGAGATCCGGCAGTCTCCGAAGGCCACCGTGCTGTTCCTGCCGCAACGGCCGTACCTGCCGATCGGTACGCTCCGCCGGGTGGTGAGCTATCCGACGCCGCCCGACGTGGTGAACGACGCCGTGCTGCGCGAGGCGCTCGAGGCGGTCGGGCTCGAGAAGCTGGCCGACCGACTCGACGAGGCCGGCCACTGGGCGCTCCAGCTCTCCCCCGGCGAGCAGCAGCGCATCGCCTTCGCGCGGGCGCTGGTGCAGAAGCCGGAGTGGCTCTTCCTCGACGAGGCGACCTCCGCGGTCGACGAGGCCACCGAGGAGCGGCTCTACCGCCTGGTGCGCGAGCGCCTGCCCGGCACCACCGTGTTCAGCGTCGGCCACCGGGCGACCCTGCGAAGTTTCCACGAGCGCCAGCTCGAGGTGCAGCCCGCGCCCGGTGCGCCCGCCTCGATCGTGGAGCTCGAGGCCGAGCGCCAGTCGGGGGCTCGCTGAGCCCGGTTTGCAGGCCGCGGCGGCTGCCCTGTACCATGGGACGCCATGTGGGACCGGATCCGGGGGGCGGTCGGGGGACTCACGCGCACGGGCGGGCTGCAGGTGTACTTCGACCCCGACTCGACCTACCTGACGCGCGACGTGGTGGACGCGGGCGGCGCGCCCGGCTACTTCTGCCATCTCATGGTGCGCAGTACCGGCCAGGCGCGCAACTGCCGGGGACGCGTCCTGGAGGTGGCGGTGCGCCGGCCCGACGGCTCCACCGCGCCGGCGCCGGAGTTCCCGGCCCCCACGTTCCTCAAGTGGGCGCACGAGCCCGACTTCGGGCCCCGCGACGTCGAGGCCGATCGCCCGCGCCCGCTGGACCTCTGCTTCGCGCTGGCCGCCGCGCCGGCCCAGCTGCGATTCTTCGCCCCGCCGAGCCCCTCCGGGGTCCTCATCTTCCCGCCCGGCGTGTACCGGGTGAAGGTCGAGGTGACCGCGGACGACATGCGGCCCGCCCACGGCGTGTTCCGCATCGATTTCACGCAGGGCTGGGATCGCATCGTCGTCGACGAGGCGGCCTGACGCGGTCCGGGGTGGCGGCGCCCACGCGGCCGATGGGCTCGGGGGTCCCCGTCCGCTGACGCCATGAGGGCCACCCACTCGGGCTCCGCGCTCTCGGTCCGGGCCATCGCGGGCACCCACGTGGTGGCGCTGGCGTGGGACCTCAAGCGCAACCGCCTGGGGGGCGCCACCCTCCTCGGCTTCGCGGTCGAGCGCACCGAGTACAGGACGCTGGCGCGCCGCTCGGTGGTGGAGAAGTACTTCCTGCGCGGCATCAAGCGGTTCGAGGACAAGGACAAGGGGCTGCCCCCCGGCACGCCGGTGCCGACGTCGGAGCACCCGATCCAGTCGTTCCAGTGGGGCGACTACACCACCCGGCCCTCCACCGCGTACACCTACCGGGTGGTGCCGGTGACCGGCGCCCCCAAGAAGCTCACCCTGCGCGACGATCTCGCGATCGCGGTCGACATCCGGACCGAGCCGCTCCGCGGCGCCGTCCACTCCGTGTTCTTCAACCGCGGGGCCGCGGGCTCGCAGGCCTACGCCCGCGAGTTTCCCGATCCGGTCCCCAACACCGCGGATCCCACCGCGCCGCAGAACGCGTGGCTCTCGCGCGGGCTCTACGAGGCGCTGGTCGCGTTCATCGGGCGGGCCAGGGACGCGACCTGGGGCCTGCGCGCCGCGCTCTACGAGTTCCACTACGACCCGGTCGGCCGCGCGTTCAAGGCGGCGCTGGACCGTCGGGTCGACGTGAAGGTCCTGTACGACGACCCGACCTACGGAGAGGCCAACCGGGCGATGATCGAGCGCGTCGGCCTCGGCCGGGTCTGTGCGCCGCGCCGGGTGGGCGGCGATCAGAAGCACAACAAGTTCATCGTGCTCCTCAAGGAGGGCCGGGCCGTCGAGGTCTGGACCGGGTCCACCAACATCTCGGACGGCGGCATCTTCGGTCACTCCAACGTCGGCCACCAGGTCCGCAGCGCCCGGGTGGCCGGGCAGTTCCTCGAGTACTGGAACGCCCTCTGCAACCCGATCCAGCCGCCGCCCCCGGGCGCGCCGCCGTTCAGCGAGACCCGCACCGATCCGGGCACCGCGGCCCTCACCGCCCGGAACGCGGCGGCCACGCCCACCCCGACCGGCAGGCCCGCGAGCGGCACCATCGCCGCGCTCTTCAGCCCGCGACCGGGCGCCACGCTCCAGTGGTACGCCGACCGCATGGCGGAGGCGCGGCAGGTGGTCTGCTTCATGGTGGCGTTCACGCTGGCCAAGCCGTTCGAGGCGTTCCTCGGCGCCGACTCCGACGTGCTCCGCTTCGTGCTCTCGGACAAGCGGCTCACGCAGGGGCCCCTCATCACCCGGGACCGCGACGTGGTGTACGCGGCGGGCGCCAAGTTCGACAAGGGCGAGCTGCCCAACTTCCTCGAGGAGAAGCTGACCGGGCTGAACCGGAACCTCTACATCCACGACAAGTTCATGCTGATCGATCCCCTCGGCGACGATCCCACCGTGGTGACCGGCTCCGCCAACTTCAGCCCGACGTCGCAGACCGCCAACGACGAGAACATGCTGGTCATCCGCGGCGACCGGCGGGTGGCCGATATCTACTTCGGGGAGTTCATGCGCCTCTTCGATCACCTCTACGCGCGGTATCTCGCGCGGACGATCAAGGAGGCGAAGACCGCGCCGCGGCCGGGCAGCGGATACCTGCGGCCCGACGCGAGCTGGGTGGCCGCCCACTTCGGCAACGGCCCCAAGTCGCGCCGACGGCAGTACTTCCACGGGCCCTGGCGGACCTGATCCCGCATCGCGTCCATCGCGTCGCGTCCATCGCGTCGCGCTGCGCGGCTGCGAGTTGCCCCACGCGTCGCACGAGCAGGAAATCCGGTTCCGTCCCCGACGTGAATCAGGGGAATTTCGCGGAGATACGGCGTCTGCATGTAATTTTCACAAGACGGTCCGTGTAATTTTCACACGGGGGTGATCGTGGTGTGACAGGGAAGAACTACACTATCGACCAATTCTGATGCGGAACCTTCTTCCAGGCGACGGGTACAAGAATTGCGTGACGCGTTCGCCGCATGGACACCGCTCGGACCGTTCCGCTGCACGAAGCGATCAGCGAGTTCAAGCGTAAGGTCGTGCTCGACACCCTCGCCCGCTTCTCCGGCAACCGAAGTCGCGCCGCGGCCGCGCTGCAGATCGAGCGGACGTCGCTCCTGCGGCTGCTCCGCGAGCTGGAGATCGCGAGTGTCGTGCCGCCTCCGCGCGGGCGGCCCGCCGGCCGCGACTAGACCGCCCCCACTCGCCGACCGGTCGCGCGGGCTACCCGCGCGACCGGGTCGCTACGCTCTGCTGCGCTCCACCGCCCGCCCCCCTCCCACCGGTTGCATTCGTCGTCGTCTCGCGTCTCTCCGCGGTCCGGGCTCGCTCCGTTCACGTGATCGCTCCGCGGCCGCGCGTGATCGCTCCGCGGCCGCGCGTCACGTCGTGGGTCGCGCCGTTTCCCTCGTGAAATCGTGAAGCGTGCCACAGATGTCACATTGACCCGCTTCGCCGAGGACGCCTAGGCTCCGCAAGACGACGTGCTCGACTCGCACCGGCGCGATCGACATCGCGCCGCCGATTCCGCCGCGCTCATGACGAGGACAAGACCGATGACCAGAATTCGGCTGGCTCTCGCGGCACTTGCAGTTCTGCTGGGCGTCCTGGTGAGCGCGGTGAGCGCGCCGCGCGCCCAGAACGCGGTGCGCGCCCGCGACCCCGGTCCGCGCGGTGGCGCGGACGCGGCGGGCGGGCCGCTCCCCGGCCTCACCGCCGCCGAGCTGGCGTTGTTCGAGGCGGGGCAGGTCGACTTCCGCGAGGAGGAGGGCGTGGGCGACGGCCTGGGGCCGCGCTTCAACCTGAACAGCTGCGCGGGCTGTCACATCCAGGGCGGCCTCGGCGGCTCGAGCCCGGCGGTGAACCCGCAGGTGGCGATGGCCACCGCGATGGGCGCGCGCAACCAGGTTCCGTACTTCGTGAAGATCGACGGGCCGGTGCGGGAGGCGCGCTTCAAGTACAAGGCCGACGGCACGCGCGACGGCGGCGTCCACGCCCTCTACGTGATCAGCGGCCGCGTGGACAAGACGGGCAACGCGAGCGGCTGCAACATCCGCCAGCCGGACTTCGCGACCCAGGGGCGCGCGGGGAACGTCATCTTCCGCATCCCCACCCCGACGTTCGGCGCCGGGCTGATCGAGCAGATCGCGGACTCCACGATCGTGGCCAACCTGGCCGCCAGCGCGCCGCGGAAGAGCCCGCTCGGCATCCGGGGCCGGCCCCACCGGGTCCCGCTCAACGGCAGCACCAACGTCAACGGCAACGACGGGACGATCGCCCGCTTCGGCTGGAAGGCCCAGAACAAGTCGCTGCTCATGTTCGCGGGCGAGGCCTACAACGTCGAGATGGGCATCAGCAACGAGCTGTTCCAGACCGAGCGCGACGAGACCGCGGGCTGCCAGTACGCGAGGACGCCCAACGACGTGACCGTCGCGGGGGCAAGGGGCGCGATCGACGGCATGAGCGGGATCGAGAAGTTCGCCCACTTCATGCGGTTCCTCGCCCCGCCCGCGCCCTCGACCACCCGGCCCGGCGGGCCGGCGTCCATCGCGAACGGGCGCAACGTGTTCCAGTCGGTGGGCTGCGCGCTCTGTCACACCCCGACGCTCACCACCGGCAACGCGGCGGTGGCGGCCCTGCGAAACAAGCCGGTGAACCTGTACTCGGACCTCGTGCTCCACAACATGGGGCCGGGCCTGGCCGACGACATCGCCCAGGTGCAGGCCGGTCCCGACGAGTTCCGCACCGCGCCGCTGTGGGGGCTCGGCCAGCGCCTCTTCTTCCTCCACGACGGGCGCACCCGGGACCTGGTCGAGGCGATCCAGGCCCACGCCAGCGCGGGTGACCGTCGATTCGGGCCCTCGGAGGCGAACGGGGTGATCGCGGCCTACAACCGGCTCGGCGAGCAACAGAAGCAGGACCTGCTGAACTTTCTCCGATCGCTCTAGGACCGGTCGCTCGAAGGAGAATCCAGTGCGTGAGGTGACGAAGCCGGCTGATCTGGTGGGCGCCGCCCCCGGTGGGGGCGCGTCCGAGGAGGAGCTCCGGGCGCTCGCGGCCCGGCTGCGGGTGCCGTTCCTGCCCGCGGCCGACATCCCGGAGATCGTGCCGCTGGTGGAGAGGCTCTCCGCGAAGTACCTGCGCCACTACGTCGCCTGCCCGGTGGCGGTGGAGGGGGACACGGTGACGGTGGCCACCGTGGATCCCGAGCGCGTCGAGCTGCTCGACGACCTCCGCCAGACCACCGGTCTGCGCGTGAAGCTCTGCGTGGCGCCCGCGGAGGCCATCCTGGCCGCGGTCGAGCGCACCTACGAGGCGGCCACCCCGCTGCAGCGGATCGTCGACGACATGGAGCCGGGCGCGCTGCGGCCGGAGGCCGAGGAGAGCGACGCCGACATCGGGCTGCTGCGGGACATGGCCTCCGAGGCGCCGGTGGTGCGGCTGGTGAACCTGCTGCTCGAAGAGGCGCTCGCGCGCGACGCCTCCGACATCCACATCGAGCCCTTCGAGGACACCCTGCGGGTGCGGTACCGCATCGATGGGCTGCTCTACGAGGTGGAATCGCCCCCGCGGGCGCTGCAGGCCGCGCTGACGTCCCGGATCAAGATCATGGCCGAGCTCGACATCGCGGAGCGCCGCCTCCCGCAGGACGGGCGCATCCGGGTCACCGCCCACGGCCGGCGCGTCGACATCCGCGTCTCCACCGTGCCCACCATCCACGGGGAGTCGATCGTCATGCGGCTGCTCGACCGCTCCTCGGTGTTCCTGCCCTTCGATCGGCTGGGCTTCGCGCCGCGGGTGGCCGAGCGCTTCCAGGGCTTGATCCAGCGCCCGCACGGCATCGTGCTGGTGACCGGGCCCACCGGCAGCGGCAAGACCACCACCCTCTACGCCGCGCTCGACAAGATCAACGCGACCGACCGCAAGATCATCACGGTGGAGGACCCGGTGGAGTACCAGCTCCGCGGGGTGAACCAGATCCCGGTGCGGCCCAAGATCGGTCTCGGCTTCGCGGCGGGGCTGCGCCACATCGTCCGGCAGGACCCGGACGTGATCATGGTCGGAGAGATCCGCGACCTCGAGACGGCCGAGATCGCCATCCAGGCCGCGCTGACCGGGCACCTCGTGTTCTCCACGCTGCACACCAACGACGCGCCCGGCGCGGTGACGCGGCTTCAGGACATGGGCTGCGAGCCGTACCTGGTCGCCTCGGTCCTGAGCGGCGTGCTCGCCCAGCGGCTGGTCCGGCGGATCTGCCCGGCGTGCCGGGCGCCGGACCATCCCGACCCCGCGGACCTGCTCGGCATCGGGGTGACCGACGGCACCGGCGTCGATCTCTACCGGGGCAAGGGCTGCGACGAGTGCCTCGGCACCGGCTACCGAGGCCGCACCGGGATCTACGAGCTGTTCAGGCTCACCGACGACGCGCGCAGCCTGATCCTCGGCAAGGCGCCCACCGCGGAGATCCGACGCCACGCGATCGACCGCGGGATGACGACGCTGCGCGAGGACGGCTGGGCCAAGGCGTGCGCCGGCATCACCACCGTGGAGGAGATCCTGCGCGTGACCCAGGAGGACGCCTAGTGGCCACCTTCGCCTACCGCGCCGCCGACCGCCGGGGCCGGACCGTCGACGGGGTGGTGGAGGCCGCGGACCTGCGCGCGGCGGTGGAGCGCCTGCAGCGCGAGACCTACTATCCGATCCGGGTGGTGCCGCGGGAGGCGACCACGCCGGTCGCGGAGTCGCCGGCGTGGCGGCCGGTCCGGCGCGCGTGGAGCGCGCGGCGCATCAGCGGGCGCGACCTGGTCGCGTTCACCCATCGCCTGGCGACGCTGGTGGAAGCCGGCGTGCCGCTCGATCGCGCGCTCGCCATCCAGGCCGAGCTGGCCCCGACCGAGCGCCTCCGCGCGATCACCCGCGCCGTCCTGACCGACGTGCGCGGCGGCGCCTCCCTCGCGGACGCCCTCGCCCGGCACCACCCGCATCCCTTCTCGCGCCTGTACGTGAACATGGTGCGGGCGGGGGAGCGGGGCGGGGTGCTCGACAGCACGCTCATGCGGCTGGCCGAGTTCCTGGAAGAGGGCCGCGCCCTCCGCGAGGCCCTGGTCTCCTCGCTGATCTACCCCACGCTGCTCACGGTGGTCGGCGCGGGCGCGGTGGTGTTCCTGATGATGTTCGTGATCCCGCGCTTCGCGGACATCTTCCGCGACCTGGGCGGCGCGATCCCGGCGCCCACGCGCGTGCTGCTCGCGGTGAGCGAGTGGCTGCGGCGCTTCTGGTGGCTCCTCGCGCTGGCCGGTCTCGGGGCGGCGGTGGGCGCCCGGCTGACCCTGATGCGCCCGGCCGGACGTCTGCGCGTGGACCGGCTCGCCCTGCGCGTGCCGATCCTGCGGGACGTGCTGCTGGAGTACGAGATCGCACGGCTGTCGCGCACGCTCGGCACGCTGCTCCACAGCGGCGTGCCGCTGGTCGCCGCCCTGGCCCTCGTGAAGGAGACGGTGGGCAACCAGCACCTGGCCGCCGCGGTGGGCGAGCTGGGCGAGGGCGTGAAGCGGGGGGCCGGCCTCGCCCGGCCCATGGGCGCGGCCGGCATCTTTCCCTCGCTGGCCGTCCACATGGTGCGGGTGGGAGAGGAGACGGGACGCATGGAAGAGATGCTGCTCAAGGTCGGGGCCACCTTCGAGGCGGACACGCGCGGCCAGCTCAAGCGGCTGATCGCGCTGGCGGAGCCCGCGATCATCCTGGTCATGGGCCTGGTGGTGGGCTTCATCGTGGTCGCGATGCTGCTGGCGATCTTCTCGATCAGCGAGATCCCGCTGTGAGCCCCCGCGCGCTCGCCCGCCTGCTGCGCGCCGCGCTCCGCGACCAGCGCGGCTTCTCGCTCATCGAGCTGCTGGTGGTCATCATCATCCTGGGGCTCATCGCGGGCCTGGTGGGCCCGCGGCTCTTCGGGCGGGTGGGGCAGTCCAAGCAGGCCACCGCGCGCGCCCAGATCGAGCTGCTGGGGGCCGCGCTGGATCAGTACCGTCTCGACATCGGCGCATACCCGCCGGCCACGGTGGGCCTGAACGCGCTGGTGGCGAACCCCAACGTGGCGGGCTGGAACGGGCCCTACCTCAAGAAGAACGCGGTGCCGGCGGATCCCTGGGGCAAGCCGTACCAGTACAAGTGCTGTCCCGGCGACCACGGCGACTACGACATCTGGAGCCTGGGCGCCGACGCGGCCCCGGGCGGCCGCGGCGAGGACACCGACGTCACCTCGTGGGAGGCGCGATGAGGCGCGGCTTCACCCTCGTCGAGACGGTGGTGGTGCTCTTCGTGCTGGCGCTGGCCGCCGGCGTGGCCGCGCCCGCCATCGGCCGGGGGCTCGACACGATCGCGCTCCGCACCGAGGTCGCGGGCATCGCGTCGTTCCTGCGCGCGGCGCGCGCGCAGGCCATCGCCCGACGCCGCTCGGTGGAGGTGCGGATCGACCGCGACGGGCAGACGCTGGTGCGCGACGACGCGGCCGACGGAGCGGGCGCGGCGGACGAGGGGACCGGGCGCGCGGGCGCGGCGGTCCACCATCTCTCGCCCCGGCTCCGCCTCACCGCGGACGGCCCGGCCGGCCGCCCCGTGACCTTCTTCGCCCGCGGGCTCTCGAGCGGGGCCCGGCTCCTCGTGGACAGCCCGGACGCGGGGCGCTTCGTGGTGACGGTGGATCCGCTGACCGGGCGCGTCGCCACCCGGCGGGGGCAGTCGTGAAGACGTCCGGGGGCTTCTCGCTCATCGAGGTGATGGTGGCGACGCTCGTCCTGGGTCTGGGGGGCGTCACCCTGCTCCAGTTGAGCTCCCAGGGCCTGCGCCTGCTCAAGGTCTCCGACGACCAGCAGCAGGCGGCCCTGCTCGCCGATCGGCTGCTCCGGGCGCCCGAGCCGG
>Ga0070741_10005825_pt1 | contig 26942 bp, 29 predicted proteins | sample Coa_R1_4_FD_66440 | JGI IMG/M metagenome (GOLD analysis project Ga0070741, IMG submission 66440) | Surface soil microbial communities from Centralia Pennsylvania, which are recovering from an underground coalmine fire - Coalmine... | ecosystem: Environmental > Terrestrial > Soil > Unclassified ...
GTGGCCGGCGCGGTCGGCGCCCCGTTCGACGCGTGGCTGGCCGCGACGGTCCTGGAGCCGCTCGGCATGTCCCGCACGCGCCTCGAGGGCTCGCCGGCGGCGGGGCTGGTCGGCCCGCTCGCCGACCTGGTGGGGCTGGCGGTCGAGCTGCAACGGCCGTCGCTCGTGCCGCCGGCGCTGGCGTCCGAGATGCGGGCCGTCGCCTTCCCCGGGCTCGCCGGGCTCCTCCCCGGGCTCGGCTACCAGCCGTCGAACGACTGGGGGTTGGGCCCGGAGGTACGCGGCACCAAGGCGCCCCACTGGACGGGCGGGCGCAACGACCCGTCGACGTTCGGGCACTTCGGGGCGTCCGGGGCGTTCGTCTGGGTGGACCCGGTGGCGGGCGTGGCGTGCGCGTGCGCGACGGGGACGGCGTTCGGCGCGTGGGCACGTACGGAGTGGCCGGCCCTGGCTGACGCCGTCCTCGACGAGTTCACGCCCTAGGTCCTCGGGCCGCCGGGGCCCCTCTCGCGCATCCCCGGTGGCTGCCGGCGGTCCTCGTTGCTGTCAGTGGGGGCCCGTATCGTGACGAGCATGAGCGAGCTGGTAGACGTCCGAGCCGATGCCATCGGCCCGGGCGAGGTCGTGTGCCTGGGCGGGTCGGCCATCGTGGTCACCGCCGTCGAGGTCGGGCGGCGGACGGTGGACCTCCACACCTGCTACGGGCCGGCGCTGCGGTTCCTCCGCGAAGACGTCGTCCCCCTCGTCGTGGACCTCGCCGACGAGGCCGCGTAAGCCGCTTCGCGCGCCCATCTCCGCCGCGGCCTCACCGGCGGCGCGGCGCCGCCCGCTAACGTCGTTAACGCCACACGGCCTGTTCGTCTAGTGGCCTAGGACGCCGGCCTCTCACGCCGGTAACACGGGTTCGAATCCCGTACAGGCTGCTGTCCTCCCGCTCAGTCCTCGACGAGCGACCCCACCCGGCCGGCCGCGTCGATGAACTCGTCCACCAGCCCGGCGATGACATGGCGCGCCGAGCGCGGCTCGTCGATGAGCCCGACGCCTTGGCCGACCGATGTCGTCACGAGCTCGCGGTTCTGCAGCTGCATGATCCGGCCGATCGCGCCCGTCGTGAGCATCATCTGCAACGGCCAACCGAGCGGCGGGGGCGCGCCCGGCGCGTCCCAGGCGTCGGTCCACGCGCTCTTCAGGAAGCGGTTGGGCTTGCCCGTGACGCTGCGTGTCCTCACCGTCTCCGACGAGGACGCCGCGATGATCTTCTCCTTGAGGACCGGCGGCGTGTCGGACTCCTGCACCGTCAGCCACAACGAGCCCGTCCACACGCCCTGGGCGCCGAGGGCCATCGCCGCGGCGACCTGGCGACCGGAGGCGATGCCACCAGCGGCGAGGACCGGTGCGGGTGCGACGGCGTCGACGACCTGGGGCACGAGGACCATCGTCGAGATGTCGCCCGTATGCCCGGCGGCCTCCGTGCCCTGGGCGACGATGATGTCGACCCCGTTGTCGACCTGCTTCACGGCATGGCGCGGCGTGCCGACAAGGGCACCCACAAGCACCCCTGCGGTGTGGCACCGGTCGGCGATGTCGGCGGGCATGGGGCCGAGGGCATTGACCAGCAGGCGCGCGCCGTGGGCGAGCGCGACGTCGACCAGCTCGCGTTCGGCGGCCTTGCTCGACACCCGCATGGGGGCGCCGGGCTCGAGCTCGACGCCGTGGCGCTCGAGCAGGTCCGCGAGGAACGCCCGGTGCTCTTGCGGGATCATCGCCTGCAGGTCGCCGACGGAGTGTTCGTCCTCGAGTGAGCGGGCGGGCAGCACGATGTCGACGCCGTACGGGCGGCCGCGCACCTGCTCGTCGATCCACCGCAGCTGCTCGTCGAGGTGCTCGGGAGTCGAGCCGAGCGCGCCGTAGACGCCGAACCCCCCGGCGTTGGTCACCGCGGCAGCGACGTCGCGGCAGTGGCTGAACGCGAAGATCGGGTACTCCATCCCAAGGGCATCACAGACGGGCGTTCTCACAACGCCATCTTTGCCCGCTCAGGAGATGGCGCCGCTCCGCCGCAACGCGTCGGTGTCCGACGGCCCGAGGCCGAGCCAGTCGCGGCATACGCTGTCGGTGTCGGCGCCGGCCGGCCGGCCCGCCCACGCGATCGCCCCGGGCGTGCCGCTCAGGTGGGGGAACGGCGCCGGCATGAGCACCGGCCCGAGATCGTTGTCGTCGACCGTCGCGATGCTGCCCCGGGCCTGCACGTGCGGGTCGGCCGACAGCGTGGCGAGGTCGTTGACCAGCGTCACCGGGATGCGGGCGGCGTCAAGGGCGGCCACGACGTCGGCAGCGGGCCGGGCACCGACCCAATCAGCGACGAGGGCGTCGAGCTCGTCGCCGTTCTTCAACCGCTCCGCCGACCCCGCGTACCACCCGTCGTGGGGGTCGAGGCCGAGCAACGGCAGCAACCGCGCCACCTGGGCGTCGGTCGTCCCGGACAACGCCACCCACCTGCCATCGCCGGCGCGGTAGACGTTACGGGGGACGCCGCCGGGCACCCGGCTCCCGGTGCGCGCGGGGGGTGGGGACCCCGGGGACCACGCGGCCATGGCGGTGCCGAGCACGGCGATCACCGGCTCGAACATGCTCACGTCGACGAGTTGGCCGGTCCCTCCCCCGGCATCACGCCAGTAGCAGGCGACGAGCGCGCCGAGGGCACCCGCGATGCCGGTCAGGACGTCGCCGAGCGGCGCCGACGGCAGGACGGGAGGGCCGTCGGGTTGCCCGGTCATGTGGGTGAACCCGCCGAACGCCTCGCCGAGCGTGCCGTTGCCCGGCCTCGCCGCGTACGGGCCGGTGGCGCCGTACGCCGTCGCCCACACGACGACGGCGCCGGGGTTGACGGCAGCGATGTCGTCGGGCGTGCAGCGCCACGTCTCGAGGAGCGGGCGCGGCTGGTTGAGCACGACGATGTCCGCGACCGCCACGAGGCGGCGCAGGATGTCACCGCGTGCCGGGTCGACCGTGATGACGCGTTTGTTGCGGGCCACGAGTGCCCACGGGAGCGAGTGGCCGTCGCGCTGCGCGCCGATGGCCCGCAGCGGGTCGCCACCCGGCAGTTCCACCTTGACCACGTCGGCGCCGAAGTCGGCGAGGATCGCCGCCGTCGCCGGGCCAGCGAACAGGGTCGACACGTCGAGGACGCGTAGCGACGACAACGCCCCTCCGGGCGTGCCGCTACCCGGCGACGGCATGGACGGCGGCGACGCTCTGCAGGTCGCTCTCGCCCCAGCTTGGCAGGCAGATGGCGTGGAGCGACCCCAGGCCGCCGCAGACGATGGGGACGAGCTGGTCGGGCCGAGCCACGAGGCGCACCTTGCCGCCCGGCTCGACCCGGTCGTTGCGTTCGAGCACGTCCTGGTTGGGAGCAGGCCAGAGCGTGATGGGCTGCCAGCAGTGCTCCCAGAGGTACTCCTGGAACGCGTCCGCGGACGTGAACGCCGCGGCAAAACGATCGGCCCAGATGGGGTTGACCGCGAGCACCATCTGGCCGTTGGCGCCCGTCGGTGTCAGGTAGAGGTTGCTCAACGGGAACGCGAGCGTCTTCGCGACGAGGTAGGCCAGGTCACGCGCGTCGTCGTTGTTGATGTCGGCCATCGGGAACGTGCCCTTGCTGCCGTGGACGGTCACCACATCGTCGCCCGGTGCGAAGCCGCGGCGGGCGGCGAGCGACGGCCACGGCGAGCGCTCCTCCCATTCCCCGAAGCACAACCCCGTCCGCGCCGGTTGGCCGAACACGGACTTCGAGTTGACCCCCACGCGCTGTCCGCCGATGTTGCGCAGGCACAACGAGACGGCACGCCCAAGTGTCATGGACCCGCGCCCACCTGCGCCGCCCATGCAGCCAGGCCCGTAGTCGATGCCCAATCGGTCCCGCGACGGGCCGTTGACGATCAGCGCGGGGTGCACGCTCGACGTCGTCGTCGTCAACGCGAATGCGTTGAACGCGGGCGCAGCGATGCCTTCGAGCGCGGCGATGACGAGTGGGAACGCTTCGGGCGCGCACCCGGCGAGCACGGCGTTGACGGCCGCCAGCTCGACAGTCGCCTCCTGGCCCGACGGGGGCAGGGGGGCGATGACATCGTCGGCGTGGTACGGAGTCGACGCGAGCATGGCGCGGACGCGCTCCTCGGTCGGCGCCACGACCGGCAGCCCATCGCTCCACCCGCGTCCCGTCGCCAACGCGTAGAACGCGAGCGTCTCGTCGTCCGCCTCGACCACCTCGGCGGCCAGCGGGTCAACCGACGGCGCCGAGGGCGACGAGGACATCCCCGTACGCGTCCGCAGCAATCGCTCTCACCTCCTCCTCCGGTCGCCCCTCGAGGGGATAGGGCAGCACAACCACGCGCAGGCTCGGGTGCCCGTGGTGGGCGGCGATGCGCCGGCCGTGGGCCTCGAACTCGGCGGTGACGACGACCACGGCGGGCTTCGCCAGGCGTTCGACCAGGACGGTGTCGTGGACACTCCACGCCGTGCACGAGCCTCAGTTGCCGAGGCCGACCACCGCACAGTCGACGAGGCGCGACCACTCGTCCAGGTCGGTCCTCGTCTTGGCCGCCGCCGCGCCCGCCCGCTCGCCGGTCACGAGCGTGAGCACCTCGGCGCCGTCGCCCGCGAGGCGGCGCGCCCATTCATCGACGACGAACTCGTACGAGCGCCACGCGGTGTCCAGTCGTAGCCCGACCGTCGCACCGCGCACCGCCCGACCGAGCGCGTAGGTCAGCGACGTCGCCTCGTCTTCTGGGGGCGGGGTCGGCACGAGGACGCGGGCGCGGCTCACGGCCTACACCGTAGGCCCCGCTCCAGACGGGCGATGTCAAGCTCAAGCGGCGCTGCGGGTCTTGCTCGGGGGGAAGGACTCGAACCCTCAATGGCAGGGCCAGAACCTGCTGTGTTGCCGATTACACCACCCCCGAAGGGCAGCGCCATCGTAGTCAGGCCAGGCGGGCCAGGGCGTCGTCGATGCGCTCGAGGGTGCGGGGGCGGCCGAGCACGGCGAGCGACTCGAACAGCGGGAGCCCCTTGGTCCGTCCCATGACGGCCACGCGTACCGGCGCCTGCGCCTTGGCCAGCTTCATCCCGTGCCGGTCGGCGATGGCCCGCGCCGCGTCACCGATGGCGTCCGGGCGCCAGTCGACGCGCGCGAACTGCTCGCGGGCGTCTCCGAGGATGTCGCGGGCGGGCCCCGTCATGGTCGCGTCCCACGACTGGGCGTCAACCGGCGCATGGGGCAGGAACAGGAAGTCGACGAGCTCGGGGACCTTCGAGAGCGTCGTCACGCGCGTCTGCACCTCGGGCGCCAGCGCTTCGAACGTGGCGAGATCGAAGTCCTCGGGGCGCCACGGGCCGCGGTCGAGGAACGGGCGCGCCGCGGCGGTGAACTCCTCGGGCCCCATTGCCCGCAGGTAGTGCTCGTTGAACGCGTCGAGCTTCTTCACGTCGAAGAAGGCGGGTGACGACCCGACGTCCTCGAGGCGGAAACTGTCGACCATCTCGTCGAGCGTCATGAACTCGCGGTCGCCACCGGGCGACCACCCGAGCAGGCAGAGGTAGTTGCGCATGGCCTGCGGGAGGTACCCCTCGTCGCGGAACGACTCGAGGGCGACCTTGTCGCGCCGCTTGGACAGCTTCTTGCGGGCCTCGTTGACCAGAACTGGGAGGTGCGCCCATACGGGGGGCGGCGGGCCATCCGGTGCCAGCGCCTGCCAGAGCAGCTGGTTCTTCGGCGTATTGGGCAGGTGCTCCTCGGCGCGCAGGACGTGGGAGACACGTTCATCGAGGTCGTCGACGGTGTTGGCCAGATAGAAGATGGCGCCGCCGTTGCTCTTGACGATGACGAAGTCGCCACCGAGCCGGTCGTTGTCGAACTCGACTTGGCCCCGCACGACGTCGTCGATGGTCGTCGTACCGGGCGGGATCCGGAAGCGGAGGGCACGTCCCGGCCCCGGGCCGAGACCACGATCGCGGCAGAAGTTGTCGTACCCGGGCGGCGCGCCGGGCGGCTTCCTCGCCTGGACGGCCTCGGACGTGCAGTCGCAGTAGTAGGCGCGCCCCTCCTCGAACAGGCGTGCGGCCGCCGCCGCGTGCGCCGGCGCCTGCTCCGACTGGCGGAACTCCTCGTCCCAGTCGAGCTCGAGCCAGCGCAGGGCGTCGCGGATGCCGTCGACCCACTGCTCCTCGTTGCGCGTCTCGTCGGTGTCTTCGATCCGGAGCACGAACGCGCCGCCCTGCTGGCGGGCGAACAGCCAGTTCCACAACGCGGTCCGGGCACCGCCGACATGGAACATGCCCGTCGGCGATGGCGCGAAGCGGACGCGAACGGGGCTGGCCATGGGGACGCGAGGGTACGCCGTGCGCTGCGCCCCCCGGGCGAGCAGAGCGGAGGCCGGAGCCGCTGGGCCTAGCGGAACAGCCCGCGACGGCGCGAGTGCATCGGTTGGCGCCGGTGCGCCTGCCGTGCGTCGCGCGCCGCCGGCCGCGGTGAGGGTGCAGCGTCCACGACGGCGCTGTCGATGACCTGGCTGTCGATGACCTCGCCGTCGATCACGGGCGTCTCGCCGGCGCGGTCGGCGCGGGCGGGCAGGAGCTCGGCGACGGCGACGCCGGCTGTCGCGGCGAACGGCCCGGCGACGGGGTCGTGGGCAACGCTGACTGACGGCGCCCGCGTCCCGCGGTCGCGCTGGCGGGCGAGCAACGGGAGGACGGCCAACCAGGCGGCGGCCACGATGTCGGTCCGGATCACCGGGCCGGTACCCAGTTCCGCGGGGTGGACGACGGGCAGCAGCGATCCGCTCTCGGCGGCCGGCGCCGCAGCGGGCATGGCGACCGCCGGCGGCGCCAGTTCCGCGCCGTCGCCCAGACCGTCGAGCCGGTTATTGATAGCGCCCAGCCGCTCGCCCGTCGATGCCAGCACGGACTCGAGCGAGCTCAGGCGCGAACTCAGCGCGTCGAGCCGGCTGAGGATCTCGTCGATGCCGGAGAACAGCACGTCCTCACGTGCGGCGGCGACGCGGCGGACGCGTGGAGGCGGTGGGGTGACGACGGGTTCGGGGTCGCCCGCGGGCGCGGCCGGCGGGAGGGAGCTGGCGCGCCCGAGTGCCGGCGGCCCGAACGGGTCCTCCGATGAGGCGGTGTCCGCCTGGCCGAGGGCGTCGAGCTCGGCACGCGAGAACAGGTTGCCGGCCTCGGGCTCCTGGAGCACGCGGGGCGCGAAGGCCGACGACAGCCCGGCGGTGGCGGCGGCACGTACCCCGTCGTGGTCGTCGCGCTCGAGTTCCTGCAGCACGACGAGCGGGCAGTCGGCGCGGCTGGCGACCGCGAGCCGCACGTCGTCGTCGGCATCGGCGCCAAGCAGTTCGAAGATACCGGCGGGGAGGTTCGGCTCAGCGGCGAGGCGGCGGCGCGACTCGACGTCGGTGCTCGACACCGCGCGCTCGAGGCACACGGGGCAACGGTCGCCGGGCCGCTCGACGCGGGCCTCGCAGCAGGACCCATCGCTGAGCGTTCCTTGACAAACCGGACCTTTGCGCAACTTCACCATATTGCGGCCACCACCAACCGATCGGCTGCCCGACGACGGGCCATGGTAAGGGGCGCTTCCCGGGCGCTACCAGCCATGTGACAGGATTGTCACGCCCCGTGTTCAGGGGACGAAGGCGCTCGTCGTGGGCGGGGCACCCGTCCCCCAGGGCGGGGGGAGCTGGCACACAGGGTAGTGGGTCCCCGGGCGATCGCCGCACAACGGCTGGGCGGCGCCGGAGTGGCGGGCCAGCCAGAATCCCCCGAACGACAACGGCACGGCGACGACCGCAGCGGCCATCCAGACGACGGGCCGCCGAACGCGCTCCGCGCGGGGACCGCCGGGGGCCGAGGGGTCGGGGCCGGGCGAGGTGTCCTGGCCGGGCGAGGTGCCGGGGCCGGGCGAGGGAACGGGGCCGGGGCCGGCCGGAGCGCCGGGGACCGGCGGGCCCTCTGGGACGGGCGAGCCGTCGGGGACCGGCGGGCCCGGCGAGGTCACGGTCGGCGGCGCGCCGGGTCGAGGTCGGAGAGCCGGATGCCGGCGCTCGTCCTGTAGCCCCGGTTCACCGACAGCAGGACGGACGTCCAGTCCTCGAGGATGTGCGCCATCCGGAGCAGGCCGGCATCGATGCCGCGCACACCCGGGACGCGCTCAGCGAGCGCGATCACGCGGTCCTTGGCGGCACGGTCGTCCCCGCACACGAGCACGTCGGTGTCGACCGGGTGCGATTCGTCGACGAGGTGCTTGGCGGACACATGGTGGAACCCCGCCACGACCGTCGAGCGGGGCAGCAGGGCGGCGGCCTGCTCCGCCGCGCTCCCCTCCGGGACCCGGATGGTTACCGGGCCCCGGTCGTCGAACTCGAGCGGGTTCACGATGTCGACCACGAGCTTGCCCGCCAGCACGTCGGCGAGGTCGCGGATGGTCCGCTCATGCCCCTCCCACGGGACGGCGACGAGCACGATGTCGGCCTGGCTGGCGGCGTCGGGGTTTGCCGCGCCGGAGAGGGCCAGGCCGTCGCCCGGCGCCAGCCCGGCGGCGATCTCGGCGGCCCGAGCGGCGTCACGGGAGCCGACCACGACCGGCACGCCCGCACGGGCGAAGCGCAGGGCCAGCCCTCGACCTTCGGGCCCCGTCCCACCGACGATGGCGACGGTGTCGGTCACGCCGCGGCACGGTAGCGCAGCCCTGGCTGCCGCCCTGCAACACTGACCGGCGTGAACGCGGTCGTCATCTCCGAAAGCCTGACCGGCAATACGCGGCGCGCGGCGGACCTCATCGCCGCCGAACTCACCGCGAAGGGCGCGCGGGCCGTCGCCTGCCCGATCACCGCCATCGACTACCAGGCCCTGTCGGCAGCCGACGTCGTCATCGTGGGGACGTGGACCGACGGGGTCGTGTTCTTCGGGCAGCGGCCGGGGCGCGCCCACCGCTTGCGCGCCATGCCGTCGGTCAGCGGCAAGAAGGCGGTCGTGTTCTGCACCTACGCCGTCGACCCGGGCAGGACGCTGGACAAGCTCAGCGAGATCGTCCAGGCGCGCGGTGGCGACGTCATCGGCGGCATGGCGATCCGGCGCACCAACCTGGCAGGCGGCGCCGCGGAGCTGGTGCAGCGCCTCCTCGACGTCATCGAGGGCGAGCCAGCGGCGAGCTCCTGAGCGTCGCGCCCAGCCGCCGCCCGCCCCGGCGCGCCCCTAGCCCTCGGTCAGATCGGGCTTGGGCAACAGCTTGGAGACGGTCGCCACCGTCAACGACCGCCCGCACCGCTCGCAGACGAACATGCGCTCGTCGCGGTGCATCGAGCCCGAGCACTGGTCGCAGGGGATGGTCGCGGGAAGCGGCATCCGCACCGTGGGCGCATGGTGCGCGGGCGGGTGGTGCTCAGCGGAAGGGCCCTCGTGAGGACCGTCGGCGGGCGGGTCGCGGTCGGCGGGCGGGTCGTGGTCGGGAGGGTCGTGCTCGGGCATCACGCCGGCAGCAGCGACCGCCAGTCGCTGGCGACCCGGGCTCGCACGTCCGCGGGCGCCAGGCGCAGCGTCTCCGTCGGCACACGATCGACGATGGCGCGCCGTTCGCCGTAGTGGTGGCTCACCTGCGCGAACACCGGCCTGCGCGCCGCCACGAACTCCTCGGGAGCGTCGTCGAGGTAACCCCACATGCCGAAGGCGACTTCGAGGTCGCTGAGCACTGGTGCCCGCCCGAACAGCGAGGCCCGCTTCATCGCCACCGCCACACACCCGGCCACCACGTCGTCGAGCTGCTCCCCCGGCCCCAGGCGCACCCGGTCCTTGAGCCCCTCGGCGAGCCGGAGGGCATAGCCCTGGTCGGGCCCGATGGCGCCGAACATCGCACCCGACGGCTGGGCGCCGCGCGGCTTGACCTCGGCAACGCGGTCGGCGACCCAGGGCGGCGGGGCCGGCATCTGCTCGGTCACCCGCACGCGGTCCCAGTCTGCTGCGGGCACGAACTCGGGCTGGCCCATGGCCTCAGCCTCGCGCGTAGAGCAGGCCGAGCACGATCGAGTCGAGCAGCGCCTCCCACGACGCCTCGATGATGTTGTCCGAGACACCGATGGTCGACCACGTGCGGTCGCCATCGGTGGAGTCGATCAGCACCCGCGTCACCGCCCCGGTGCCAGACGCGCTGTCGAGCACACGCACGCGGTAGTCGGTGAGGTGGATGTGGGCGAGCGACGGGTACGCGCTCCCGACGGCCTTGCGGAGCGCAGCGTCGAGGGCGTTGACCGGGCCGTTGCCCTCGGCCACGGCGAGGATGCGCGCATCGCCCACGTGCACCTTGATCGTCGCCTCGGTGACCACCTCGCCGTCGCGCTGCTCGGTCATCACCCGGTAGGACTCGACGTTGAACCACGGCTGCTTCCACCCGGTCGCGCTCCGGAGGAGGAGTTCGAGCGACCCGTCGGCGACCTCGAAGTGGTACCCGCGGTGCTCGAGGCGCTTGAGCTCCTCCAGCACCTCGGTGAGGGCCTGGGAGTCGAGGTCGAGGCCGAGCTCCTGGGCCTTCATCTGCAAGGTCGACTTGCCGGCGAGCTCGCTCACGACGAAACGCGACCCGTTGCCCACGGCGTCGGGCGCCACGTGTTCATACGCGTCGCGCTGGCGGGCGATTGCGGAGACGTGCAGGCCCGCCTTGTGGGCGAACGCGCTCGACCCCACGAACGGCGCCTGGGGGTCGGGCGCCACGTTGACCAGCTCGGCGATGTGGTGCGACACCGCCGTCAGCCGCTCGAGGCGTCCGGGCGGCAGGGCCGTGGCGCCGAGCTTGAGCTCGAGGTCGGCGACGATCGTGGTGAGGTTGGCGTTGCCGGTGCGTTCGCCGTAGCCGTTCATGCAGCCCTGGACATGGCGGGCGCCGGCGCGCACGGCTTCGACGGTGTTGGCGACGGCGACACCACTGTCGTTGTGGAAATGGACGCCGACGCTCGGCGCCGTGGCGAGGCCGAGCGACTCGACGTACGCGGCGACGGACGCGACGATCGACGCGGCCTCGTGGGTGAGCGTGCCGCCGTTGGTATCGCACAGCACCAGGACCTCGGCCCCGGCGCGTGCGGCGGCCTCGAGGATGCGCCGGCTGTAGCCGGAGTCCTCCTTCCACCCGTCGAAGAAGTGCTCGCAGTCGACGAACACGCTGCGGCCCTGGGCAGCGAGGTAGCGCACGGAGTCCTCGACCATGTGCACGCCCTCGTCGAGCGTCGTCAACAGCGTTGACGTGACATGGAAGGGGGCTGACTTGGCGACGATGCAGACGATCCCGGTCCCCGCTCCGAGCAGCCGGGCGAGCGTCGGGTCGGTCTCCGCATGGCCGCCGGCGCGGCGGGTCGAGCCAAAGGCCACCAGCGACGACGTGTGCAGCAGGAGCTCGCCCGCGGCGGCGCGGGAGAAGAACTCGTCGTCTTTGGGGTTGGCGCCGGGCCAGCCGCCCTCGATGTAGGTGACCCCGAGGTGGTCGAGCTGTTCGGCGATGCGCAGCTTGTCCTCGACGCTGAGCGACAGGCCCTCGCGTTGGGAGCCGTCGCGCAGCGTCGTGTCGAAGACTTCTACGTCAACTGACATGTTCGACCCAGTCCTTGTACCGGTCAACCTGGCCGCGCACCGTGGCAAAGAAGATCTCCTGGATACGGCGGGTCACCGTCCCGGGCTCCCCGGTGCCGATCACGCGGTCGTCGACGGAACGGATGGGCACGACCTCGGCCGCGGTGCCGGTCAGGAAGGCCTCGTCCGCCGTGTAGAGGTCGCTGCGGAGGATGTTGCCGGTCTCGACCTCGATGCCTTCGTCGCGCGCGATGGTGAGCACCGAGCTCTGCGTGATCCCCTCGAGTGCGCCTGCCGAGACGGGAGGCGTGATGATGCGGCCGTTCTTGACCACGAAGATGTTCTCCCCGGTGCACTCGCTGACATAGCCCTGTGGTGACAGAAGGATCGCCTCGTCGTAGCCCGCCTTGAGCGCTTCGACCTTCGCCATCGAGGAGTTGATGTACATGCCGGTGCCCTTGGCGGCAGGCGGCATGGCGTTGGGGTCGTGGCGCTGCCAGGAGCTGATCTTCATGCGCACGCCGTTGGCGATGCCGGCATCCCCGAGGTAGGCGCCCCACGGCCAGACGGCGACGGCGACGTTGACCGGGCACGGCAGCGGGTTGAGGCCCATCTCGCCGTAGCCGAGGTAGACGATGGGGCGGATGTAGCACGAGGGCAGCTCGTTGGCCGCGACCGTGCGCTTCACCGCCTTGATCATCGCGTCGAGGGAGAACGGGACGTCGAGGAGGAAGATCTTGGCCGAGTTGAACAGCCGCACCATGTGGTCCGTCAGCCGGAACACGCCGGGGCCGCTCGACGTCTCGTACGCCCGAATGCCCTCGAAGACGCCGAGGCCGTAGTGCAGGGAATGCGTCAGGACGTGGACGCGAGCCTCTTCCCAGGGCACCAGCTCGCCGTCCATCCAGATGAGCTTCGACGGGGTGATGGGCATGGCGTCAGACCCTTTCTGCGATCGCGTCGCCGATGGCGGCGGTGGTGAGGGTGGGATCGGGCGCGGCCAGCCAGTCGCTGACCGCCTTGTTGATACGGAGGGCGGCATCGAGCTCACCGAGGAACTCGAGCATCATCGCCGCCGACCGGATGGCGGCGACGGGGTTGGCCTTGCCCGTGCCGGCGATGTCGTGGGCGGACCCGTGCACGGGCTCGAACAGCGACGGGCCGGTGCGCTGCGGGTTCAGGTTGGCGGATGCGGCGAGGCCGATGCCGCCCGCGACGGCGCCTGCGAGGTCGGTGAGGATGTCGCCGAAGAGGTTGTCGGTGACGATCACGTCGAAGCGCTGCGGTTGGTCGTGCAGGTAGATGCACGCGGCATCGACGTGGCTGTACCCGGTGGCCACGTCGGGGAACTCGCGGGCAACGTCATCGAACGTGCGCTGCCACAGGTCCCCGGCGAACGTGAGGACGTTGGTCTTGTGCACCAGCGTCAGCTCGCGGCGCGGCCGCGAGGCCGCGAGCCGGAAGGCGTAGCGCACGCACCGCTCCACGCCGAACCGGGTGTTGACCGAACCCTGGGTGGCCACCTCGTCGGGCGTGCCACGGCGCAGGAACCCGCCCTCCCCCGCGTAGCTCCCCTCCGTACCTTCCCGCACCACCAGGAACTCGAGGTCGCCGTTCTGGAACGGGCGCAGGTTGACGTAGAGGTCGAGCTCGAACCGCAGGCGCAGCAGCAGGCCGCGCTCGATGATCCCGGGGGGCACGTCGGTGGACCCGATCGGCGCGCCGACCGCGCCCATGAGGAGTGCATCGTGGGCGCGCACCTCCTCGAGGACGGTGTCGGGCAGCACCTCGGCCGTGCGGACGTAGCGCCCCGCCCCGAGGTCGTAGTCAGTCGTGTGCAGGGCCACGCCCGTCGCGCGCACGACCTTCAGGGCCTCGGCGACGACTTCCGGGCCGATGCCATCGCCTCCGATGACGGCGATGCGGTGGGTCACGTACGGGTGCTCCTCGGGAAGGACGGGCAAAAGAAAACCGCCCACCTTGGTGGACGGTCGAGGACGCGCACGCCGAAGAAGGCGTGCGCTACAGAATGGCTACGGAGGTCGCGAGCAGTCGGGACACGGCACCACTAGTGAACCGGAGCCGCCCCGTCGCCGTCAACCTCGTTCGGTAGGGTGGCCACATGGCCACGACCCTCTCTCGTGACGCCTATGACCGGTTGGTCGCCGAGCTCGAAGACCTCACCACGAGGGGACGGGTCGAGATCGCCCAGAAGATCGAGGCCGCCCGCGCCCTGGGCGACCTCTCTGAGAACGGCGATTACCACGCCGCCAAGGACTCCCAGGGGCACATGGAGCTGCGCATCCGCCAGCTCGAGTCCCTGCTCAAAGACGCCGTCGTGTCCGACGAAGTCGGCGATGCTGACACCGTCGCCACGGGGTCGATCGTCCGCCTGAAGTACGACGGGGACAGCGACGAGGACGCCGAGGAGTACCTCGTCGGGTCCGTGGAAGAACGGCGCGAGGGCCTCGCCGTCATCTCCACGGAGTCGCCGCTCGGCAAGGCGCTGCTGGGCCGCAAGGCCGGCCCCGAGCCGGTCAGCTACGAGGCGCCCAACGGCAAGCTGACCGTGTACCTCCTCGGCGTGCGCGCGTGACGCCGGTGGCGTGACCGTCGGCGGAGGGGACGGGCTCGACCCCTCCCAGCGGGGCATGGTGGGCGACACCTCGTCGGCCGCTCTCGTCGCCGCAGACGGCACGGCCGACTGGTGGTGCCCGGGCCGCTTCGATGCGCCGCCGGTGCTGGACCGGCTGCTCGACCCCGCCGGCGCCTGCCTCCGTGTGGCCCCGAAGGCGGCAGGGCCCGGCGCCCAGTCGTACCTCGACGGCACCCTCGTCCTCGTCACCCGCCTGAGCGGGCAGGAATCGCTGCTCGACGTCACCGACGCCATGCCATGGGACGGCCACCGGGCGAGCGGGCGCATCGTGCGGGTCGCCCGCGCCCTCCGGGGGCCGGTCGAGGTGGCGATCGAGCTCGTGCCCCCTGCGGGGCCGGTGTGGCCCTGGTCCGAGGGCGTGGCGTTCGCCGGCGGGACCGTGCGCTGCCCGTGCCCGTTCGTCGTGGTGTCCGAAGGCCGGTCGCGCGTGGCCCGGGCGTCGGCCCGCCTCGACACCGGCGAGGCGCTGGTCGTCACCATCGACCACGCCGACGCCAGCCCGCTCTCGCCCGATGCCGCCGAGCGGGCGCTGGCCCGGACCGCGGCCGCGTGGCGGGGGTTCCTCGCCGGGGCCGCACTCGAGGGCCCGTACGCCGAGGCGGCGGCCCGCAGCGCCGTGGTGGCGCGCGCCCTGTGCGCCTACGGGGCGCCGGTGAGTTCGCCGGTGACCTCCCTTCCCCGGGTCGTCTTCGGCGAGCGCAACGCAGACGGCCGGGTCGCCCGGCCGTCCGTCGCCGCCGCATGGGCGCTGGCTGCGGCCGCGGTCGGGTTGGCCGAAGCGGCCGACGACGCCGTGCGCTGGCTGGCGGACGCGCTCGACCACGACGCTCCGCTGCCGTCGGCCCTCGCGCCCGACGGCGAGGCCCCGCCGACGGAGGCCGTCCTCACCGGCCTGTCCGGGTGGCGCCGGTCCCAGCCCGTCGTCGCCGGGTCCAACGCCCCCGAGCGGCGCTCGGCCGAACCGGCGGCCGCGCTGCTGTGCGCAGCAGCCGAACTCGGTGGCGAGCTGGAGGCCCGGTGGGCCGGCGTCGTGGCGCAGGCGGACTGGCTGGCCGACCACTGGGCGGCGCCGGACGCGTCGGTCTGGGACCTCCGCGGGCCGCCGCGGCCCTGGGTGTCGGCCCGGCTGGCCGCCCGTGAGGGGTTGGCTCGGCTCGCCGAGCGGGCCCGGCGGCGCAACCCCCTCGACTTCGACGCCGCCGGGTGGGCGGCCGCGGCCCGCGACATCGAGCGGTCGTTGCTCCACGACGGGGTCGGGCCTGACGGCGTGCTGCGGCCGCTGACCGATGCGCTCCCGGCGAGCGGGCAGTGGGACGCGGCCCTCGCCCGCTGCGCGTGGCAGGGCCCGTGGCCGGCCGGTGACCACGTGGTCCGGGCGACGCTGGACCGTGCCCGGGCCCGCAACGAGGACGGCGGGTGGCTCGTCCCGTGGCCGGTGGACCTCGACGACGGCCTGCCGGGTGCGGAACCGCCCTCGGTGACCGCCACGCTGTGGTGGGCGCGCGCTGCCGCGCTCACCGGCGACGTCGACGCGGCGCACGAACGCGTCGAGGCCGTGCTCGCCCTCGCCGGCCCGCTCGGGCTCCTCCCCGAAGCCGTCGACCCCCGCATGGGGATGGCGCTCGGGAACCGCCCGTCGGCTGAGGCGCACGTCGCGTTGCTGTCCGCCGTTGCGTCATTGTCGGCGTAGCGTTCGCACATGCGCTTCGGCATCAAGACCGCCCCGCAGCACACGGACTGGAACGACATGCTCGACGTCTGGCGTGGCGCCGACGACATCGACCTGTTCGAGTCCGCCTGGAACTTCGACCACTTCTACCCGATCCTCGGCATGGACCCGCACGGCCCGTGCCTCGAGGGGTGGACGATGCTGGCGGCCATGGCGCAGGCCACGCGCCGCATCCGGATCGGCTGCCTGGTGACGGGCATCGTCTACCGCCACCCCGCCGTGCTGGCGAACATGGCCGCCACCGTCGACATCGTCTCCGACGGTCGCCTGGAGCTCGGCGTGGGCGCGGGGTGGAACGAAGAGGAGTGCGGCGCGTACGGCATCGAGCTCGGCAGCCTTCGCGAGCGGTTCGACCGCTTCGACGAGGCCGTCGAGGTGATCGTGTCGCTGCTCACGAAGCAGACGACGACCTTCGAAGGAACGTGGTTCCAGCTCGACGAGGCCTGGTGCGAACCCAAGCCGGTGCAGCGCCCGCACCCGCCGATCGTGATCGGCGGTACGGGCGAGCGCCGGACGCTGCGCACGGCCGCCAGGTGGGCGCAGCACTGGAACTTCCCGGGCGGGACGGTTGACGCCTGGCAGCACAAGCGCGACGTGCTCCACGAGCACTGCGCAGCCATCGGCCGCGACCCGAAGGAGATCACCACCTCGGTGCACCTGCGCCTGTCTCCCGAGACCGACGTGGGCGCGCTCGCCGAGGACGCGGCGCGCTGGCGCGACGCGGGGATGGACCTCGGCATCGTCACGCTCCCGCCGCCGCACCGGGCCTCGGTCCTCGAGCCGGTGGCGCAGGCGCTGCGCCCGCTGGCGGGTTGACCATGCGGGACCCCGTCCTCGAGGTCGTCCCCCTCGGTATGCCGTGGCCGACGGCGGACCCGTTCTTGTTCTGCGTCCACCACCTCGACCACTACCCGGCCGGCGACGAGCGGCTCGGGCCGCGTGCGTCGCTCGCCGGCCGCGACATCGGGATGGACTTCTCGCGCCGCGACGGCTGGAGCATGTACCACGGGACGGTGGTCCCGGGGTTCCCCCAGCACCCGCACCGGGGCTTCGAGACGGTGACCTATACGCGGCGCGGGTTCGTCGACCACTCGGACTCGCTCGGGGCGACGGCGCGCTACGGCCTCGGCGACGTGCAGTGGCTGACCGCGGGCGCGGGCATCGTGCACGCGGAGATGTTCCCGCTGCTCGACGGCGAGGGCCCCAACACGTGCGAGCTGTTCCAGATCTGGATGAACCTGCCCGCCAGCCGGAAGATGGCGGACCCGTACTTCACGATGTTCTGGGCGGAGGACGTCCCGGTGGTGAGCGGGGACGGCGCGGTCGTGACAGTGATCGCCGGTGCGCTCGACGGCGCCGAGCCGCTCGCGGCCCCGCCCGACTCGTGGGCGGCCCAGCCCGGCGCGGATGTCGCCATCTGGCACCTGGCCATGTCGCCGTCGGGCGGGTACGTGCTCCCCGCAGCCGGCGCCGGGACGGGACGGACGCTGTACGTCTTCGAAGGGGCGATCCGCGTCGGCGGGCGTGACCTCACCGCGGGCAGCGGTGCCCTCGTGCGGGCCGAGGAGCCGCTCGACGTCGCCGCCGGCGCTGGCGGCGCAGAGGTGCTCGTGCTCCAGGGCCGGCCGATCGGCGAGCCGGTCGCCCAGTACGGCCCGTTCGTGATGAACGACCGTGCCGGGATCGAGCAGGCCTTCGCCGACTACCGGCGCACGGGATTCGGCGGCTGGCCGTGGCCGGCCGACGACCCCGTGCACCCCCGCGACGCCGGGCGCTTCGCGCGCTAACCCGACGGCCGCCACGACGCACCAGGGCGGGTCGCCGCAGCCCCTCGGTGAGGCGGGCGCCGCTCGTCGGCTAGTCGACCTCGATGAAGATGCACTCGCCGGGGCAGACCTCGGCGGCCTCGATCACCTGCGCCCTGACCTCCGGGAACTCCTCAGGCACCGAGACCAGGCTGTCCCACTGGCCCGGGTCATTGCCGATCCAGTCGCCGTCGTGCACGTAGCTGATCCCGTCCTCCAGGATCATGAACACCTGGGGGCAGCGGTCGACGCACAAGCCGTCGCCCGTGCAGAGGTCCTGGTCGATCCACACACGGAACTCCGCCACCGGTGACAACCTACAAGCGCTCGGCAGCCAGTCCGGCCGCGCGCTCGACCGCTCGAGCAGCGGCCACGACATCGGCGCCGTAGCGCTCGCCCGGGTGCCGGGAGGTCCGCTCGACCGGCCCGGAGACCGACACGGCGGCCACGACCGCTCCCCCGGCGCCCGGGCGGCGGTCGCACACGGCCGCGCTGACGGAGGCCACGCCGGGCTCGCGCTCCTCGACCGTCTCGGCCCAGCCATCGCCCGGCTGGCGCAGCGCCCGCCCGGCCGAACCGCGGTCGAGGGGCAGCACGGCGCCGACGGGGACGATCGTCCGCAGGCTGTGGGGCGACTCGAGGGCCAGCACGCAGAGGCGCTCCTCGCCGCGCCGCACGTAGAGCTGCACGCTCTCGCCGGTCGCGTCGCGCAGGGCTTCGAGGACGGGCCGGGCGGCGACGACCAGCGACGGCGCACTGCCGGCCACGGCCCCCAGCCGGGCGAGGGCGGGCCCGAGGGCGAAGCGGCCGTCGTCGCGGCGGAGCATGCCGTGGCCCTCGAGGGCGACGGCGAGCCGGTGGGCCGTGGCCCGGGGCAGGCCGGAACGCGACGCGAGCTCGCCGAGCGACGCCGGGCCCTGTTCGCAGGCGTACAACACCGCGATGGCGCGATCGAGCAGTTGGATGCTACGTTCCATACAGCGAGCACACTATCCCATGGAGTGAGACAATGCCCACGTTGAGCGAAAAGGTCTGGGAACGCCACCTCGTGCACCGGGCCGAGGGCGAGCCGGACCTGCTGTTCATCGACCTCCACCTCGTCCACGAAGTCACGTCGCCGCAGGCCTTCGACGGGCTGCGGCTGAGCGGCCGGACGGTGCGCAGGCCCGACCTCACGCTGGCGACGATGGACCACAACGTGCCCACGACGGCGCCGGGGACGCCGATCGAGGACCCGATCAGCGCCACGCAGATCGAGGTGCTCGCCCGGAACTGCGCCGAGTTCGGCGTCCCGCTCTACGCCATGGGCGACCCCCGCCAGGGGATCGTGCACGTCATCGGGCCCGAGCAGGGCCTCACCCTCCCGGGGATGACGGTGGTGTGCGGGGACAGCCACACGTCGACCCACGGCGCGTTCGGTGCGCTGGCGTTCGGCATCGGCACCAGCGAGGTGGAGCACGTGCTCGCCACGCAGACCCTGCCGCAGGCCAAACCGCGCACGATGGAGGTCGTCGTCGACGGCGCGCTCCCCGACGGGGTCACGGCGAAGGACATCATCCTCGCCGTCATCGGGCGCATCGGGACCGGCGGCGGGATGGGGTACGTGATCGAGTACCGGGGCAGCGCGTTGCGCGGCCTGTCCATGGAAGGCCGCATGACGGTCTGCAACATGAGCATCGAGGCCGGCGCTCGGGCGGGCATGGTCGCACCCGACGACACCACCTTCGCCTACCTCGAAGGCCGCCCCCGCGCCCCCAAGGGCAAAGCCTGGGAGGCGGCCCTCGACGAGTGGCGGTCGCTCCCCACGGACGCGGGCGCGGCGTTCGACAAGTCGGTCGCCCTCGATGCGTCGGCCCTCGAGCCGCACGTCACCTGGGGCACCAACCCGGGCCAGGTGGTGCCGCTGTCGGGGTCGGTCCCGTCCCCGGACACGTTCGACGACCCGGCCGCCCGCGAGGCGGCGGCCCGTGCGCTCACGTACATGGGGCTGACGGCGGGCACGCCGATGCGCGACGTCGCGGTCGACACGGTGTTCATCGGGTCGTGCACCAACTCACGGATCGAAGACCTGCGCGCCGCCGCCGCCGTGTTCGACGGCCGTCGGGTGGCCGCGGGGCTGCGCGCCCTCGTCGTCCCCGGTTCCGGCCTGGTCAAGGCCCAGGCCGAGGCCGAGGGCCTCGACCGGGTGTTCACGGCGGCGGGTGCCGAGTGGCGCGAGCCGGGCTGCTCGATGTGCCTGGCGATGAACCCCGACAAGCTGTCGCCCGGCGAGCGGTCGGCGTCCACGTCGAACCGCAACTTCGAAGGGCGCCAGGGCCGAGGGGGCCGCACCCATTTGGTGTCGCCCGCCGTCGCCGCCGCCACCGCCGTCGCCGGGCACCTGGCCGGCCCGGCCGACCTCTAAGGAGGACGAGATGGAACCTGTCCGCGTGATCACCGGCCGCGCCGTCCCGCTGGACCGCTCGGACGTCGACACCGACCAGATCATCCCGAGCGACTGGCTCAAGCGGGTCGAGCGCACCGGGTTCGGCGCCGGGCTGTTCGGCGAGTGGCGCGACGACCGCTCGTTCGTGCTCAACCAACCGCAGTACGCCGGCGCATCGATCCTCGTCGCCGGCCCGAACTTCGGTACGGGGTCGTCGCGCGAGCACGCCGTGTGGGCGCTGATGGACTACGGCTTCGCCGCCGTCGTGTCCCCGCGCTTCGGCGACATCTTCCGCAACAACGCGACCAAGTCAGGCCTCCTCCCCGTGCAGGTCGACGCCTCGGTCGGGCGCCGCCTGCTCGATGCCGTCATCGCCGACCCGGCGCTCGAGCTCACGATCGACGTCGAGCGGCGCACCATTGCCGCGCCGGCCGCCGGGATCGAGGCCCCGTTCCCGCTCGACGACTTCACGCGCTACCGGCTGCTCGAAGGGCTCGACGACATCGGGCTGACGCTGCGCCACGACGCGTCGATCGCGTCGTACGAGGCGGGCCGGGCCGCCTGGCTCCCGGTTACTCGCTGAGTACGTCGTCGACGAGGCGCCGCCACGGCACGGCGTCCCACCCGCCCCGCTCGGCCACGCGCTCGGCGACCTCGACCGCCTCCAGCACCCAGGCGATCTCGGGCCCGACGAGCGGCGACGCGCCGGTCCCGGGCGCCTGCTCGGTACCCCCGACGCCGACCCAGGTGCCGAGGATCTGCGCACCGGTCTTCCCGGGGAACAACCGGGCGACGATGTTCTCGACGTCGGCGCCGAGCTCGGCCCACACCGCTTCACCGAACTCCTTGACCGCCTCGCCGGCGCGCACGGCGACGCCGACGACCGGCGAGTGGGCACCGGCGGCCACGTCGACCGCCCACCGGGCGCACACGTACGCGCGCTTGACCTCGGCGCTGCGGTCGTCGTCGAGCGCCGCGGCGCGCGCGGCGTAGGCGTTGAGGTCGGCCGAGGCATCAGCGGGCAGCCGCTCACGGAGCAGCCGGACCAGGTGCTCCGCGACGAGGCTCACGCCGGCAACCTACCTCGGCCCGGTGTAGGCGGCGCGTGCCCGGAAGCGCAGCGGCGCCTCGCCGTACTCCTCCAACGCGTGCGCCAGCCATCCCGCGGCGCGCGCGACGCCGAATATCGCCTCGCTGGCGTCGCGCCGCATCCCCGCCGCAAACGCCAACGCACCGAGGGCGAAGTCGATGTTGACCAGCACCTCAAGTCGCTCCTCGACGATGGCGAGCACGGCCTCCACCACCTGCCACCGCCCGGGCAGCAGCGCCAATGCCGCGACGCGGGGCAGCAGGTGGTCGGCGCGCGGGTCACGCTCGCGGTAGACGGCGTGGCCGAGCCCCGGGATGCGCGCGCCGGCGCGGAGCCGCTCCCCGACGACCCGCCCGGCGCGCCCCGGCTCGCCCACCTCCTCGAGCAACGCGACGACCTCGCGGCCGGCCCCGCCGTGGAGGCTGCCGGCCAGGACGCCGAGGCCGGTCGAGACCACCGAGTACGGGTCGGCGCGCGCCGAGGCGGCGACGCGGGCGGCGAGGGTGGACACGGCGAGCTCGTGGTCGGCCACCAGCACGAGGGCGGCGTCGAGGGCGGCGATGTGCGCGGCGCCCGGCGGCAGCGGCGTGAGCCCGGCCCAGAGGCGGGCGGCAATGGCGGGCGCCTCGGGCCCGGCGGGCGTTGGCGGGAGGGTGGGCGCTTCAGGCGCCACCCGTGGGAGCGACGCCGCCATGGCGGCAATGGCACACCGGCCCGCGGCGGCGACGGCGCGGGGGCCGAGGTCGTAGCGGAGCTCGTCGCCTGCCGCGATGGCAGCGATGGCGGCGCGGAAGCGGTTGACCGGGTCGGCGTCGCTCGCGAACGCGGCCGGCACGGCCACGACCGGCCACCGGGCGCGGCGGTCGAGCTCTGCCGCGTCCCCCGACCACAGGAACTCGGCGACCGCCTCGAAGGTGGCCGTCTCGGCCAGCGCCGTGGCCTCGACGCCGCGGTAGCGGAGGACGTCGCCGTTGAGCGACGTGATCGCCGACGCGACCACGATGTCGAGCGCGCCCGCCCGGCCGCCGCGGCGGGCGCGCGCCGCCAGGGCGTCGACCTCGGCGGCGTCGAACAGGCTCCCCCGCTCACCTTTCCCGGGGTGGCGGGTGAGCTGCCCTCGGCTGACGTAGGCGTACAGGGTTTCGCGCTTCACGCCCAGCCGGTCGGCGGCTTCCGCGGTCGGGATGAGCGCCATCGACATTGATGCTATCAACATTGACAAGTATCGATGCCAGGATGACGATGGCGCCATGGCCATGGCTGATCGCAGCTCCACTGAGCACCTGACCGACCCCCAGCGGGCGGACGTCCTGATCGCGCCGAGGGGGCTCAAGGGCGTCGTCGTCGCCGACACCACGATCGGCGACGTCCGCGGGACCGAGGGCTTCTACCACTACCGCCAGTACTCGGCGGTCGAGCTGGCCGAACGCCGGGCGCTCGAGGACGTGTGGGCGCTGGTGCTCGACGGAGCGCTGCCCCGCACCCGAGCCGACGCCGAGGAGTTCCGGGCCGAGGTCGGGCGCCAGCGCGTGCTGCCGCCCCGGACCGCCGCCGTCCTGCCGATGCTCGTCGGCCCGGGCTTCGAGCCGCTCACTGCCCTGCGCGCCGCCCTCTCCGTCTGGGGGGCCGAACGGGGGTTGCGCCCGCTCCTCGACACGGCGACCAGGGACGCGCGGGACGACTGCATCGCGCTGTGCGCGGTGGTGCCGGTCCTGCTCGCCGCCCTCCTGCGCCTCGACGCCGGGCTCGAGCCCGTCGCCCCGTCACCCGAGCTCGGCCACGCCGCCGACTGGCTGCGCATGCTGACCGGCGAGACCCCCTCCCCTGAGCGGGCGCGCGCGGTGGAGCAGTACCTCATCTCGACGATCGACCACGGCTTCAACGCCTCGACGTTCACGGCACGGGTCATCGCCGGGACGGGCGCAGACCTCGGCGCCTGCGTCGTCGGTGCCATCGGCGCGTTGTCGGGGCCGTTGCACGGTGGTGCGCCGAGCCGCGCCCTCGATGCCATCGACGAGATCGGCTCGCCCGGCCGTGTCGACGCGTGGCTGCGGCCGAAGGTGGCGAGCGGCGCCAAGATCATGGGCTTCGGCCACGCGGTCTATAAGACCGCCGACCCTCGCGGCGCGCTGCTGCGGCGTGTGGCCGAAGGCCTCGGCGGCGACCTCGTCGGGCGGGCGGCGGCCATCGAGCAGCGCATCGAGGAGGTCCTGGCCGAGGTTAAGCCGGGCCGCGAGCTGCGCTCCAACGTCGAGTACTGGGCGGGCGTCGTCATGGAGCTGTGCGGGATCCCGAGGCAGGCGTTCACGCCCACCTTCACCGTGAGCCGGTCGATCGGGTGGTGCGCCCATGTGCTCGAGCAGACGGCCGACGGCAAGATCATCCGGCCGAGCGCCCGCTACGTCGGGCCGCCGCCGCCGCAGCCCGTGCCGGCGACATGAGTTGACAGCGCAGGCCCCAGCGGGCACCATCATCGGGATGCGCCCGGCCTCCGGCCTCCTCCTTCTTACGTAGGCGAGCACCTCCTCGGTGCTCGCCGAACCTCCTGCGCCCCCAGTGGCCAGGAGGTTCTTTCGTTTTCCGACCACAGACCGAAAGAGATCCCCCGATGCGCCCGCCTGTGACGCCACGCCGCATGCCCTTCGAGAAGTACCGGCCGTTCCTGCCGCCGCCCCTCGACGACCGCACCTGGCCGTCGAACCGCATCACGCGGGCGCCGCGGTGGTGCAGCGTCGACCTGCGTGACGGCAACCAGGCGCTCATCGACCCCATGGACCCGGCCCGCAAGCTGCAGCTGTTCGAGACCCTCGTCCAGGCCGGGTTCAAGGAGATCGAGGTCGGCTTCCCGTCGGCGTCACAGCCGGACCTCGACTTCATCCGCCAGATCATCGAAGAGGACCGGGTCCCAGAGGACGTCACCGTGCAGGTGCTCGTCCAGTGCCGGACCGAGCTGATCGAGAAGACCTACGAGGCCCTACGCGGCGCGCACCGGGCGATCGTCCATTTCTACAACTCGACATCGGAGCTGCAGCGCCGGGTCGTGTTCAGGATGGACCGGGCCGGCATCACCGAGATCGCGACCAACGCGGCGCGGCTGTGCCGGAAGCTCGAGGACACCCTGCCGACGACCGATATCACCTACGAGTACTCCCCCGAGAGCTTCACCGGCACCGAGATCGACTACGCCGTCGAGATCTGTGAAGCGGTCATGGACGTGATCGAGCCCACTCCCGAGCGGCCGATCATCCTCAACCTGCCGGCGACCGTGGAGATGTACACGCCGAACGTGTACGCCGACGTGATCGAACTGTTCCACCGCAAGATCCGCGATCGCGACTCGGTGGTGCTCTCGCTGCACCCGCACAACGACCGCGGCGAAGCCGTCGCCGCCGCCGAGCTGGCGCTCATGGCCGGCGCCGACCGCATCGAGGGAACGCTGTTCGGCAACGGTGAGCGGACGGGCAACGTGGACGTGGTGACCCTGGCCATGAACCTGTTCACGCAGGGCGTCGACCCACAACTCGACCTCTCCGACATCGACGCCCTGCGCCGGGTAGCCGAGTACTGCAACCGCCTCCCCGTGCACCCGCGCCACCCCTATGTCGGGGACCTGGTGTACACCGCGTTCTCGGGGTCGCACCAGGACGCCATCAAGAAGGGCATCGAGGCCCTGCCGTCGGACGCCGACGTGTGGGAGGTGCCGTACCTCCCCATCGACCCCAAGCACGTGGGGCGCACCTACGAAGCCGTCATCCGCGTCAACAGCCAGTCGGGCAAGGGCGGCGTGGCGTACGTCATGAAGGCCGAGCACGGGCTCGACCTCCCGCGGCGGCTGCAGATCGAGTTCTCCAAGACGGTGCAGATGGTCACCGAGGAGAGCGGCACGGAGATCACGCCCGGGGAGATGTGGGCGCGGTTCGAGGACGAGTACCTGAGCGCCAACGGTCCGCTGCGGCTGCTGTCGCACGAGGTAACAACGGGCGACGAGGGGGCATCGATCACCGCGCAGTTGCTCGTGGATGGCGAGCACCGCACCGCGGTCGGGCGCGGGAGCGGCCCCATCGACGCGTTCGTGCACGCGCTCAAAGAGGAGCTCGGGGTCGCCATCGACATCGTCGACTACAGCGAGCACGCAGTCAGCAGCGGGTCCGACGCGACCGCGGTCGCCTACGTCGAGTCGCTCTCGCCGGACGGGGCCGTCAAGTGGGGCGTCGGGCTCCACCCGAGCATCCTGACGGCATCGCTGCAGGCGGTCGTGAGCGCAGCCAACCGGCAGGCGTCCCGGTGACGCGCTGGTTGCTGCGCCTGCTCGTCCTCGCCGGGCTCGGCTTCGTCGCATGGAAGGCGTGGCAGCTACTGCAGGAGGGCGACGAGGACCACAGTGGCGAGTGGGCGGCGGCGCGACCCGCCGCTGCCTCGACACCCGTCGCCACGGCGACGGCACGCGCCGCCGCTCCGCCGAAGACGGCCTGGGTGAAGCCCGTCGGCTCCACGTGCCCGCCTGGCTACCCCGTCAAGGCAAAGACGGCGAGCAAGGTGTTCCGGGTCCCGGGCATGTTCTCCTATGAGGACTCCAAACCGGAACGGTGCTACTGCGACGAGCAGGCGGCGGCCGCCGACGGGTTCACGCGGGCAAAGCGCTGACCGACGCCACATCGAGGATGCCCGGCGCGTCGCGCAGCTGATCGAGCACATGGGCGGGCACTTCTTCGCTCGTCGAGAGCGCCATCAGCGCAGTCGTCCCACGCGGTGACTGCCCGATCGCCATATTGACGATGTTGATGCCCGCGGCGCCGACGACTGTGCCGACGGCGCCGATCATGCCGGGGCGGTCGTCGTTGCGCACGATCAGGAGGTGGTGTGCCGGCGGCAGGTCCACGCTGTGGTCGTCCACCATGACGATGCGCGGCTCGCTGCGCACGCCGGCGATGGTGCCAGCGACGGAGTGGCCGCCGCCGCGGACGGTCACCAGGTTGACGTAATCGGGCGACGCCGGCGTCTTGCTCTCGCGCCACGTGAGGCCCCGCTCGGACGCCACCTGCGGCGCGTTGACGAAGCTGACCGGGTCGTGCGTCGCCGCGGCGAGGAACCCCTTGAGCAACGAGAGGGTCAGGATGCGCGTGTCGTGGTCGGCCAGGCCGCCCTGGTAGGCGACATCGATCACGTCGACCGCGGCAGCCGTGAGCGACGCGAAGATGCGGCCGAGCTGCTCGGTCAACGGGAGGAACGGGCGCACGGCCTCCGACGCCTCGCTGGCGTCGACGTTGACGGCGAAGGGCACGAACTCACCCGCGAGGGCGAGGGCGACCTGCTCGGCGATCGTCGTCCCCGCTTTGTCCTGGGCCTCACGCGTGCTGGCGCCGAGGTGGGGGGTGACGACGACGCTGTCGAGCTCGAACAACGGCGACGTCGTCGTCGGCTCGGCGGCGAACACATCGAGCGCAGCACCGGCGACACGCCCCTCGCGGATGGCTTCCGCCAGCGCCTCCTCGTCGACGATCCCGCCGCGCGACACGTTGATGATGCGCAGCTCCGGGCGGGCCCGGGCGAGGAGGTCACGGCCGATCAGGCCCACCGTCTCTTTGGACTTGGCGACGTGGAGGGTCACGAAGTCGGCCTGG
>Ga0070741_10005827_pt1 | contig 26929 bp, 23 predicted proteins | sample Coa_R1_4_FD_66440 | JGI IMG/M metagenome (GOLD analysis project Ga0070741, IMG submission 66440) | Surface soil microbial communities from Centralia Pennsylvania, which are recovering from an underground coalmine fire - Coalmine... | ecosystem: Environmental > Terrestrial > Soil > Unclassified ...
CAGACCTGGCGGGGTTGCGCGACTCTGGCGCCGTCGAGGTGGTCACGTTCAAAGATGGGGCGTCAAGGATCTCGCGGCAAAGGGGGCCCGGATTCGAACTATCGTGAGTGCCACCGGCCCGAGAACGCTGAGAGACCAGATCTGGAACCAGATGTTTGCGAATTAGAACTTGGGACGTTCCGTTCCCGAGTCTCCGTCTCGACTTCCCACTCCGCCCGGAAATCCGCAAGGAGCGCGGGATTTCCAGTTTCATAAGTGCCCATACTGCTGGCCCAGTATCCCACTCGCCTGCTAGCCGGACATTTTCAAGTGCTATGAAGAACTTTTCCGGACGATTCCGGGTTGGCCGTTCGACTATATCGTGAAGGTAAGGGCATCGGCCCGTCCCGCCTCTCGCAATATGCCCCGGCTTGACTATCGGAAAGTAGAATTGGCTTACGTCAAAAAGCCCCACTTCTCGCAAAGGAGGCGAGAAATGGGGCACCCCTGCTGATCGCAACGCCATTTACAGAGTGCCGATGGCCCCCGTGAGTGTCTGCAAGTTTCCCGCAGTGTAGGCGGCGCGGCATAGGTAGCGCTGTACCTTCCCGCTGGTGGTGCGCGGGATGGTGTACGGCTTCACCAGGACAATTTCGTCGACGCGGAGATCGTGAGTCTCGGTGATGGTGGTCGCGATGCGGGTAGTGATCTCTTTCAGTTCTGCGGAATCCAGGCGGGGATCCACTTCCTGGGCCAGGATCAGGCGCTCGATGCCGTCGCGCTGGACAGAGAATGCGGCTCCGCTGGAGGGCTGCAGGGCGGGATGGCTACGCTGGGCAGTGAATTCGAGATCGTGGGGATAATAATTCTGTCCGCGAATGATGATGAGATCCTTGATGCGCCCGGTGATATACAGCTGTCCGTCGCGCAGGAATCCCAGGTCGCCGGTGCGGAGGAACGGCCCTTCTCCGCTGGCCAAGCGGGCGCGGAAAGTTTCTTCCGTCTCTTTCGGACGATTCCAGTAACCGCCGGCCACGCTCGGTCCTGCTACCCAGACCTCGCCGACCGCATCGGCGGGAAGAACCTGGCAAGTGTTGGGATCGACGATGCGAACGTCCTGATTGTCGGCGGCAATCCCGCTGCTGACCAGCACAGACTCATCTTCGGGGCTGCGCGGAGCTGCGATCTGGTCTGCCTCCAAAGCGGTGCGCGACACCGCCTGGAACTGCAGGCCCGTGCCTACGCGATCCAAGCCGGAAACCATGAGGGTCGACTCGGCAAGGCCATAACAGGGATGGAAACTGGCGCGGCGGAATCCGCAGCGCTCGAACTTGGCGCAGAAGTCGTCCAGCGTCTGCTTGCGAATGGGTTCGGCGCCGTTGAAGGCTACCGTCCAACAGCTCAGGTCAAGCTCCTCGACCTCTGGTTCGGTGACGCGGCGCACGCAGAGGTCATAGGCGAAATTGGGAGCGCCGCTGCAGGTGGCGCGGAAATGAGTGATGGCTTGCAGCCAGCGCGCCGGCCGCTGCAGGAAGGCTACCGGCGACATCAGGGTCACGGGGAATCCGGTGGCGAGCGGCTGTAGGATTCCGCCAATCAATCCCATGTCGTGAAACGGAGGCAGCCAAAATACGGTGGAACTGCTGGAATCAAGAGGAAAGTTGCGCTGGATCGCGCCGGTATTGTGCACGATGTTGCCGTGCGTCAGGATCACGCCCTTCGGAACGGCAGTAGATCCCGAGGTGTATTGCAAAATCACCGGAGTCTCGGCCGAAATGGGAGGCGTGGCGCAATCAAGAGCGTAGTCTGCTGGAACGTCATCGGTGGCCAGGTTCGGCAGCTTCGAAAGCGGGCCGTCCTGCTGGCGGAACACGCCTTTTGGAGCGGTCAGCATCTCGCGCGTGGTGAGCACGAGGCTGGGCTCCGCGCTGCTGATGATGGATTCCAGCCGCGACATCGGGCGGTTCGGCCGGGGCGCGTATGCGGGAACGGCAATCACTCCGGCGTACATGCAGGCGTAGAGCGCAACCACGTAATCCAGACTCGGAGGATAGATGAGCAGGGCCCGGTCACCCGGCCGGCAGTGATCCAGGATGGCAGCGGCTCGGGAGCGAGCGAGGGCGTCCAGTTGTTGGTAGTCCAAAGAACGCTGCTCGTCGCCATAGAGAAATGTATAAATATTGTCCTGACCCTGGCGCGCCGCGCGCTCCCGCAGGATTTCAACGAGGGTGCTTCCGGTAATCGAAGGCACATCAATGCTGGATGTGGCCGTAGCCATTTTCTGTGGACTCCTGCTCTGGATGTTCGGGGGGAACGGGATCATCAGGTCCCGTTAGGTTTCGACGATTTTACATTCGCGTGCGAGTTCTCACAACAAGATTCGAAGCTCCGAACACTACGAGGGTTCATAGTTCTTGCACAGAGAAGAAAGTCTCTTTCGGGCCCCCGAGTACTGTGTTAAACATCGGTTGGGTGCCTGCGTTGTAGTCTTTGGGGGCGGGCGCTACTGAGACAATCCAGACCACTTAACCCTGCGAAGCTGGGAATGGATCGAATCGCTGATTCCACATACCGTCCGCTTGCCGCGGCGAACCGCGCCAGTCTGGAAGCCCAACGGCTGCAGCGCCGGATCGCCTTTTGGGTAGTGGTGATCCCTTTTCTGGCGCTGCTGGTTGGCGTCGTGCTGCTGTGCCGGTCGGCGGTGGGACGGATCGAAATTCTGCTCCTGTTCGGCATGTACTGGGCCAGCCACGTTGGAGCGGGACTCGGATTTCACCGGTATTTTTCGCATCGCTCCTTCCAAACATCGCAGCCCGTCAAAGCCCTGCTGGCGATCCTGGGATCGATGGCAGTGCAGGGCCCGGTCGTGCAATGGGCGGCAGCGCACCGCCGCCATCACAACTTCAGCGATCGCGAGGGAGATCCGCACTCGCCTTTCCTGCATGAGCCGGGATTTTTCAACACGCTACGCGCCTGGTGGCATGCCCACGTGGGCTGGCTCTTCGAGCCCCAGGTTTATGACTGGGTTCTTTACGTGCCCGACCTGGTGAAGGACCGGCTGCTCATGAAGCTGAACCGGTTTTATTTTTTGTGGGTGCTGCTGGGGCTGGCAATCCCATCGGCTCTCGGTTACTGGCTGATTGGCGGGTGGCGGGGCGCGTTCGACGGATTTCTCTGGGGCGGCCTGATCCGCATTGCCTTGGGGCATCACTCCATCTGGAGTGTGAATTCCCTATGCCACATGTTCGGCAGCAATCCGTACCGCAGCAATGACAACAGCCGCAACAATTTTCTGCTGGCGCTGGCCGTTTTTGGGGACGGCTGGCACAACAATCATCATGCTTTTCCGCGGTCGGCTTACCACGGTTTAGAGTGGTGGCAAATTGACGGCCATGCGTACCTCCTCCGCGCGATGGCTGTGTTCGGGCTGGTGTGGGATGTGAACCTTCCGTCGGAAAGCGCGCTTAAGCAGAAGTCGAGATCCAAGTCCGATGCCGCAGTCGCGGCCTAAACATTCAGGAGGAGCATTCGTGGGGATCATTAAGAAGCTGTGGGGCAAGCACGAAGAACTAATTCCGCAGAGAACCGAGCCGCTCACCGAAGCAGGTATTCGCGAATGGCTCGTGACCCGCATCGCGGCCACCGCGCAAATTCCGCCGGAAGAGGTGGAATTGGACCGGCCCTTTGCAGAATTCGGGATGGATTCGATGCAGTTATTCGAACTCTCCGGGGAATTGCAGAAGTTCCTGGGTCATAAAGTTTCCGAAATCATTGCATGGGATTATCCGACGATTGAGAAGTTGTCGCAATATTTGAGCTCGCCGGAATCGCAGGTGCCGGTGAGCGTTGATCTGCACCGAGCTGAAGAACTGGCCGGGGTCAATGTAAGCGATGCCGTGACGGAGCCACAGTCATGAGTACGTCAGCGACCACGGTGCGCAAGCCGATTGCGCCGGCCCACGACGGCATGGGACTGCAGCATGCGATTGCCTTCATGGTGATGGTGCTGCCGATCCTGGGAACGGCGCTGGCCGGATATCTCTGGGTGCGCTACGGAATTGGGAAGCTTGAGATCGGCATCTTCCTTTTCATGTATCTGCTCACCATGGGCGGAATGACCATTGGATTGCACCGTTATTTCGCCCACCGGAGTTTTGAGACTGGGCCGTGCATGCGGGTGCTGCTGGCGATTCTGGGCTCGATGTCGACGCAGGGGCCGATTCTTTCCTGGGTGACCATCCATCGCAAGCATCATGCGTTCAGTGACCGGCCGGGCGATCCGCATTCGCCGCACGTTCACGGCAACCGGATGTTCGGCATGCTGAATGGTCTGTGGCATGCCCACATTGGATGGATGTATACGGAGAATTCCGCCGATTGGGGATTCTCCCGCGATCTGATGGGGGACCGCGCTCTGTTCTGGGTTCATCGGACATATCTTTACTGGGTGGCTTTGAGCTTTGTGCTGCCCGGAATTCTGGGCGGACTGATGGCGCGCACCTGGCAGGGAGCGGCACTGGGATTCTTATGGGGCGGTCTGGTACGCTGCTTCGTGGTGAACCAGGCGAGTTGGTGTGTAGGGTCGATCTGCCACTACTTCGGCACGCGACGCTTCGAGACCAATGATCACAGCGCCAACAATTACCTGGTTGCCGTGTTCACCTTCGGGGAAGGCTTGCAGAACAACCATCACGCGTTTCCCAGCGCTGCCCGCCACGGGCTGCGTTGGTGGGAGCCCGATTTCAGCGGAACACTGATCCACGTGCTCAAGGCGCTCGGCCTGGTCTGGAATCCCTACCACCCGTCCGACGAAGCGATTGAGAAGCTGCGCAAGGCTGCCTGACTGGAATTGAGATGCCGTGCACTCCGGGCTCGGGCCGGCATCCCTTTCGTCTCCCTCCTGGTTTTCATTGCATTTTGAAAGGAATGGACTGACTTGCAACCGATCGCCATCATCGGTGCGTCGTGCCGGTTCCCCGGCGCGAGCGGCCTTGATGAGTTCTGGCGATTGCTGCGCGAAGGCCGCAACGCGGTTCGCACCGTTACCAAAGACCGGTGGGATCCGGAGGCAAGGTTCGATCCCGATCCCGCAGCCCGCGTCAATGTGGCCACACGCCACGGCGGATTCATCGAAGGCATCCGGGAATTCGATTGCGGGTTCTTCGGAATTTCTCCGCGCGAAGCTGCCGACATGGATCCGCAACAAAGGCTGTTGCTGGAGACGGCCTATGAGGCCTTTGAGGATGCGGGCGTGCCCATGGACGCGCTCGCAGGTTCCCGGACAGCGGTGTACGTGGGAATCGGCCCCGGTGATTACGGCCGCATGTGCGTGCAACCCGGACAGGAAATCGGCGCGCACTATGTCACCGGAAACTTCCTGTCGACCGCGGTGGACCGTCTTGCCTACTTTTTCGATCTGCGCGGGCCAACGATGGCGGTGGATACGGCTTGCTCGTCATCGCTGGTCTCGGTTCACCTGGCATGCCGAAGCCTCGCGTGCGGCGAGGCCGATCTGGCTCTGGCCGGAGGCGTGAATGCGTTGCTGTCTCCAGCCCTGAGCATTTCACTGGCAAAAGCAGGAATGCTTTCGCTTAACGGCCAGTGCAAGGCATTTGATGCAGATGCCGACGGGTACGTGCGAGGCGAAGGGGCAGGCTTTCTGGCGCTGAAGCGGCTGGATGAAGCCATCGCGGATCGTGACCGGATCTACGCCGTGATTCGGGGAAGCGCAGTGAGGCAAGGCGGACGCCGCAATGGCCTGACTGCGCCCGACGGCTGGGGGCAGGAAGCAGTAATGCGAGCGGCATGGCAGGAGAGCGGTGTGGTCCCCAGCGACGCAGACTACGTAGAAGCGCAGGGCACGGGCACACTGCTTGGAGATGCCATTGAGGGCAACACTCTGGGCAAAGTATTCGGTCCGCGCGATGGCCGAAGGCCTTGCCGCATCGGTTCAGTGAAGACGAACATTGGGCATCTGGAGACTGCAGCGGGCGTTGCCAGCCTCGTGAAAGTGGCCCTCATGATGTCGCACGGGGAGTTTGTCCCCAGCTTGTATGCCGACAAACCCAATCCTCATGTCAATTTCGGGAAACTCGGGCTCACCATCCAAAAGCAAGTGGAAGTGTGGTCTACGTCATCGCCCTCGCCACGCTTCGCGGGGGTCAGCAGCTTCGGGATGGGCGGGACTTTTGCGCACGTATGCCTGAGCAGTGCAGACCATGCCGGTCAACAATCGCTTTCGGGAGATCTTGAGCCGAGTGAGTTTGTGTTGCCGCTCTCGGCACGGCAGCCGGAGGCGCTCCGGGAACTGGTCCGACACACCGCGCGCCTGCTGGAAACAGCAAATACGCACAAGCTAGCGGACTTGTGCCGTGTCGGGGCCGTGCGCCGGACCCACCTCGAGTACAGAATTGCATTTGCGGGACAGTCCGGAAGCGACCTTTCTCGCCGGATGGATCGCTGGCTGCAGGACGCCGGCAACGAGTTCGTGAAAGCCAATGCGCGACGAAAACTCGTGGCGGTGCTTCCGGGCGGCGAGGGCGCCCAGTCCGGGCCGGATTCCAACCCTGCGGAAACCGGAGCGCGGCCTCAGTGCAGCTGTCCGGCCGGCGTTCTGGAAATTCTGGAGCAATGGGGTGTGAGGCCCGCTCGTATTTTTCGCGCGATGCAGAGCTGCACCTTCGTCGACGCTTTAAGCGGCCAAAGCACAAATGAGTTAGAGGAATTAAAGAGAGCCGGCAACGATTTTCTGGATTTTACTCCGGAGAATTGGCTGAGCGGTCTGGATGCCGGCAGGGGAGCGGTACTGGCCTGCGCTTGCTCGCCGGAAGCTGCCCGGGCTGTTGCCCTGCGAACCGCGGCAGAGTTGTATCAGCGGGGATACCCAATTGCATGGCGCAAAGTTTATCCCGGGCCCACCCGACAGGAGAATCTGCCGCGGTATCCCTGGCAGCATGAGGTCTGTTGGCGGGAATCCCTGAACTCCGAGCGCGTAGCCTCGCCGAAACGGGAGGTAGCGAAGCCATCCGTCGCGCCCCGCAAGGGCAGTGTGCAAGCGGTTCTTGCACGGGTCACCGGGCTGCCTGTGGAGAAGATTTTGCTCGAGGCGTCGCCTAACGAATTGGGGATTGACTCGCTGATGACCCTGGAATTGCAGGAGGAATTGAAGCGGGAGTTTGGCGTGCTGCTTCCCGTGGAGACGCTGGTCCAGGTGAACAGTGTCTGGGAGCTTGAGCTGGCCTTGCAGCAGGGCAGCAAGGCTGACGAGAGCACGAGCGCGACTTTGCGTTCCACGTCAATCCGGCAAGCGGTGCTTCGCGACTACGAACAGATCACTGCGCTGCTGGCCCGCAACGGGCTGGAGACGAGGTCTCGGGAGGAATGGCAGCACCTCTGGATCGATAATCCGGTTTACCGAAACCTGCAGACCTGGCCTATGGGCTGGATTGTGGAAGACGGGGCCGAAATCGTCGGCTACTTGGGAATGATCCCGGTCAGTTACCATTTTAAGGGGCGGGAGGTTCTTGCGGCGAGCCTTCATGCCTTCTCGCTCGATGCCGCCCACCGCGGTCAGGGCCTGCTGCTGCTGAACCGGCTTCAGGAGTGTCCCGGAGCGGAGTACTTTGTGGGCAGCACGGCCAACGCGAATTCCTCCAAACTTCTTGATCGGCTCGGGATTGAGCGCGTACCGGTCGGCGATTGGGAGAATTCCGCATTCTGGATCATCAATTATGAAGGCTTCACCGGCAGCTTCCTGTCGAGGAAGCGTTGGCCCGCGTCATTGGCCGGCTTAGCTTCCTTCGCTTTAAGAAGCAATGACAAGCTGCTGCGAAGCTCATGGCCGGAGCAGAAGCACTGCTTGCAACGGCAGACAGCTTTTGATGAGCGCTTCGACGTGTTCTGGCAGGAACTGCAGAAATCTCAACCGGAGCGGTTCCTGGCCACGAGATCGCGGGAAACTCTTGATTGGCATTTCAAATTCTCCTTGAGCAAGAACCGGACATGGGTTGTCACGCACGAGGTGCATTCGCGGCTCGTCGCCTACGGCATCTTTCAGCGGCAGGACAATCGCGAGGTCAATCTCAAGAAAATTCGACTGATCGATTGGCAGTGTCTTCCGGGAGCCGAAAGCACTCTGGGTTCGATGCTGGGATGGGCCTTGGGCGAGTGCCGTTCCCAAGGGATGCATATGCTGGAGGCCTTCGGATTTCGCCCCGATAAGCAGAAGAGGATTGACCGACTTGCTCCGCACCGGCGAAAGCTCTCTTCGTGGACCTATTTTCACAAGCTGTCTTCTCCGGCGCTGCAAAGGGAGTTGCAGGATCCGGAGGTTTGGGATCCCTCCCCGTTCGACGGGGACGCCAGCCTGTGATGGAGTCAACGGACGCATCTTTTTGCATACTAAAAAATCCTTGACACATTGCATGGGTATGTTAAAACTCAACCCCCATGGGCAATTCTGTTCCCACCGATACTCCGGTTACAGCTGCCAGGCTTGAGCAATGGCTGGTCGGCCGGATCGCGGGCATTCTGGAGATTCCCCGGGAACAAGTCGGCGTGGATCGTCCCTTTGCCGAATTCGGAATGGAATCGGTACAGTTGTTCGAATTGTCGGGCGACCTGGAGGAGTTTGTGGGACGTCGCTTGCCGGAGACAGTGGTTTGGGACTATCCGACCATCCGCCAGCTCTCGCAGTATTTGACCTCGCCTGATTCACCTGCGCCCGGGCCGACCGCCTGAGCTTTAGCCACTCTCCTGCCTGGCGCGCATCTGCAAATAAGCCGAACGGGCTGATGATGTGAAGCGCAGTTCAGGTTTCACAGGGGAGAAGGCTCGTCTTCTTTTTCCATTCGCTTGTCCCGCAGAAAACGATGTTCGAGAAATTGCTGCGCCAGTTCTTTTCCGCCCATTCCAAAGGCGATGGCTAGACCCAGCATCACCGCTCCGAAGGCGATGCCGAAGGCCAAAAGCATGGTCTGATCCGCCACTCCCAGTTCTTCGAACACCATGGACATGACGAAAATGATGATGATGGTGCGCGCGGAGATGCTCAGCAGCCGCGGCGAAGGCAGGTTGGCATTGACCGTGGCGAGCAGAATGGCGCGCGAAAAGAAACTGGCGATCAGCAGCCCGAAGAACAGGATGAGCAGGGAAACGAAGAGGCGTGGAATGAAAAAGAAGAAGCGCTCGACGTGTTCCTGCAATCCGCCGATCCCCAGCACGCTGATGCCCAGCATGATGAAACCGATCCAGGCCACCCAGAACACGAAACGGCTGACTAACTCGGTAGGGGTGGGAAGGGCAGCCTGATTGAGCAACTGGGACGCCCCGGCCCGTTCGGAGAGCCGGTCGAATTTCGCGAGCTGAAGGATGCTGCGGAGAATCGCGCGGATAACGTAGGCAATCAGCCATCCGACGAACACGATCACCAGCATGACGATGAGGCGCGGCAGCAGGTGGGCGAAATCCCGGAAAATTTCGTGCGCGGCTTGTGTCAGTTCTCCTACGATAATGTCCCGCATCGTTGTCTCACTTTCTCCCATTCCAGAGTTCGAGCAGGTAAGGCTTGAGGCGCTCGAAATCGAGGCACAGGCTTTCAATATGGTGGGCTACCTCGGCGGCGGAGGCGGTGCGGTTTTCTACGAGGTAGGTGAACATTCTTCCGCGGTAGAGAGGGACCAGGGCCTGCAGGATGTGGTCACGGCTCATGACGGACTTGTAGTACGAAGCGGCGAACTCATATACCGTCTTAACCCAAAGTTCGGAATGAAAGCGGAAATCGTTTTCGTCCAGAGTGGAAATTTGCTGCAGTTCGGCCAGAGTTGACGGGGAGAGGATCGATCTCAGGACCGACTCCAATTCGACTACGCCCGCGGAAAACATCTCCTTGAGCTGCTTGCGATTGACGCGCAAGCTTTCAACCGACATCTCGAATTCAGGTCCCACCGTGGGCACGGGCAAGGACGCAGTCTTGCTGCTCCACACCGGGAAGGTTGATACCAGGGAGGAGAACAGAACTCCGACCGTCTGACGCATGGCGTGTACCAGATCGCGCGATTGCCGCTTGGTGGGGCTGCGCGTGCCGAGGAAGGTCTGACAGACGCGGCAGCCGTCGGCGAGCGCATTGATAGTGAGCTCCAATTCAGGATCGAAGTCTCCCGGCTCTTCACTCCATTTGTGTTGAGTGAGGAACTGGCTGGCCAGGCGCCCGGAGAAGGCGAATTCGGGCGCGTAAGGTTCGCGCAGTCTCTGCCCATACAGGGCGCGGGTCATGGGATAGAGCAGGTTGCTGAGGAGAATGCCCTCGAACTTGTGTCTGCGGTAAACGGGCGCAACGAAGTCAAATTGGTCGCGATATACGGGGCGAAGCAGATTGGCCACTCCGTCAGGTTCGAGATTGGAAGATTCCGGGCAGATCACGCTGCAGGCCTTGGCGCGAAGCAGTTCGGCGGCGGCGAGGATGGTGTGCAGTGCGGTGGAGGTCGACGGGGTGTTCGCATAGCGGGTGCTGATGGCATGCAGGGTGCGGAGCGTATATCCATCGAAGCTGCGGTGAACGTCATCGATGGATGCGCCCAGAATGACGTCGGGCGTGCCGTCATTCGAACCGCCGTCGGCGTTGATGATGACGGCGCGTTCGCGAGGGAACGCTTTGATGATGCCGGCCTGGACCGCGCGGATAGCGGGTTCCACGGTTTTGGCGTCGTTGTGAGTGGGCACGCCGACGAGGATATCCACTTCCCCAACGTCGATCAGTTGGCGAATGAAATCGTCGGAAAGTATGCTCTCGTCTGCCATGGCCTTAGCGGTAATGAGAAAACCTAAATTCTGCGCAACTTAAACCAGTAAAACTGGTAGGGACCCATGGTCAACAGGTAAGGCGCGTCTGCTATGCGGGGGAACAGATTGCCGCCGAACATCTCGATCAATATCTTTCCCTTATAGCGCCGCAAGTCCAGTTCCACCGCCTGTGCGGAGCTGGAGAGGTTGTTGACAATCAGGATCGCCTGGTCGCCTTGCTGGCGAACATAGGCCAGCACGCGGTGATTCTTAGGATAGAGAAACTCGATGGCCCCGGAACCGAACAGGGGAGTTGACCGGCGGAGGCGGATCAGGTGCTGCATCCAGGACAGAAAGGAATGCTCACTGCGCTTTTGCGACAGAACATTCACCGCCTGGTAGCCGTACACGGGATTCTGTATGAGCGGGGAGTAGAGACTCTCGGGGTCGGCATTGGAAAAGCCGCCGTTCCAGCCGCCATTCCACTGCATGGGAGTGCGGACGCCATTGCGGTCGCCCAGGTTCACGTTGTCGCCCATGCCGATCTCATCGCCGTAGTAGATGATGGGAGTGCCGGGAAGAGACATGAGCATTCCGTTCATCAATTCGATGCGGCGGCGATCGTGTTCCAGCAGAGGGGCCAAGCGGCGCCGGATGCCAAGATTCAGGCGCATGGTCTTGTCGCGGGCATAAGAGTCGTACATGTAATCGCGTTCCATGTCGGTGACCATTTCGAGGGTGAGCTCGTCATGATTGCGCAGGAACAGCGCCCACTGGCAGGAGGCAGGAATTTCGGGAGTTTGCTTCAAAATCTCGGTGATGGGCTTGCGGTCTTCCAGCTTCAGGCCCATGAACATGCGGGGCATGAGGGGAAAATGGAAGGCCATATGAAACTCGTCGCCGTTGCCGAAGTAGGGGCGCAGGTCGGCGGGCCATTGATTGGCCTCGGCCAGCAGCATCCGGCCGGGATACTCGCGATCCAGCCGGGCGCGTAATTCCTTGATGATGATGTGGGTTTCGGGAAGGTTCTCGCAGGAGGTGCCTTCGCGTTCGATCAGATAGGGAACCGCGTCCAGGCGGAAGCCATCCACTCCCATGTCCAGCCAGAACTTCATCACGTCCCACATCTCTTCGCGAACGGCGGGATTGTCGTAGTTGAGATCCGGCTGATGGCTGAAGAACCGGTGCCAGTAGTAGGACCTCGAGATTGGGTCCCAGGCCCAGTTGGACATCTCGGTATCGATGAAAATGATGCGGGCCGTGCGGTAGGGAGTATCGGTGTCGCTCCACACATACCAGTCGCGCCGGGGATTATCGCGCGAACCGCGGGATTCGTGAAACCAGGCGTGCTGGTCCGAAGTGTGGTTGAGCACCATCTCCACAACCACGCGGAGCTGGCGTTCGTGAGCGGCAGCCAGAAAGTTCTTGAAATCCTGCAGCGTGCCGTACAGAGGATGAACCGACCTGTAGTCGGAGATATCGTAGCCGTCGTCCCGCAAGGGGGAAGGAAAGAAAGGCATGAGCCAGATGGCGTTGATGCCCAGATCGCGCAGGTAGTCGAGCTTTTGAGCCAGGCCCTGGAAGTCGCCTACCCCGTCGCCGTTGCTGTCGTAAAAGGCGCGGACGTGGACCTGGTAAAAAACCGCGTTCTTATACCAAAGCGGGTCTTGCGTTTCTGGCAAAAGCTTCCTCCCAAGGCTGTTGCACTAGGGTAATCGAACTCGCAGGTCTTGAACTGGGAAATCGAAAAATCACAGCTGGACGCGGACTGTTCGAGGGCACGTTACTCTCGCCGATGCTTCGACTCGTCCTTGGGCTCAAGGGTTGCCGGTCTGCGCGCTTCGGGCGGCAATTCGCCTTTCGCCAGCCGGAAATTGATCGTGCTACAGTTACGGCGATGAAAGCGGAGATCGAGAAAGCGGTTGCCCTGCTGCGACGCGGCGATGAGGAGGGGCTCGAACAAGCCCTTGGGCTGCTGCAGAGCACCGTCTTTTCCTTCAGCATGCGCGTATGTGGGCAGCGGGAGGACGCAGAAGACACCATGCAGGAAGTTCTGCTCAAGTCTGTCCCGTATTTGCCGAAGTTCGAGAGTCCCAGAGCCCTGGTGGTGTGGCTGTACAAAGTGGCGAAGAATCGCTGCCTGATGAGCCGGCGCCGCAGCAAGTTTGCTCCGCGGCAAGAGCTGTCGCTGGAAGACCTAATGCCGGACCGGAAAGAGATGGAACAGTTGGCGGCAGACGGCAGAATCAATCCCGAGAGTTATGCCATCCACAGCCAGCAAGCTTCGCGGCTGCGGGAGGCGATTCAGCGGCTGCCGGCGCCGTACCGGGTCGTGCTGGTGCTGCGAGACATGGAAGGGTTGACCGACGATGAGGTCGCTGAGATTACCGGGCTGCGTCCGGGGACGGTAAGGGTAAGATTGCACCGGGCCAGGCTGTTCGTACGAAAAGAGATGATGCGGGCCTGGAAGCCGCGCAAGATTGCGGCCGCCGCGAGCGCCGGGCCGGAAACGGGGCCGCGGCCGGCCAAGTGCAAAGAGTTGTTCGCCGAGTTATCCAATTATCTCGACGACAAGCTGGATGACTCGATGTGCGAGGAACTGGAAAAGCACATCGGCGGATGTGGACCGTGCCAAGTGTTCATCGCGAGCCTGGAAGCGACGATCGAGCAGTGCCGGAGGGCGCCCGCAGAGTGTCCAGCGGGAAAAGAGGCCGCCAAGCTTCGTAAGGAACTGGTGCGAAATTACAGACGCGCACTGGCGACCTTGGCCTCTCAGCCCTGATCGCGTGAATAGCCATCGACCGTCCGGCCGGACTTGCTGAGAGCCGGCTTCAGCAGTCGAAACTGCCTTATTCCGGCAATGCCGGAGTCTTGGATGCCATTAGCTCTGTGAACCGCTTATCCTTGCGAAGTTCGGCAAACTCCGCATCTTTGTAGACGTTCTTCAGATCCTTGTAACCCTCCTCCATGGCTTTGCGGAGATATTCCAGGGAGCGGTTGGAGAAGCCCATCTTGGCGTAGAGTTTCGCCACCGTATAGTCGTAACGCGCCCGGTCTCCGGGGCTGGGCAACTGCGCCTGCACTCCGCCGCGCGACGTCCGCTCAAACACATCTGGATCGATCTCCACGGCCTTCTGATAGGCCAGCACCGCCGGTTCGAACTCTTTCTTGGAAAAAAGGGCGGCTCCCAGATTGCTGTAGAACGAGGCCGATGTGTTGTCGATGGCAATGGCCTTGCGATACTGTTTTACCGCGGCGCCGTATTTCTTCTGCTCGTAGTACACCACGCCTAAATTGTTGTAAGCGTCGGCGAACTTGCGGTCAGCCTTGATCGAAGCTTCGAACGACTTATGCGCGTCGCGATAGCGCTGCATCATCAACTCGGCGATACCGACCTTGTTCAACAAGGCCGCCGACCGCGGCGATTTTGCCAGGGCCGCGCGATAATAATCCATCGCGTCCAGGTAAAGCTTCTGGATGCGCAACAGGTCCCCGCGCGCCTCCAGATCGGATACTGTTGCGTCGGGAGCGGGCGGATCAATCGTGCGCAGCAGCGGAGGCTTCACCTGCACCTGATCGGAATGCGAAACTTGCGCCCTTGCGGAAGGCGGGGCAAAAGACAGGCAAATGGCGGTCGATACGAGGATGATCTTCGGGAAGAGAGTCACAGGCTACCCCCCAAATTCTGCGCCTATTCTGGCACAGTTTTGCCCCCGCGGTGGAAGTTTTTGCTGCCGGCGCAGAGCCGGCCTCGACCGGCCTTGACTGAGGGGTGGGGCAACCCGGGTGCGTTTACATCTTGATGGTCACGCCGCTCGTTGATGGTCACGCCGCTCGGCGCCGCGATCTGGCCGGGAGTCCCGCGTCCCAATCGGTGGTCGCGATCACCGCCAGTTCGTTGGCCGCCTGACCGTAGAAATACTTCGCCTCCGGCTCTCCGGCAAATCCATGCATGACGGGACCTAGCCCCGCCATCATCATCTGTACCGCATCCATAGTGCCGTGCATTTTGAAATCGACCGGCTTCTTGCCGTCACCTTCGTAGTCGGTCAGCATTGATAACCCGGCGACCATGGTTCCATTCACGAATGCCGCCGCTGCCGCACGTCCTTTGCCGCGTATCGCAAACCACACACCAAGTCCCAGAAAGTACGTAGTCACCGCCGCGTCAAGCCACGCATGGACTTTGGGCGAGATCACTTTTGGGACAGTGCGGAACGCATCCGGAATCGTGGCCTCATCCAGCTCAATTTCCTCCATGCGGGACTGCACCTTCCGTCCCATCTGCCTCAGGTTATCAGCCACTACTTGTCCTGCGTCGCTGACCCGGTCGGCCGCTTCCCTCGCGTAATCTGCCGTCTTATCAAGAGTGCTGTTCGCTTCATGCTGCCTTCTTTTCGTGTTTGCCATATTCACACCACCTTGTCTTTCTCTTAACAATCCGAGGTGGGGAGTGTCGATACGGGGAAGCATGTAAGGGATGAACGCAATATGCGGAGGTATGATTAGCTGGTTACCGGATAAGAAGAAAAGCACCGGGGGGTGCCTCACTGCGGCGGACCGGTCACATTGCCTGAAACGACCGGCTTCTCTCTTTCGCCCCAAAAAGAAAGGCCCGAAGCTTCCGGGCCGCCGGACAGCCTAAGAGGCTGTCCCGGCATGGTCTTTGCAAACTCTCGTTGCCAGCTTCGAGTAAATACCCGAAACTTGAAACTCGAAACCTGAGTTCGCGAATGCTCTGCTACGCAGTCTCTCCGAAGGGCCGCTCGTCCACGCGCTACGTTCCCTCGCTCCACCCTGCCAGGTACTCTTCCTGCTCGGGGGTGAGGCGGTCGATCTTGATTCCCATCGACTCCAGCTTCAGCTTCGCGACGCGCTTATCGAGTTCGTCGGGGACTTTGTAAACCGTTTTCTCCAGCTTCTTCGCGTTTCTCACCATGTACTCGACCGAGAGAGCCTGGTCAGCAAAGCTCATATCCATCACGCTCGCAGGATGTCCTTCGGCGGCGGCGAGATTGATCAGGCGGCCTTCCCCCAGCAGGTTGATCTTGCGCCCGTCCTTCAGCGAGTACTCGTCGACGAAGTTGCGCGTGGTGCGCTTCGACGATGACATCGCTTCCAGCGCGGGAATGTCGATTTCCACATTGAAGTGGCCGGAGTTGGAGATAATCGCTCCGTCTTTCATCAGAGCGAAATGTTCTTTCGTCAGCACGCTCTTGTTGCCGGTGACGGTGCAGAAGACATCGCCGAGTTTGGCCGCTTCGGCCATCGACATCACGCGGAAACCGTCCATCACAGCCTCCAGCGCTTTGGTCGGATCAATCTCGGTGATGATGACCTCGGCCCCCGCGCCACGCGCGCGGCTGGCCAGGCCGCGGCCGCACCATCCGTAGCCCGCGACCACAAATTTCGATCCCGCCAGCAGGAAGTTGGTTGCGCGAATGATCCCGTCAATCGTGGACTGCCCAGTGCCATAGCGGTTGTCGAACAGGTGCTTGGTATCGGCATCGTTTACCGCCACGATGGGAAACTTCAGCACGCCTTCTTTCGCCATCGCGCGCAGCCGGATCACTCCGGTAGTGGTCTCTTCCGTGCCCCCGATCACGCCTTCCAGAGCGTCGGTGCGCTTGGTGTGCAGGATGGAAACCAGGTCGGCTCCGTCGTCCATCGTGATCTGCGGCTTGTGATCGATGGCGGCCAGGATGTGGTTGTAATAGGTGTCGTTGTCCTCGCCCTTGATGGCGAAGACCGGAATATTGTGGTCGCGTACCAGGCTGGCGGCGATGTCATCCTGTGTGGACAGGGGGTTGGAGGCGCAGAGCACGACCTCGGCCCCGCCATCACGCAGGCAGATGGCCAGATTCGCGGTCTCGGCCGTAACGTGCAGGCAGGCTGACACACGGATTCCGCTCAGCGGCTGATTCTTGATGAATTCCTTGCGGATGATCTGCAGCACCTTCATGGACTGGTTCGCCCACTCGATGCGCTTCTTTCCCAGATCGGCCAGTTCGATATTCTTAATGTCGCAATTCACTGCTGCTGTTGACATGCTTTCCCCTTAATGGCGCGCCACCAATGCGGCTAAAAATTTAGTTGGATTCCAAGTGTGCGCTGTCGCTTCGCACTCATTTTCTCAGATTACACGAGTTCAGGTAACCAGTCAGGATACCCGAATTCCCGCTTCGGAATGCGTCCTTTTGGACTACAGCCGGGTGGACTTTGGTTCCCCAGCGGACGTCACCGCGACGGCCACAGAGCCGGTTCTTGCCTTGCCCAGCCGTCCTCCGTGGAATTACTTGCTGTGAACGGCGACTGGTTGCCGCAACCCGGCATCGCTGGCGAGTTTAGCTGCTTTGTCCGTCGCCTCCCAGGTGAAGTCCGCGTCGCTGCGGCCAAAGTGGCCGTAGGCTGCGGTCTTGCGGTAAATCGGGCGGCGCAGATTCAGCGATTCGATAATGCCGCGCGGTGTCAGCTTGAAATGCGAGCGCACGATATCGGGAATGGTTGAGGGATCCACTTTCTCGGTCCCGAAGGTTTCCACCAGCACGCTGACCGGATCGGCGACCCCGATGGCGTAGGCGAGCTGTACTTCGCATCGGTCGGCCAGGCCGCCTGCGACTATATTCTTCGCGATGTAACGCGCCATGTACGCGGCCGAGCGGTCGACCTTGGTCGGATCTTTGCCGCTGAAGGCGCCGCCGCCGTGCCGTCCCATGCCGCCGTAGGTATCGACGATAATCTTGCGGCCCGTGAGCCCGGTATCGCCCATCGGCCCGCCGATCACGAAACGCCCCGTCGGATTGATGTGATACTTCGTGTCCTCATCCAGCAGGTGCGCCGGGATTACGGCCTGGATCACATGCTTCAAAATCTCCGAACGTAATTCATCGTTAGTCACGGTCTCGGCATGCTGGGTAGAGATCACCACCGCATCCACGCGCAGGACTTTACCGTTGGCGTCGTATTCGACGGTGACCTGGGATTTGCCGTCAGGACGAAGGAAAGGAAGGGTTCCATTCTTGCGGACCAGCGAGAGCCGCTGCGTCAGCTTGTGCGCCAGAGAAATGGGAGTCGGCATCAGATCCGAGTTCTCATTCACCGCATAGCCAAACATCATGCCCTGATCGCCGGCGCCGCCGGTGTCCACACCCATCGCGATGTCTCCGGATTGCTTGTTGATGCTGGAGATGACCGCGCAGGTGTTGGCATCGAATCCGTAGAGGGCGTTGTCATAGCCGATCGAGGCCACGGTGCCGCGCACGATGGTCTGGAAGTCGACGTAGGCCTTGGTCGTGATCTCGCCGGCGATCACTACCAGGCCGGTAGCCGTCAGAGTTTCGCAGGCTACCCGGCTGGTGGTGTCTTCAGAGAGGCAGGCATCGAGGATGGCGTCGGAGATCTGGTCGGCGATCTTATCGGGATGGCCTTCGGTCACGGATTCCGAGGTGAACAGGTAACGTGTTTTGGATGGCAAGTTTTATTTCTCCTTAAGTTGCACGCTCACGATGGCTGGCGCCGCCACACTGTGATACTGCAGGGGCCGGGACTTTTGAATCGGGCTGAACCCGCGGAAACCCACGCGGCCGCGATTAAGGCGAACTGCGCTGAGGAAGTCCAGTCAAAAGGCTATCAGAGGGGGTTCGGGGCGCGCAACGGGTTTGAGCCTAAGTGGCTGGGGATGAGTTGAATAGCGGAATTTGCCCGGTGAATGGGAGCGCGTGCGGCAAAGCCGGCCCTCGTCGAACAGCATACCCTCAGCGAAAATCACGGAGTTTGGGTCGCGGTGCCGACATGCATGCCGGCGGAGTCGAAGGTGAAGTTTTTGACTTCGGCCTCGCCGCCCTGGGCCGGAATTTCCTGGCCATTCAGGCTAAAGCTGACACCGGCTGCGTTCCCGACCCGGATGCTGATTTCGCGGGAGGCGCGGACCGAAGTGTGCGCCGGCGCGATCAGAGTTTCCTGGGTTACAAGCTGGCCGTCGGAGAAGACCGAGATCCAGGAGTTTTCGGTGGCTCGGATTATCAGCGACAGCGCGGGTGCGGACTTCTGGGATGGCGAGGCAGCAGGCTTTTCGAAGTTCTTGACGGTAACATCCTTCGGGTCGTCGGGCCCGTGATCAGCCGATGCGGACTTCAGCGGTTGCGCTGCCGCGGGCTGGCTGGAGGCCGCAACCGAAGCCTGGGTCGGGGAAGTCATATTGCTTGCCCCTGCCGGAGCCGGGGTCGCGGGCGGTAAGGTTGCAACTGAGGCGGCCTGAGCCGGAGCCGCAGAAGCGGCGACCTCGGCATGGGAAGAAGCAGCCGCCCGATTGGAATGACGAACCCAGAGAAAAATTCCCAGGGCGAATACCAGGGCCGCAGCTCCCACGATCTTCCAGGGAATGCCGCTTGAGCCTTCGCCAGAAAACTGGGAGCGCGCGGGGCGGACATCTTCGGCGCGCGGCAGCTGCAGGTCGGGCAGTTCCTCCACTTGCACCGGTGCCGCGGGCTTGCCGGAGGGTTTCACAGCCGCTTTTGAGTCCTCGGGGGCGCGGGGCTTGCCGGGTTTGGGGGCAGAACGCGCATCCCCGCCGGTTGGGGGTTCCCAGACCTCTTGGGAGTCGATTTGCGCCTGGCGCAAAGTGGCGAGATAGTCAGTCACAGCCTCTTCTGCGTCGAGACCGAGATGCTTGGAGTAGGCCCGAATGAATCCTTTGTTAAAGACGCCGCCGGGAAGATCTTCGAAGTGCTCCTCTTCAATGGCGCGGAGCATGCGGGCGCTGATTTTGGTGACGTTGGAAACATCGTCGAGCGAGAGCTCTTTCTTCTCGCGCGCCTTGCGAAATTTGTCGCCGAAGTCTCCCACGAGGCCCTGTGAGCGATTCTTTTCGCTCCGATGATGACGGGAACATCATAGGACAAGCCGGGGGAGTACGCCACAGCCAAGAGTTCAACGCCGGGGTAACCGGTGCATCGAGTTTCAAGTTTCAAGGTTTCAGAGTTTCCAGTTCCGGAGAGCGGGCGTGTCGGAGGCGCGCCGCTTGGGAAACCGAAATCCATTCGCTTGAGAACTTGGTAATGCCGGTCCTTTCGGACGGTGCGCGGGACCGCCCCGGCGCCAGGCAAGCGCTGCATTGCCCCTCCCTGACGCAACTTTTCACCGGAAAATGCATCCGTACTAATAAGGGGCCGGACGTCCGGATTCGGGCATTCGGGTGCGGGGAATCAGAGGCGCCCCTCTCGCGGCGTGCATTTATGAATATCAACGGGAAAAACTGGCTGGATTTGTATGTGGACGCAATGTTGGAGAAGGATCCCTACAAGCGTCTGGCTCTGGTGCGCCAGCTGAGGAGTGTGCCGAAGCACTTCGAATCCGAAGACGTAGTCCTGGATGAGGTTCCTATGAGCCGATCTTCCAGGGCCACACGAACCGCGGAAAGGACGCGGCGGCGCTAACCGCTTTCCTGAAGCAAGGGCCAGGCCGCTAAGCCGTGAGCTGCTTCAGAATCTCGCGTCCCAGCTTCTGCGCCTCCCCAAAAAACTTCTGATACTCCACAAAGAGGCGGTTCAGCTCCAGAGACCTGTCTGCAGTCAATTTCTTGCGCAAAATCATGTCCCGCACGTGGACGGGATTGGGCAGCGTGGCGTCCTCGTTAAGTTCTTCCAGCGCCGTGTTTGGATCGTAGTGGTACATAAAAAACCCCATTTCGTAAGTAATCGGTAATCGAGTAAGTTAAAATTACTCAATTATTCAATTACTCAATTACCTAATTACCCAATTACTCAATCCGCTAGACGAGCTGGGTACTCCACAGGTCGTGCAAATGCACGATGCCTTCCAGCTTCTTGCTGCCGTCGACAACCATCAGGGAGGTGATTTTTTTCTCTTCCATCAGGGCAATTGCACTGGCGGCGAAGGCATCGCGGGTAATCGTCTTGGGCTCCCGCGTCATCGCTTCGGCGGCGGTCAGGTCCATCACATCCTTGCCGCGCTTCTCCAGCAAGCGGCGTAGATCGCCATCGCTGATGATACCGACCAATCTCTCTCCCTCCAGCACCGCGGTAATGCCCAGCTTCTTGCGCGACATTTCATAGATCACGTCGGGCATGCGCGTGGAAGGTGTGACGCAAGGCAAAGCTTCTCCGGTGTGCATGAGCGATTCGACCCGGGCGAGTCTCTTGCCTAACTTCCCACCGGGATGAAGGTTGGCGAAATCTTCTTCCTTGAATCCGCGGCGCTCGCTCAGGGTCACGGCCAGGGCGTCGCCGAGGGCCAGCATCGTGGTCGTCGAGGCGGTCGGGGCCAATCCCAGGGAGCAAGCCTCCTGCGCCACGGAGCAATCCAGGGCCACGTCCGCGGCCGCCGCCAGAGTCGAGATAGAACTGCCGGAGGATGCGAGGCTGCGCACGCGGGTTCGGCCGCCGGGCTCAGTCCCGCATATTGCATCCCCAGTCATCGAAATCAGCGGCACCTGCAGTCTTTTGATGGTGGCCAGCAGAGCCAGGATCTCTTCCGTCTCGCCGCTGGCCGAAAGAGCCAGAACCAGGTCGCCGCGCACGATCATCCCTAGATCCCCGTGCAGGGCCTCCACCGGATGCAGGTACAAAGCGGGAGTGCCCGTGGAATTCAACGTAGCCGCAACTTTGCGCGCGATCAGCCCGCTTTTCCCCATGCCGGTGACCACCACGCGCCCGGCGCAGCAAGACAGCAGGTCGACCGCCCGCTCGAAAGCCGGCGCCATGGGGCCGCGGATGCGATCGGCCAGCGCCCGCAACGCCTCCGCCTCAATCCGCACCACGTTCTCGCCGATATGTTTCATGCACTCCGTTTTACAGAACGAAGGATGTTAGCACGCGACCAACACCGCTGAGGACGCGCCTTTTGCACGCGCGGCAGTCTCCTCTTCTCTCCTGCATCCTAGAAATGGTCCTCTCCCGCCGCGGCCTGCGCCTGTCCCGCCGGACGGGCCCCGACTCCCGCCAGTCCCCGGGCCTGGATCACGCGATCCCAAGGTCCGGCCTGCCAGTTGTCGCGCGTCTTCTCCGCGTGTTTCCAGGCGGGCAAGGTCAGCATCAAATTCCGGCCGGTAGCGTGCACGTAGGGCTCATACATCGAGCGCAACTTCCGCAGCTTCTCCCGCCCGTACTGATCCTGGCGGAGGCGCAGCCCTGCCCCCGCCAGGGATGCGCTCAGGCTCTCGAACTCCTGGTCGGACAGGCGCTCCGGCGCCAGCGGATCCATCTTCGCATTCACCACCTGAGCGAGATCGACGGCCGCGTGGCGCGCCATGGCAAAGGTCAACTTGGCCTGGCCCGGATGCACTCCCTCGATTCCGGTCAGCACCAGCGAGGTCACATCCAACATGGTCGTTAAGGCGGCGAGCCAGGACTGGTTGCTGTGCTGGGAGCGGAAGAAGGTCAGCACAGGATAGGAAATCTGCGCCTCGAGCAACTCCGCCGCCCAACGCTCCCACTCGCGCAGCACTTCGTCGAGGATCGACTGGTTCATCCCGGGATCTTCCGACCGGCCCGCCAGTCGCACCAGCAACTCCGCGGCGGAAGGAGGAGATCCGGCCCGCGCATCCAGCATGGAAATCTGGATCTCGCGCCGGGAAAACGAAGAATACACGACCGGAATGTAGCCGATCACCACGCCCAGAAAGGCAAAACCCATACCCGATTCGATTACCGAAAGAGCGCGTGCTCCGCCCGAGGTGGGCAAGATGTCGCCATATCCGAGGGTAAAGAAAGTCTCTCCGCTGTGATAGAGAATCCGGCCAAAGGTTATGGGTTCCTGATTGAGTTGCTCGTGGCTGCCAATACCGTATTGAATCAGCGCGAATCCGAGAATCAGCCCCGCGGCCCAGAAGCCCAGCAGCAAGATCAACGATAGAGGGCCAAAATAACCGAGAAAATTCTGCTGCCGCGAAGTCGTCTTGATGCGCGCCGCAATCCTGCGCCAGGGGATCCAGGTGCGGCGGTAAAAGTAAGCCGTCAGCTTGAAGTTCCGCAGCACGCGGCGAGGCAGAACGACGGTCTCAAAGGCATCCAGCAGCACCATCCACAGGATGGCGAGCCCCAACAACACCGCGACAATGCTGCCGTGTGCACTCAAATTCGGACCTCAGACCCTCGGCGTGGCCCTGCGAAGATTGAGATTTTGATACGCGAGGAAGACTATCAGATTCTGGCCGGGGAACGAGGCCCGCCGCCGGGGCCTGAGGCCACTACTGCGGCTTTGGACTGTCCTTCTGCTGGGGATTCTGCTGCTGGCTCGTGCCCGCCGCGGGCTTGGTGCTGTCGGCCGGCTTGGCGCCATCCGCGGGCTTTTTTGCCGCAGGCTTCTTCCTGGCCGGCTTCTTCGGGGGCTCGGTGTCATCCACCACAATTTTCTTAGGAGGCTCGACCGGAACCATGGCCTGCGCTTTTGTCAGGTCGGTCCGCAGACGGGTGATCTCCGCTTCTTTTGCGGTCGCCAGGCTATCAAGCCGGTCCGCCAGTTGTTTGCGGCTGTTCTCGAACAAATTCAGGTCGTTCGACAGCGACTGCAGATCATCCCGGGAGCCGAACGCCCCCGCTCCTTCGGTCACGTTCCCCAGCACATCGTAGAGGGCATCGAGATTGCGATAAAGCTTGAAAGTGGCGGGCAAACTCTCCGGGGTGGACCGCAGCTGCCCGATGATCTCGGGGAGCGCTCCTTGCAGGTTGCGTTCGATGGAATCCACATTCCCCAGAGCCTGCTTTTTGTAAGATCCGTCCGCTTTCCACTTTTCAATGCGCAGCTTCTGCAAATCGCTTTGCGTCTTTTTGGAAGCGTCCTCCAGCTGCCCCAATACGCCATTCAGCTGCGTCACCGAGGCGTATGAAACCGGCGAACTTCCCTGCCCGTTCGGGACTGGCAGAGGCGCGGGACCAGACTGTCCCGGCGCCAGCGTGCACGTGAAAAGGAATAGTGCGGAAGAGGGGAGAAAATTGCGTTTCATTTCGGTCGTTCAATCAGCGGCACCAGCATACTACAAGCCTGCCCCGGTGCTCATCAGGTGATTCCCCGACCCCAGGGCCGCGGGGACCCGTGCCTCCCTTGGCGACCCTTCCGGACGCGGGCAATTCGACTATGCGCCGGATCAGCATCATAATGAGAATGGTTTCGAGACTGACCCGATGACGCGGCGCCTCCTACTTCTTGCCACCTTGTCCCTCAGCCTTCTGGGGCTGGTCGGTGCGCAGGAAACATCGCGCCGGCTGATTCTCAAAGACGGCTCCTACCAGTCCGTCACCAGGTACGAAGTGAAAGGGGATCGCGTGCGCTATTACAGCGCCGAGCGGGAGGAATGGGAAGAGTTGCCCAACTCGCTGGTGGACTGGACTGCCACAGAGAAATACGAGAACGAGCGCGCAGCTTCCGCCTCCGCGCCGGAGGCCGTCCAACTCGACAAGGAACTCGAGCACGAAAGTGAATTGGCCGAGGCCCGGCTGCCGCAGGTCGCTCCCGGACTCCGCATTCCGATGGACCAGGGAGTCTTCCTGCTCGACACCTTCCAGGGCGAGCCGCAGATCGTGGAAGTGCAACAGAACGTGAGCGACGTAAACCGCGACACCAAGGGAAACATCCTTCGCGGCGCAATCAATCCTGTCGCGGGCGTAAAAGCTTCCATCGAACTCGAAGGATCTCACGCGGCTGTGCAATCGCACGCCGCAGTTCCGTCTCTGTACATGAATGTGGAAGAGTCACCCGACCAGCCGGGCCCGCAGCAACCGCAGCAGCCGCAGCAGGCCTCGGTGCCATTTGACCGCTTCCGCATCCTGCGCGCCGAGGTCAAAGGCAACAAGCGCATCCTGGGAGGGATCAAGCGCCAGGTCACGGGAAAAATCAGCCAGGAACAGCATCTGGTCAAGACGACGATCACGCGCCTGCAGGGCGGATGGTTGAAAATCACCCCCGTCGAGCCCCTCGCTCCGGGCGAATATGCGATCGTCGAAATGATGGGAAAAGAGGGAATGAATCTCTACGTGTGGGATTTCGGCGTGAATCCCAAAGCGCCCGCCAACCCGAACCCGTGGAAGCCGGACGTGAAGCGCTGAGCCGTGAGCGGTGAGGGTGAGCTGTGAGCAATGAGCAATGCGCGATGAGCAGCGAGTTCCAAGCGGACACTACATCTCATCGAGTAGAGTCTACGGGCATCGAGGCCAGTCCGCGGAACCGGCACGGAGATGCCAATTATGCAATGGCCAAACTGATAGGCGGTCTTCCCTGGAAATGTTCCGCCGGAGAGCATTCGGCTAACTTCGGCAATCAGCACCGTACGTAGCCCATTGCTCATAACTCACTGCTCATAGCTCACAGCTCATAGCTCACAGCTATTCCTGCAGCATGCCTCGCTGCGCTATGCCGATATTGTCGCGGGTGGAATTCTTGACCATATACATCATGCCGTCAGCCTGGCGGATGACATCGTGCGCCGTGCGCGCGTCGTGCGGGAAAGTGGATACGCCGATAGAGGCCCGCACATTCAGATTCAGGCTTTCCTCTTTGCAGAAACAACTCGCGCGTAAGGCATCACGCAAGCGGCGCGCAACCACCAGCGCCTGATCCTTGCCGGTCTGCGGGAGCAGCACGACAAACTCATCGCCTCCGTAACGGAAGGCAAAATCGATCAAGCGCAATTGAGCCTTGACCAGATATCCGATCTCCGCCAGCAGCTTGCTCCCGATCAGGTGCCCGTAAGTATCGTTCACCGCCTTGAAGTGATCCAGATCGATGAACAGGACGCTGAACTCGTAGCCAAAGCGCGAAGAGCGGTATACCTCGGTATCGAGCGTCTTATAAAGATGGCGCGCATTGTAGAGCCCGGTGCAATCGTCGGTGATAGTGAGCTCCTGGATCTTCTCGACCCAGCGGGCATTTTCGATGGCAATGGCCGCATAGTCGGAGAGCGATTGCAGGAAGAACAGTTCGGGGTCCTTGAAGCGCTCCATGTCCACATTCACCAGCTGGATCACTCCCAGCACGCGGAGCTTGGAGCGGAGCGGAACGCAGATGACGGAGCGCGTTTCCCACTTGGTGGCATCGTCGACCCGGCTGGCGAAGAAAGGATCGTTGCGCACATCGGGCACCACCCGCGTCTCTCCGTGCTTGGCGACCCACCCGGCAATTCCCTCCCCTATCTTCAAGCGGACGTTCTTCAAGGCTTCCGCCTTGTCTCCGACGGCAATCGCGAAGTAAAGATCGTCCTGCTTCTCATCGACCATCAGCAGAGACCAGGTATCGGGCCGGAAGTATTCCGCCATCTTGTCCATGATGGTTTGCAGAATGGAGTCGAGATCCAGCGATGACGTGAGCGCCTTGGCCACATCATGAAAAATCGTCAGTTCCTGGCTCTGGCGGGTCAATTGAGTACCGGCCTCAGGCATGGAAATCCGTTTATTCTCCGTTGGATGGGTGGCGTTCAAAAAATTATAAGTGGCACTTTCGTCAACCAGCAATGAACGTTAGTAACCGTACCTATAAAGCCAACGTCCATAAGTGCTTCCGTCGTCTCCACATCCGGATCGCGGGGCCGACCGCCGGGCTGGGGTGAAGGTTCTATAATTCGGGCGCAATGAAATTCCTCTTATTGCTCCTGCTGCTTCCCTTCGCCGGCGCGCAGACTCCCGATCCGCACTCCATTCCTTCCGTGGATGCCGCGCTGGGCGATTGCTCGGCGGATTTCACCATCACCGACGCCGACCACAAGCCGGTGTACGCCGCAAAAGTAAAAGTGCACATCGCGTACGGATTCGCCAGCTTGCATAAGCTGGATCTGGAAGTCGGCACCAACATCGACGGCAAGGCGCGCTTCACCGGGCTTCCCGGCCGGGTCAAGCGCGGCCTGTTTTTCGAGGCCTGGGAAGGCGACCGAAGCGGCAACGCCTTCGATGATCCCTCTAAAACCTGCAAAGCCGAATTCACCATCACGCTGCGGAAGTCCACGCAGCCGCCGCCAGCAGACTAAGAGTTTCAGCGGAATTGTAATCCCAGCGCGCTTCGAAATCTCGATCCAGCACGGTCGAAATTGGAACGTCACGCAAAAGGTAGGGCATAGGTTCGGCACTCTGCTAGAATGCGTGCCGTGAAACGACGAACCTTGCTGCAGATGATTCCGGCCGCGACTTTGATTGCGCCATCGGTCTGGGCCAGTTCCCGCGGAGGGAGG
>Ga0070741_10005829_pt1 | contig 26924 bp, 24 predicted proteins | sample Coa_R1_4_FD_66440 | JGI IMG/M metagenome (GOLD analysis project Ga0070741, IMG submission 66440) | Surface soil microbial communities from Centralia Pennsylvania, which are recovering from an underground coalmine fire - Coalmine... | ecosystem: Environmental > Terrestrial > Soil > Unclassified ...
GACGACGGAAATTACGCCGCGGTTTTGCGGCCCCAGAGCCGCGCCGAGGCGATGTCGGCGCCCTTGCGGATCGCGGCGAGCTTGAGCCACACCACGGGCTCGATCACCCATTCGCGCTTGGTGAACGTGCCGAAGCCGCAGTCGGTCGAGGCGATGACGCGCTCGCGCTCGCCGATCGTGCGCACGGCTTCCTCGATGCGGCGCGCCACGACCTCCGGGTGCTCGACGAAATTGCTGGTCGTTTCCACGACGCCGGGAATGAGCAGCATATCCTTCGGCAGCGGATGCTTCTTCAGAGCCTCGTATTCGTGCGCATGGCGCGGGTTGGAGAACTCGATCGACAGCGCGCCGACTTTCGCCTGGTAGAGCGCCGGCAGAATCCTTTCGAGCGCGATGTCGTGGATGTGCGGGCCTTCCCAGTTGCCGTAGCAGACGTGCAGCCGCACGCGGTCGGGCGGAATGCCGGCAATGCCGTCGTTGATCGCCTGCACGTGCCGCTCGACGCGCCTGACGAATCCTGCGTCGTCGAGGTCGCGGTACATCATGGTGCGGTCCATCGCGAGGTCCGGCGCGTCGATCTGCAAAATAAAGCCGGCCTTGTGGATCGTCTGGTACTCGTTCTTCATCTCGCGCGCGATCGCGTCGAGATAATCGTCGTGCGTCTTGTAGAAGGCATTGAGCATCGTGGTTGAAATGATGCCGGGCGAGGGCGCGGTCATGAACCGCTCGGAAAACGCGCCGAGCTCGTCGGCGATCCTTTTGAAGCCCGCGGTCTCCTCGGTGATCGGCCTGAGGTCCTTGTATTTGATGTCGGCCTGCGCTTCCGGGGCGCCCTGCTGGCTTTTCGGCGGCGTCGGAAAACGGCGCGTCAGATAGGCGAGCAGCTCGGGAAATTCCTCGAACTCGCGCCCGCGCCGGCGCTTCGAAACGCCGGCAAAGCCCGTCATCCGCTGCGGCACGTAGGTCTGGAAGCCGATGCGGCGCTGCTCGCCGTCGTTGCCGATGTCGATGCCGGCCTCCATCTGCTTGCGGACGACGTGGCGCACCGCCTTGTCCATCTCCGCCGCCAGCACCTGCGGGTCGTAGGGTTTGCCCTCCTCCTGCGCCATCAGCAGGTCGGACAGGGTTTCGTTGCGCGGCAGGCTGCCGACATGGGTGGTGAGGATGCGGTCGCGGCTGAAAATCATCAAAAACTCCGGCAAATTGCTCGCGTCATGGCAGTGATATCCTAGTCCTCAATTTGCAACCAGTGCAGTGAGCCAGCCGGCAATAGCCCCTATAACCGCGGCGACAGGCCGGAAATATAATCGCGTTGCGGCGGCGGGCCATGCCTCGCATAATTCCGCAAAAAGGCGCGGCGTTTGACCGCCGAAGGGGAGGATGTCATGGCAGTCGCGGTTGCGGCAGCGGCTGAAGCCGAAACGGTGGGAGCGGTCCCACGCGACTACAATTTCGCCGCCGACGTGCTGCAAAGAAATCTCGCCGCCGGCCGTGCCAACAAGCCGGCCTACATCGATGCGCGCGGGACGCACACCTACGGCGAGCTTGCCGACCGCGTCGCGCGCTTCGGCGCCGCGCTGCGCGGGCTCGGTATCAGGCGCGAAGAGCGCGTGCTGATCGCGCTGCTCGACACCATCGACTGGCCGACGGCGTTCCTCGGCTGCCTCAAGGCGGGCATCGTTGCCGTGCCGGTCAATACGCTGCTCACCGAGGACGACTACCGCTTCATGCTGGCCGACAGCCGCGCGAAATGTCTCGTGGTCTCGGAGGCCCTGTTCCCGAAGTTCGAGACGCTCATCAGGCAGAGCCCGGACCTCGAGCACGTGATCGTGTCCGGATCCAATCCGCACGGCTACCGCCTGTTCGAGGACGTGATCGGCGCCGACGAGGCGGAGCCGTATACGGCGCCGACGACATGCGACGACATCGCGTTCTGGCTCTACACCTCGGGCTCGACCGGAAAGCCGAAAGGCGCGGTGCACGTGCACGCGAGCCTCAAGCTCACCGCCGATCTCTACGGAACGCCCATTGCCGGCATCAAGGAAAGCGACGTCTGCTATTCGGTTGCGAAACTGTTTTTCGCGTACGGGCTCGGCAACGCGATGACGTTTCCGCTCACCGTCGGCGCGACCACGGTGCTCAACGCCGATCGTCCGACGCCGGACGGCGTCGCCGCGCTGCTGCGCAAGCATCCGGTCACGGTGTTCTATGCGGTGCCGACATTCTACGCGGCCTTTCTCGCAAGTCCGAACGCGCCGCAAAAATCCGAGGTGAAGATCCGCCGCTGCATCTCGGCCGGCGAGGCGCTGCCGGAGGACATCGCGCGGCGCTGGAATGAGCGTTACGGCGTCGAGATCTCCGACGGGCTCGGCACCACCGAGATGCTGCACATCTATCTCACCAATGCGCCCGGCGCGACCAAGTACGGCACGACCGGCAGGCCGGTACCGGGTTACGAGATCAAGCTCATCGGCGACGACGGCAATCCGGTGAAGAAAGGCGAGATGGGCGAGCTCTACGTACGCGGGCCGACCAGCGCCATCATGTACTGGAACAACCGTGAAAGGTCGCGCACGACCTTCCAGGGCGAATGGACGCGCTCCGGCGACAAGTACATCGAGGACCCCGACGGATATTACGTGTGCTGCGGGCGGCAGGACGACATGCTGAAGGTATCGGGAATGTACGTTTCCCCGTTCGAGGTCGAGGCGGCGCTGTCCTCGCACCCGGACGTGCTGGAGGCGGCGGTCGTCGGCTGGAACGACGAGCAGAAGCTGATCAAGCCGAAAGCCTTCGTGGTGCTCAAGTCGCCGGAGAAGGCAGGCGATGCGCTCGTTCACGCCCTGCAGGAGCACGTGAAGGCGAAGCTCGCGCCCTACAAGTATCCGCGCTGGATCGAGTTCCGCAAGGAACTGCCGAAGACGGCGACCGGCAAGATCCAGCGCTTCAAGCTGCGGGCAGAAGGTCCGGAAGCCCGCTGATGATCCTCGGAAGTTCCGGCTTTCTCGATATCGACAGGCACCGGCTGGAGTACCGGTTCATCGGGCCGCAGCCCGACAAGGCGCCGACGCTCGTGCTGCTGCACGAGGGTCTCGGCTGCGTCGGTTTGTGGAACAATTTTCCCGACCGGCTCGCAGCCGCAACGGGTGTCGGCGTGTTCGTTTATTCGCGCGCGGGTTACGGAAAATCGAGCCCGGTGAACCTGCCGCGGCCGCTCTCTTACATGCACGACGAGGCGCGCGAAACGCTGCCGAAGCTGCTCGATGCCATCGGCTTCCGGCGCGGCCTTTTGATCGGCCACAGCGACGGTGCCTCCATTGCGGCGATCTATGCGGGGAGCCACCAGGACCGCCGCGTCGGCGGCCTCGTGCTGATCGCGCCGCACTTCTTTACCGAGGACCCCGGCATTGCCTCGATCGCCGAGGCGAAAAAAGCCTATGAAACCGGCGATCTGCGCGCGCGGCTCGCTCGCTGGCATGACGACGTCGACAACGCGTTCCGCGGCTGGAACGACGCCTGGCTCGATCCGCGGTTTCGCAAGTGGGACATCACGGAGTTCCTTGCCTATATCCGCGTGCCGGTGCTCATCGTGCAGGGCGAGGACGACCAGTACGGCACGGTGAAGCAGATCGAGGTCGCGCAGGAGGAATGCTACTGCCCGGTCGAGGTCGTGCTGCTGCCCGGCGCGCGCCATGCGCCGCAGCGCGAGGCGGCGGAACCGACGCTCAGGGCGATCTCGGATTTCGTCGGTCGCGCGCTGCGGGCGAACGAGTGGGTGAAGGCGGCTTAGCTTAGGTGCGTACGTTTACATGTTGAGCTGCGCTGACGGCTCTTATTATGTCGGCAGCGCTACAGGCTCTGACCTCTATCGGCGGATCTCCGAACACCAATCGGGACTAAGGCCAGGCTATACCAAGCTACGTCGTCCAGTTCAGCTTGTCTGGTCAGAATACTTTGATCGGATCACCGATGCGATTGCTGCGGAACGCCAATTGAAAGGTTGGAGCCGTGCAAAGAAAAACGTACTTATAGGCGGCGATTGGAAATCGCTGCGACTGCTTGCCAAAAGGCGTGGAGGTAAACCGAAGCCTTGATCCGTCACCCTGAGGTGGCCGCGCGCAAGCGCGGCCCTCGAAGGGTGACGGCGGCCGTCATCCTTCGAGGCTAGCGCTTCGCGCTAGCTCCTCAGGATGACGGGTGAGAGGCTGTGCGGTGACCTACTCCGCCGCCTGCTTGGCGGAGCTGCCGTGCTGGGAGACGAGATAGTCCATCGCTGCCTGCACGCCGCCCTTCTTGTGCGGGATGTTGGCGAGCGCGAGCGCCATTTCGGTCGCGGCCAGCCCGCCGAGCAGCATGGCGTCGTTGATGTCGCCGAGATGACCGATGCGGAACATCTTGCCGGTGAAGCGGCCGAAGCTCGCGCCGTACGAGATGTTGAACTGCTCGAGCGCCAGCGCGCGGAACGCATCGGCGTCGTGGCCTTCCGGCAGCAGCACCGCGGTGATCGTCGGCGAATAGTACTTTGGATCGCGGCAGATGATGTCGAGGCCCCACGCCTTGATCGCGCGGCGGGTCGCTTCCGCCAGCCGGTCGTGGCGGGCGAATACGTTGTCGAGCCCTTCTTCGTGCAGCATCTCGATCGATACCGCGAGGCCCTGCAGCATCTGGGTTGCCGGCGTGTAGGGGAAGAAGCCGACCTTGTTCATCGCCAGCATCTCGTCCCAGGCCCAGAACGATTTCGGGAGCCTGGAGGTCTTGTTCGCGGCCAGCGCCTTGTCGCTCACCGCGTTGAACGACATGCCCGGCGGCAGCATCAAACCTTTCTGCGCGCCGCCGACGGTAACGTCGACGCCCCATTCGTCATGCCGGTAGTCGGTCGAAGCGAGCGAGGAGATGGTGTCGACCATCAGCAATGCGGGATGGCCGGCACGATCGATCGCCTTGCGGATCTCGGCTACCGGCGAAAGGCAGCCGGTCGAGGTTTCGTTGTGCAGGAAGCAGACCGCCTTGATCTCCTTGGCCTTGTCCTCGCGCAGGCGAGCCTCGATCGCGGCCGGATCGGCGCCGACGCGCCAGTCGGTGGAAATGAACTCGGGCTTGAGGCCGATTTTCTCGGCCATCTTTTTCCAGAGCGTGGCGAACTGGCCGGTCTCGACCATCAGCACCTTGTCGCCGGGCGACAGCGTGTTGACGAGCGCGGCTTCCCACGCGCCGGTTCCGGTCGCGGTGTAGATGATGACCGGATTGGTCGTCTTGAAAATGGTCTTGATGCCTTCCAGGCACTTCTTGGCCAGCCGGGCGAACTCCGGACCGCGATGGTCGATGATGGGCGTGTCCATCGCCCGCAGGATTCGGTCCGGCAGCGGCGAGGGCCCGGGGATATGGAGAAAATGTCGCCCGACCGTGCGCGAGGAATTCTTAGCCATAGGTAGTCTGCTCCTGAAACGGCAGCTTTTATGGGTTATCGTGGTTTGGCCACGGGCGCGGTCCGATCAGGGAGCGGCGCTTGTGGCGTTGAACTATGAATGCAACATTGCGGTCAAGCGGTTTTGCGCAACGCCAACCAGTCTTTATGCATAGGCCTAGCGCCGCCCAAAAAGGATAAGAAAACGTGGCCGTTGTCATGCCCGGTCTGGAGCGCAGGCTGAAGGCCGAATTGACCGGCGAGGTGCAATTCGACCCTTTCACGCGCGGCCGCTATTCCACGGATGCTTCCCACTATCAGATCATGCCGGTGGGGGTCGTCGCGCCCCGCACGATCGAAGAGGCCGACCGGGCGATGGCCATTGCCCGCAGCGAAGGCGCCACGGTTCTCGCGCGCGGCGGCGGTACGTCGCAGGCGGGGCAGGCGGTCGGCCAGTCGCTGGTCATTGACTGCTCGAAATATCTCAACCGGATCCTCGATCTCGACGTCAAGCGCCGGCGCGTGACCGTCGAGCCCGGGATCGTGCTCGACGATCTCAACCGTCAACTCAAACCGCACGGGCTGTGGTTCCCCGTCGACATCTCGACGTCCTCGCGCGCGACCATCGGCGGCATGGCCGGCAACAATTCGTGCGGCGGGCGCTCGATGCGATACGGCACGATGCGCGACAACGTCATCTCGATCGAGGCGCTGCTCGCCGACGGCACGCTCGCCCATTTCGGCCGCATCGGCGGCAATCTGAAAGATGTGCCGGCGCCGCTGCGCCCGCTGGCACAGGAACTGCTCGCCATCGGGGCGCGCGAGGCCGACGAGATTGCGCAACGCTTCCCGAAAGTGCAGCGCCGAGTCGGCGGCTACAATCTCGACGCGCTGGTTCCCGGGAAAAACGACATCAACCTCGCGCACGTGCTCGTCGGCGGCGAGGGCACGCTCGCGTTTTCGACGCGCATCGAGCTGAAGCTTTCGCCGCTGCTCGGCCGCCGAGCGGTCGGCGCCTGCCACTTCGGCAGCTTTTTCGAGGCGATGAACTCCGCGCAGCACATCGTGCGGCTCAAGCCGATCGCGGTCGAATTGATCGACCGCACGATGATCGAGCTCGCGCGCAAGATCCCGATCTTCCAGCCGACGCTCGACCGGTTCGTGCGCGAGGCGCCGGAAGCCATCCTGCTGGTCGAGTTCGGCGAGGACGACCACGAGGTCAATGTGCGCCAGCTGCAGCAACTCAAGCAGCTGATGGGCGATCTCGGTTTCGGCTGGGACAGGAGCGGCGCCAGATGGGGCGGCGTGGTGGAAGTTCTCAATCCCGAGCTGCAGGCTGCGATCACCGAAGTGCGCACCGCGGGCCTCAACATCATGATGTCGATGAAGGAGGAAGGAAAGCCGGTTTCCTTCGTCGAAGACTGCGCGGTGCCGCTCGAGCACCTTGCCGACTACACGTCACGCCTGACGGATATCTTCGCGAAGCACGGCACGCGCGGCACCTGGTACGCGCATGCCGGATCCGGCTGCCTGCACGTGCGCCCGATTCTCAATCTCAGGCAGGAAAAAGACGTCCATGCCATGCGCGAGATCGCCGAGGAGGCCTTCGCGATGGTGCGCGAGTACAAGGGCTCGCACTCGGGCGAGCACGGCGACGGGCTGGTGCGCTCGGAATTCAACGAGCCGATGTTCGGCGCACGGCTTGCCCGCGCCTTCGAGGAGGTGAAGGACCGGTTTGATCCGAAAGGCTTCTTCAATCCCGGCAAAGTGGTGCGCCCGCCCAAGTTCGACGACCGCAGCCTGTTCCGCTACGCGCCCGGCTATCACGGCGAGCCGCTCAAGACGCATCTCGACTGGTCGGCCTATCCCGGTTCCGGCAACGGTTTTCAGGGTGCCGTCGAGATGTGCAACAACAACGGCGCCTGCCGAAAACTCGCGGGCGGCGTCATGTGCCCGAGCTATCGCGTCACCCGCGACGAGCGCGATGTCACGCGCGGGCGTGCCAACACGCTGCGCCTGGCGGTGACCGGACAGCTCGGGCCGGCCGCCTTCATCGCCGACGAGATGGCGGACACCATGAAACTGTGCGTGTCCTGCAAGGCCTGTCGGCGCGAATGCCCGACCGGCGTCGACATGGCGCGGATGAAGATCGAGGTTCTTGCCGCCCGCGCCGAAAAATTCGAGCTGTCGCTGCAGGACAAGCTGGTCGGCTTCCTGCCGCACTACGCGCCCTATGCGGTGCGCTGGCATCATCTCTTCAACCTGCGCAACCGGAGCCGCCTGCTGCGCCAGGCTGCGCAGATTGTCACCGGCTTTTCCTCGCGCCGCAGCCTGCCGAAATGGCGGAAGGACACCTACCGCGACCGTTCCGACTGGCGCTACACCGGCCGCGGGGACAATGCGCAGGCGCGCGAGGTCGTGCTGTTTGCCGATACGTTCAACCGCTATTTCGAGCGCGAAAACCTGGACGATGCGCTGGGCGTGCTGGTTGCTGCGGGCTATCGCGTCTATGCGCCGCTGCCGGCCGATCCCGACGAGCGGCCGCTCTGCTGCGGACGGACTTTCCTCGCCGTCGGGCTCATCGAGGAGGCGCGGCGCGAGATGCGGCGCACGCTCGATGCCCTTGCGCCTTATGCCGCGCGCGGAGTGCCGGTCATCGGGCTTGAGCCGAGCTGCCTCTTCACTTTCCGCGACGAATTGCCCGCCATGGTCAAGGGCGAGACGGTCGATGCGCTTGCGGCAAACGCGATGCTGTTCGAGGAATTCATTGTGCGCGAGCACAAGGAAGGCCGGCTGAACCTGTCACTCGGCCCGCTGCCGAAAAAGGCGCTGCTGCACGGCCATTGCCATCAGAAGGCGTTCGACACGATGGGCGCGGTTGAAGGCGCGTTGCGCCTGATCCCGCAGCTTTCGGTGGAGACGATCGAATCAAGCTGCTGCGGCATGGCGGGAAGCTTCGGCTACAACGCCGATACAATCGAGGTGTCGCAGAAGATGGGCGAGCTGTCGCTGCTGCCGGCCGTGCGCAAGGCGCCGGCGGATGCGTTGATCGTCGCCGACGGTACCTCGTGCCGGCATCAGATTTTTGACGGCAGCAAGCGGGAGGCTGCCCATGTTGCCCGCGTGCTGGCGATGAGCGTTGCGGCGGCTGGCCCGACGGCGGACATGCCGTCATACTAGGGGCATGGCGAAGCTTCTCCCCACGTCCCTTGTCGGTTCCTATGCGCAGCCCGACTGGCTGATCGACCGTACCAGGCTCGCGGCGCGGTTTCCGCCGCGCGTGCGCGCGAAGGAGCTCTGGCGCGTCGCTCCCGAATTCCTCAGGCAGGCGCAGGACGATGCGACGCTGCTTGCGATCCGCGACCAGGAACGCGCCGGGCTCGACATCATCACCGACGGCGAGATGCGGCGCGAGAGTTATTCCAACCGGTTTGCCACGGCGCTGGAAGGAGTCGATATCGACAACCCCGGGACCGCACTCGATCGTTCCGGTCATCCCAACCCGGTGCCGCGCGTGACCGGCAAGGTGCGGCGGCGGCATCCGGTCGAGGTGGACGACGTGAAATTCCTGCGCGCCAACACCGACCGCATGATCAAGATGACGGTTCCCGGACCGTTCACGATGTCGCAGCAGGCGCAGAACGACTTCTACAAGGACGAAGAGGAGATGGCGCTGGACTACGCGGCCGCCGTCAATGCCGAAATCAGGGACCTGTTCGCCGCCGGTGCCGACATCGTGCAGATCGACGAGCCGTACATGCAGGCGCGGCCGGAAAAGGCGCGGAAATACGGGTTGAAGGCACTCAACGCCGCGCTCGACGGAATCAAGGGTCCGACGGCCGTACACATCTGCTTCGGCTACGCGGCGATCATCCACGTGCGCCCCGAAGGCTATTCGTTCCTGCCCGAACTCACCGGCTCGCCGGTGCAGCAGGTTTCCATCGAAACCGCGCAGTCGAAGCTTGATTGCAGCGTGCTCGCAAAGCTTCCCGGCAAGACGATCATCCTTGGCACGCTCGATCTTTCCGACATGACCGTCGAAAAGCCGGAGACCGTCGCGGCGCGCATCCGTCGCGCGCTGCCGTATGTGCCGGCCGAGCGCATCGTCGTCGCTCCCGATTGCGGCCTGAAATACCTGCCGCGCGACGTAGCCTACGGAAAAATGTGCGCGATGGTCGAAGGTGCGGCCATCGTGCGCGCCGAATTGTCGAAGTAAGAAACAGACTGATGCCGGACAAACTGTTCCCAACGTCGCTCGTGGGTTCCTATCCGCAGCCGGAGTGGCTGATCGACCGCGCGCGCCTGTCAAAGATGGTGCCGCGCGTGCGGATGGACGATCTCTGGCTGATCGATGCGAAGGAGCGCGAAGCGAGGCAGGACGAGGCGACGCTGCTTGCCATCCGCGACCAGGAGCGTGCCGGCCTCGACATCATCACCGACGGCGAGCAGCGGCGCGAAAGCTATTCGAACCGTTTTGCCACGGCGCTGGAAGGCGTCGATACGGAAAATCCAGGCTCGACGCTCAACCGCAGCGGCAAGCCCATTCCGGTGCCGCGCGTGATCGGAAAGATCCGTCGCAGGCACCCGGTCGAGTTGCGCGACCTAAAGTTTCTGCGCGCCAACACGGAAAAGACCGTAAAGATCACGGTGCCCGGCCCGTTCACGATGTCGAAGCAGGCGCAGAACGAATTCTACAAGTCCGATGAGGCGTTGGCGCTCGACTACGCCGCCGCGGTGAATGACGAGATCAAGGATCTTTTCGCGGCGGGTGCCGACATCGTACAGCTCGACGAGCCCTGGATGCAGCAACATCCGGAGAAGGCGCGCGAATACGGGCTGAAGGCGCTCGACCGGGCGCTTGAGGGCATAAGCGGGACGGTTGCGGTGCATCTGTGCTTCGGCTACGCGGCCGTCGTGCACGAAAAACCGACCGGCTATTCGTTCCTGGGCGAGCTCGAAGGCTCGAAGGCGGCGCAGGTCTCGATCGAAGCCGCGCAGCCGAAGCTCGACCTCAGGGTGCTGGAAACGCTGCCGTCAAAGACGATCATCCTCGGCGTCATCGACCTCTCGGACATGACCGTCGAGACGTCGGAAACGGTCGCGGGCCGGATTCGCAAGGCGCTGGCGCATGTGCCGGCCGAACGCATTGTGATCGCGCCGGACTGCGGCATGAAATATCTGCCGCGCGACGTCGCCTATGGGAAGATGCAGGCGATGGTGCAGGGTGCGGAGATCGTCCGGCGCGAGGTTGCGCGCTAGCCGCCGTAGAACAGGTTGACCAGGAATAACGGCACAATCGGCACGTAGGTGCACAGGAACAGCACGAACAGCAACGCGACCAGGTAGGGAACGTTGTCTTTCGTGGTCTCCCAGATATCCGACTTGGCGATGGCGCAGGCGGTCATCAGCACGCTCGCGACGGGCGGCGTCTGCTGGCCGATGGCAAGGTTGAGCGTCACAACCAGCCCGAAGTGAATGGGGTCGATGCCGACGGCATTGACCATGGGCATCACGATCGGAATGACGAGAATGATGGCCGCGGCCGAATGCAGGAAGCAGCCGAGGATCAGGAACGCGACGTTGAGAAGCAGCAAAACGACGTATTTATTCCCGGTGACCTGCGTGATCGCGTGACCAAGGGCCTGCGGCACCTGTGCCTCGGTAAGGAAGGTGCCTATCAGTGCCGACGAGGCGACCAGGAGCATCACCACCGCGGTCTGAATTCCGCCGTCGATGCAGGCCTTTTTCAGTTCGCGGAAGTCGAGGTCGCGGTAGATAAAGCCGCCGACGACGATGGCCGCAAGCACGGCCATTCCGGCGCCTTCCGTCGCGGTGACGACGCCGCCGAAAATGCTGCCGAGGATTGCGATCGGCAGGATGAAGGCCCACAGCGCTTCCTTGAAGGTGCGCCAGACTTCCGAGAGCCGAAAGGCCTGCTCGCGCGGAAATTTGTATTTGACCGCGTGATAATAGGCGGCGCCTGCCATCGCGAGGGCGCCGACAAGACCGGGAATGATTCCGGCGACGAAAAGCTTCACCACGGACGTCTGCGCCATCACGGCGTAGAGAACCATCGGGATCGACGGCGGAATGATGATGGCGAGGCTTGCCGCCGACGACATGGTTGCGGCTGCGACTTCCTTCGAATAGCCGCGATTCTTCATCGCGGGGATCAGGATCGTGCCCAGCGCCGCGACATCGGCGACGGCCGAGCCGGAGATCTCGGCGAAGAACACCGATGTGCCGATCGCCACCATCGAAAGGCCGCCGCGGATGAAGCCGACGAGCGCGGTTGCAAACGCGATCAGACGCCGCGAAATCGACGAGGCGTTCATGATCGCGCCGGACAGGATGAACAGGGGAATCGCAAGCAGCGGAAAACTCGAGGCGCCGTCGTACATCACCAGCGCCAGGTTCGGCAGCATATGCGGTCCCTGGATGACGACGATGGCGATCATGGCCACGAAGCCGAGCGCAATTGCGATCGGCACGTTGAGTACCGCGAGCGCCAGCATTCCAACGAGCATCAACGCGATTGTCATCGGCGTTTCTCCGCGTCGGCGCTTGGGTCGGGCGCGCCGTGCGATATCGCCTCGATTGCCTCCGTGTCGATAAAGCCCGACCCGCAGGCATCGCGCAGCACCTTCGGGACGCGCAGCGCTTCCGCGATCAGGAACAGCGCCGCCCCGATCGGGATGGCCGATGCGGTGATACGCTGCGGCATCCAATCGAGGCTCACCAGGTAGTCGCCGCCGAGGACGATCACGACCTGAATGCCTGTCCATGTCAGCATGAGGAAGAACGAGAAGACGACGGCTTCGGCAAAGATGGCCGCAGCCATACGCAGCCGCGGCGGCATGGCGTTGACGAAGCCGGGCACGCCGATATGCGCGCCCTTGAGCGCCGCCAGCGCCGAGCCGTAATAGGTGAGCCAGACCAGGCCGACCGAGGCGATCTCGTCGTACCAGGACAGCGCGTGCCCGGCGTAGCGGAAGCAGAAACCGGCGATCACCAGCAGCGTCAGCGCAGTCACCAGGACCACGACGATAGCCTCGAGCAACTGCTCGAAGCCCGCGCGCAGAGAGTCGAGAGTCACGGAACCCCCAGAAAGAGGCTGCCGGATTCGGCAGCCTCGCAGGTCATTGCGGGATTACTTCCCAAGCGCAAGCGATTTGTCGATCAGCTCCTTGCCGCCCGGCACTTCCTTGGCGAATTCCTCGTAGATCGGCGCGCTGGCCTTGATGAAGGCGTTCTTGTCGGCATCGTTCACCTGCATGCCGGCATCCTTCAGCTTCTTGAACAGGCTCTCGTCGAGATCGGCGGCGATCTTGTAGACAACCGGCTGCATCTCGACCGCGGTGTCGGTGAGGATCTTCTGCACGTCGGCGGGAAGTTTCGCCCAGCTGGCGCCGGCGGTGACGTAGGCCGGCGTATAGACATGGCCGGTCATCGACAGATATTTCTGCACTTCATAGAAGCGCGCGGGATAGATCTGCGCCAGCGGGTTCTCCTGCGCATCCATGACGCCCGTCTGCAGCGCAACGAAGACTTCGGAGAATGCAAGCGGGCTGGGGTTGGCGCCATAAGCCTTGAACATCTTCACGCGCCAGGTGCCGCCGGGAACGCGCAGTTTCAGGCCCTGCAGATCGGCCGGCACCTTGATCGGGTGCTTGCTGTTGGTGATCTGACGGAAGCCGTTCTCCCAGATGGCGATGATGTGGTAGCCGGCCTTCTCCGCGATCGGCACGAGGGTCGGATTGACCACCTGATCGCGAATCTTCGCCATGTGGGCGCGGTCCTTGACCAGGTAGGGCATCTCGAAAACACCGAAGGCCGGGACCTGCGACGACATTACGGTCGACGGCAAGGCAAGATCGACGGTGCCGAGCTTGAGCTTCTTCATCAGTTCGCCGTCACCGCCGAGCTGGCTCGAGCCATAGGCGACAACTTTCGCCTTGTTGCCGAGCTTGGCGTTTGCGCGCTTGGCAAATTCCTGGGCGGACTGGTCAAACAGCGAGCCAGGCTCGCCGACGTGGCCGAATTTGATTTCGGTCTGCGCGGCGGCAGTGCCAACGGTCAGCGCTGACGCCACAAGGAATGTGAGCAGGGCCCTTACGAACGGCATGATTTTCCTCCCGATCTGTATTTGTGGCCCCCGTCAGCGAAAGCTTTCTGCGGGCGCTCGTTGTTTTGATTATCAATACTAAGCTATACGCGTAAGGCAAGTTACTTGGGCAAGGCAGGTATAGGCCAGATTTTCTGTCAAAACTGCAGGTTTAGTCCCAATGTGAGCCAATGCGCGTTCTCGCCGGTGACATTGCGGCCGTAAATGAGGTCGATGTCGACGGATTCCACCGGCGTCCATCTCAGTCCGACCTGGGCGCGCGGCTCGGTGACGCTGCGAACGTCCTGCTGGCGGCCGGCCAGCCCGAATACTTCGCCGACCAGCGTTAGCGACTGCACAAAATTCCACTCAAATCCGGCGCCGTAGGTTCCGCAGTGCAGGCGCTCAACAGCGTCGTACAGCCAGCCGGCATTGAGGCTGATGCGGAAGTCTTTGGTTGCCTGGATCGTGAACGGCACGTTGATGTTGCTGCCGACATTCTGTCCCGTATTCAGGTCCCAGAGCGCATTCCCGAAAGACCGAGCGAGGCCCGGAACTTGCTCCCCAAGGGAAACGATATTGATCTTCGCCTTGGGCACGGCTCCCGCCGACCAGACACCGTCGCTACGCGTGCGCATAAACGTCGCGCCGGCCTCGATCGGGACACCGGCATTCACAACGCAGGCCGGTGATATCACGGCCGGGAAGTCGTTATTGCTGGCAATCGAGGCCCGGGATTCAACCTTGCACTCGGCCGGCTTGCCGATGAGAGCATCATCGGCAACGAAAGCGCCGCCGGCTGCATGAGCTGCGGCAGGCAACAGGCAGGCCGCGCCGATCAGCAACGATGCCGCTCCCAACCAGCGGAGTGATACCTTCATTGCCGACCGTCCATCCGCGCCGCCGCGGAACGATCACAACATCGCGTGTGCGTGTCCGCAAGGTGACGTCGGCCCGGTGCGCTGAACAAAAAGTGACCCGCCCGGACGGGGACAAAGCCGGGCGGGTCGGGTGGGATCGGCGCAAGGATGGACGGGAGGCAGGCGCCGATCTCAGAGCTGGCAATCAGTAGGCGTCGCAGACCTTGATCAGGCGGACGTTGCCCCAACGGTCGTAACGCTCGACGTAGCGGCAGCTGTAGACCGGGCTCGCATAGGCGCCGGATGCAACCGCGGCACCGATCAGCGCGCCGGTGGCAATGCCGACGCCGAGACCAACGCCAAATCGGGGGTGAGCCTGCGCGTTGCCGCTGGTCGCAACGAGGCATCCGATCACCGCGAGGGCGGCAAGCGCGGCGCCGGTGAACTTCGACTTGGTCAACATGGCTCTCTCCATCCTTCGGAAACGGGGCGGCCAGGCTGGCCGCATAGCCTTTGGTCGCGGACGGAGGAGAAAAGGTTCAAAGCATGAAACGGCCTGTAAATTCAGGTGCCTAACAGCTGCGCCAGCCATTCCGGCCGGAAATTGAGGCCGAGGAAGCCGGCGAAACCGAAGCCGATACCGATGGCTCCCGAGCCCCAGGCGACATAGAGGAGCCAGAAGCTGTCGACCAGGGCTGCGACCGCGGCCACGGCAATGGCGATGGAAAGGAAGGCATCGGACATGTCGAACTGGTCGTCGCGGAAATTGAGGCGGTCATATTCCTTTTCCAGGGCCTCCGTTTTCGCACGGGTTTCCCTGGACCGCGTCTCGTATTTCCTGATGTCGGCCTCGTAGTCGGTTGCCTGGCGGGTGGCGATCGCGCGATCATAATTGCCCGCGGTTTCCAGCAGCCGCAGCTGCTGCAACCCGTTCTCATCGACATGCAGCTTGATGCGGGACGCCTGATATTCGGCCCAGGCATCGACCGACTCCTGTTTGACCTTCTGCATGGCCTGGGTGACGTTGTCGTCCTTTATCTTCGAGATCGCCATGAACACCGACAGGACCACAACGGTGACCGCGACAAGATTGTTGAGGCGCTTGTCATCGCCTTCGGTTTTGACGTCTGTATCCATTTGTGCCCCCCAAACGATGAGTCTAGCTTAGCGCAACGATGTGCGATTTGCGGCAGTCGAATCCGGACGTTATGGCTTGCGGACGCAAGCCAGGGCGGTGGCGCGTGAGGTTCGCCGTGATTGCGGGTGTCGTGGGCTCCGTCGTGCTCGCGGCGGCCGCTCCGGCGCAGGCGCTCGACAAGGTTCGCTTCGGCACCAACTGGGTCGCGGAAGCCGAGCATGGCGGCTTTTACCAGGCGCTCGCCGACGGTACCTACAGGAGATACGGGCTTGATGTCACGATCGTGCCCGGCGGCCCGAACGTGAACAACCGCATCCTGCTTCCAGTCGGGAAGATCGATTTCTTCATGAGCGCCAATTCGCTGCAGTCGTTCGATGCGGTTGCGCAGAATATCCCGACGGTCGCCGTTGCTGCGAGCTTCCAGAGGGACCCGCAGGTCTTTGTGGCGCATCCGGACGTTGCGAAGTTCGAGGATCTGAAGACGCGGACATTGTTCGTGTCGAAAGAAGGCATGACGACATACTTCCAATGGCTCAAGTCCGACTTCGGCTTTGATGAATCGAAGGTGAAACCGTACACCTTCAATGCGCAGCCTTTTCTTGCCGACAGGAATTCCGCGATGCAGGGCTACGTGACATCCGAGCCGTTCGCGGTAGAACGCCAGGGCAAGTTCAAGCCCGTCGTGTTCCTGCTCGCCGACTATGGCTTCGATGCCTATTCGACGCTGATCGAGACGCGGCGGGAGCTGGCGGAGAAAAAGCCCGACCTCGTGCAGCGTTTTGTCGATGCTTCGGCGATCGGCTGGTATCATTACATCTATGGCGACAGCGGGCCGGGAAACGACCTGATCAAGAAGCAGAATCCGGAAATGACCGATGCGCTGCTGTCCTATTCCATCGCCAAGATGAAAGAGCACGGCATTGTCGATTCCGGAGATTCAGTCGCGCTCGGAATCGGCGCCATGACCGATGCACGCTGGAAAAGTTTTTTCGACAAGATGGTGCGTGCCGGCGTCGTGAAAGGCAGTCTCGATTACCGGCGCGCCTACACGCTGCAATTCGTCAACCAAGGCGTCGGCGTCGCCCTGCGGCCGAAATGAGCGCACCGGGCCGGATCGTCGTCTCGCTGCGCGGGGTCGGAAAGACCTTCGAAAGCGGCACGGTTGCGCTTGAGAATTTCGCGCTCGATGTCACCGGCGGTGAATTTGTCTCGCTGCTCGGCCCGTCGGGCTGCGGCAAGTCGACGGTGCTGCGCATCATTGCCGGCCTGAGCGCGGCAACCTCGGGCTCGGTGTCGTGGCCGGCAGGCGAAGCGCGGCTCGGGTTCGTCTTCCAGGAGCCGACCTTGATGCCCTGGGCCAACGTGACCGACAACGTCAGGCTGCCGATCAGGCTTGCGCGCAGGGACGATCCGGACGCGGTGGCGCGGGCGCTCGGTCTTGTCGGACTGTCCGCGTTCGCGCGCAGCTATCCGCGCGAACTGTCGGGAGGCATGAAAATGCGCGTCTCGATCGCGCGCGCGCTCGTGACCGAGCCGCAGCTTCTGCTGATGGACGAGCCCTTCGCGGCGCTCGACGAGATCACCCGCTTCAAGCTCAACAACGACCTGTTGTCGGTGTGGCAGGCCGTGCGCAGTACCGTGATCTTCGTCACGCACTCCGTCTTCGAGTCGGTCTATCTCTCGCAGCGGATCCTGGTGATGACGCCGCATCCGGGGCGCGTCTTCAGGGAAATCCGCATTCCGGCGCCGTATCCGCGCAATGAAAGCTTCCGCACGTCGGCCGAATACGCGGGATTCTGCAGGCAGGCCGCGGAAGCGCTTGCAGCCGCGATGTCGGGGGGAGGCGCGTCATGAGCGAGCGCCTGCTTCGCCTCGGGCTTCCGGTCCTCGTGCTGGCGCTTGTCGTCATGTGCTGGCACACAGTCGTGCGCGTTTTTGCCATTCCGCCGTTCGTGCTGCCGGGACCCGGTCTTGTTCTTTCGACGCTGATCGCGGACTGGGGCCTGTTGTGGCAGTCGCTTCTGGTCACACTGGCGCTGACTTTCGAGGGGTTTGTGCTTGCCGCTGCCGGCGGCATCGCGCTCGCCATCATCTTCAATCAGTGGCGGCTCGCCGAATACTCGCTTTATCCCTATGCCGTCATCCTGCAGGTGACGCCGATCGTCGCCATCGCGCCGCTGCTGCTGATCTATCTGCCGCAGCCGCTTGCGGTGCTCGCCTGCGCGTGGATCGTCGCGTTCTTTCCGGTTCTCGCCAATACGACGCTCGGCCTCAACTCGGTCGACCACAATCTCATCGCGCTGTTCGAGCTGTGCAAGGCCTCGCGCTGGCAGATGCTGTGGCACCTGAAGCTGCCGTCGGCCTTGCCGCAGATGCTCACCGGACTGCGCATCGCCGGCGGCCTGTCGCTCATCGGCGCGGTGGTGGCGGAAATTGCCGCAGGTTCGGCAGGTGCCGGATCGGGCCTCGCCTACCGCATCGCCGAATCCGGCTACCGGCTCAACATTCCGCGCATGTTCGCGGCATTGCTGCTGCTGTCGCTTGCGGGGGTTGCGATCTTCTTCGCTCTCTCCGCAATTTCACACCTGGCGCTGCGCCGCTGGCACGAGAGCGCGGTCGGACGCGAGCGCTAGACCCCGAGCAGCATTCGCACGACGGCGCCCAGCACCGCCATCGCGATCACGACCTCTATCAGGCTGCGGTGGAGGCCGAAAGCGAGCACGGCCGCAATCGCCGCGAGCGCCGTCGCGCGCAGGTCGAGCGCGAGCGGATCGAAGGCGTACCAGCGCAGCGGGCCTGCGTGCATCTCGGCAACCCTGCCAAAAAGGACGTGCAGCGCGAACCACACCGACAGATTGAGAATGACGCCCACGACCGCGGCGGTGATCGCCGCGAGGGCGCCGGCAAGCTGCCGGTTGCCGCGCAGCTGCTCGATGAACGGCGCGCCGGCGAAAATCCAGAGCATCGACGGAACGAACGTGACCCATGTCGTCATTGCCGCTCCCAATATTCCGCCGGTCATGGGCGAAAACGGCGCGGCATTGCGAAAGGCCGCGACGAATCCGACAAATTGCGTAACCAGGATCAGCGGCCCCGGCGTTGTTTCCGCGAGGCCGAGGCCGTCGACCATCTCGGACGCGGTCATCCAGCCTTTGGTCTCGACAACCTCCTGCGCCATGTAGGCGAGAAGCGCGTAGGCGCCGCCAAACGAGACGACGGCAAGTTTCGAAAAGAAAACTCCGATCGCGACGAGCACGTGGCTCCCGCCAACCAGAAGAGCGGCAAGGACGATCGGCAGCCACCAAAGTGTCACGCCGACAATGATCGTTGTGAGCATCTGGCGCCTGGCGCCCGGCGGAGCCGCATCCGTCGCGACGCCGTCCTTCTGCAAGGCCAGTTGCCCGGGATTGCCGCGCGCAACGAAGAACCCGATGAGCGCGGCCGCGATCACGATCAAGGGGAAGGGGAGTGCAAGGAAAAATATGGCGACAAATCCGCCGGCCGCCAGTGCGGCGAGCAAATTGGTCTTCAGCGAACGCCGTCCGATCCGGATCAGCGCTTCGACCACGATCACCAGCACGGCCGCCTTGATCCCAAAAAGCGCGCCATCGATTGCTGTCACCCCTCGTCCAAGGACGTAGAGCAGGCTCAGGCCAAGCATCACCAGCGCGCCCGGCAGCACGAAGAGAATGCCGGCGGCAAGTCCGCCGCGCACGCCATGGAGGAGCCAGCCGACATAGGTCGCAAGCTGCGTCGCTTCGGGTCCCGGAAGCAGCATCGAAAAATTCAGGGCGTGCAGGAACCGCGCCTCGTCGATCCACCTTTTCTCATCGACGAGAATTCGGTGCATCAGCGCGATCTGCCCCGCCGGTCCGCCGAAATTGATGCAGCCGATCTTGAGCCAGACGAGAAAGGCTTCACCGAAGGCCGGCCGGGCGTCTGCCGATGTCGTCGTCATGCCCGTCACGCGGCTTTGGCCGGCCAGTTGTGCCGTTCTTCGGATGCAAAACGCAGCCAGGCGAAGAACGCGTCGTAGATCAGGAAACCGCGTTCGAGCAGTCCGTGATCGTCGTCGCCGGCAAGCGCTGACAGGCCGAGCGAGACGGCGTGCAATCCGGCTGCTTCCGGCGCGATGTCGGGCCTCGCGGTATCGGCGCCGCGCACGATCAGGGCGAGGCGCGCCAACGCCGGCTCGCTTTCGAGCCCGAAAAGCCTGAGCATCGTGTCGAACGAGCAGCGCTCGCCGACGTGGCTGAGCTCGACATCCTTGATGTCGAACGGGATGCCGCCGGTTTCGCGCGCGACATTCACGACCTGGTCCGGATCAACGAAAAGAATCCGTGCCTGCGGATCGAGAAACCGCCGGATCAGCCAGGGACACGCGATGCGGTCGATCTTCGGCCGTCGCCGCGTCACCCAGACACTCGGGCGGCTGGGCGCGATGCGGTCAAGCTCCGGCTTCGCGACGAAGGGCAGGCCTGCTTCGGCCCAACCTTCGTAGCCGCCCTCGAGCACGCGCGCATCGATACGCGCCTCGCGCAGCCGCGCTGCGACGCCCTGGCTCATTTCGTGCCCGGCTTTGCAGGCAATGACGACCGGCCTCGCATCGAGGTCGCCCGTCCACTCGCGGATTTTGCCGGCATCGCGCCACAGGGCGCCGGGCAGCAATTGGGCAGATTGGCGGTACGTGTCGTGTCGCCGCACGTCGACAACGCACGGCGCATCGTGTGTCGCGATCGCATTCCAGAGATCTTTCGGTGAGATCGAGTAGGCCGGAGACAGCATGAGTCCCCTCCGTAAACGAAGGAGACGGTGCTTGGGCTCGCAAGCCTTGCAAGAGCGGGGCGACCGTCGCAGGCCCCACGTGTCCATACTATTTCAACGCATCGGCAGGATCAACGCCACGCCCGATGCAAGCAAAAGCACGAGGATCACCTTGCGGAAGGCGGTATCGTCGAGCTTTCCGTAGAGCCCGAATCCCGACCAGATGCCGGCGATCAGCGCCGGAAGGGCAAGGGCATAAAGCTTGAGCGCTTCGACGGTGAACGCTCCGGCCGCCGCGAATGAGATCGCGGTCATCACGAAGGTCGCAAACAGCACCGGCTGAAAGATCGCGCGCAGCGCATCTTTTTGTCCGCCACGCAACTGGCACCAGACGGTGACCGCAACGCCGCCAAGCCCGGTCAGTCCGCTGATCAGCCCGTTGGCAATCCCGACGCCGAAGTCGGCGGGGACGCTCTCTCTGATCGGTTTGAAAGCCGGCCGGATCAGGCTGTAGAGGCTGTAGATCAGGAGCAGAACCCCGATGCCGAAGCGTATCGTCGTCGGATCGACGCTTGCCAGCAGGGCGGTGCCTGCGGGAATGCCGAGCGCGCCGCCGATGATGAACGGCGAAATCTTCCGCCAGCTGATGGCATGACGGACCCGCCAGATTCCCGAGCCCTGCGTGACAAGTCCGCACAGCACGATCAGCAGCGCGTTCTGCTGCGGGGATATGATATGCAGCCAAACGCCGGAAACGACGAGCCCCAATGCGAAGCCTGAGAGGCCGGACGTAAGTCCGCCGAAATACGTCGCAGCAAGAAAAAGAGCCAGGTGCAGCCCATCCATGAAGATCGCTCCCGAAGCAAGTGCAGCGCCTGGATGGACCATCATCTGACGGGGTGGAGGCGCTTTCCCCGAGGTTTGCATCCTGGCGCAGCAAGAAACGCGAGTCCCCTCCGCGGACGAAGGAGACGGTGCTTGGGCGATCAGGCCTTGGGAAACGGGGCGACCGTCACGTGCCCCGCGTCTGCATAGTTACAGGAAATCGCCGGAGCCGACAAGACAACGCGGTGCGTTCCGCCGGCAGGGCACCTGCGCGTTTTCACCGCTCGCCACGGCTTGCCGCGTTGGATAGTTTTGGACAGGAGGCCGTGATGGGCAACAGGATCGATCTCGGTGGACGCAATGCGGTCGTCACAGGCGGGGCGCAGGGCATCGGGCGCGCCATCGTCGAGCGGTTCCTTGACTCGGGCGCCGCGGTGGCAATCTGGGATCGCGACACCGATCTCGCCAAGAAAACCGTCAGTTCGCTGCAGAACCGTGGCCGCGTCCTGCCTTTTAAGGTCGACGTCACAAACTACCCGGATGTGGAACGCGCGCGCGACGAGACCGTCAAGGCCATGAATCGCGTCGACATCCTGGTGAACAATGCGGGGATCGCCGGCCCCAACATGAAAACCTGGGAGTATCCGCTCGACGCCTGGCGCAGCGTGCTGTCGGTCAATCTTGACGGGCCCTTTCACTGCTGCCGCGCGCTCGCGCCTTTGATGATCGCCCAGAACTACGGCCGCATCGTCAACATTGCCTCCATCGCCGGCAAGGAGGGCAATCCGAACGCACCTGCCTATTCCGCATCGAAGGCCGGTCTGATCGCGTTGACAAAGTCTCTCGGCAAGGAGCTTGCGTCACACGATATCTCGGTCAACTGCATCACGCCGGCGGCCGCAAAGACGGCGATCTTCGACCAGATGACGCAGGAGCACATCGACTTCATGCTGTCGAAAATCCCGCGGGGCCGCTTCGTGACGGTTGAGGAAATCGCGAGCCTCGCGGCATTCTGCGCCTCGAGCGACTGCTCGTTCACGACCGGCGCGGTTTTCGACATTTCCGGCGGCCGGGCGACCTATTGAGCACCTCGTCGCAACTTCGCCGCCAGCGACTGATCGGCATCGCCCTGATGTGCGGAGCCGTCGGTCTGTTCGCGTTTCTCGATACGCTGGCGAAATACCTGAACACGCAGATGGACACGCTCGAGGTGGTGTGGGCGCGGTACACCAGCGCGTTCATGCTTACATTGATTGTATCGAATCCTTTCACGCATTCGGGCCTTTTGCGCACCCGCAGCCCGAAGCTCCAGATCACGCGTTCGTTTCTTCTGATCGGCTCGACCCTGTTCAATTTCCTGGCGCTCCGGTGGCTGCAGCTCGATGAGGCATTGTCGATCATCTTCACGTTTCCGTTCATCGTCGCGATGATATCGGGGCCGATCCTGGGTGAATGGGTCGGCTGGCGGCGATGGTCGGCGATCGGCTTCGGATTTGCCGGCGTGCTGCTGATTACGCGTCCCGGGTTCGGTGGCATGCACCCGGCTGCGCTGATCTCGCTGGCGGCGACGATCTGTTACGGTTTCTACGCGGTCATTACCCGCATCGTGTCGCGGGTCGACTCCAACCAGACGTCGCTGTTCTACGCGAATTTCATCGGCGCGCTGGTGATGCTGCCGGTCATTCCGTTCGTATGGCGGCCGCCGGCGGACTGGACGATCGCGCTGATGCTGATGATGACCGGTGTTCTCGGCAGCACGGGCCACTACTTCCTGATCGCCGGACACAGGCTGGCGCCGGCGTCGGTGCTCTCGCCCTATGTCTACACGCAACTGATCTGGGTGGTGATCCTCGGTTATTTCGTGTTCGGCCAGGTGCCCAACCACTGGACGATCGCGGGCGCCACGATGGTGATCGCTTCCGGTCTCTACCTGCTCTACCGCGAGCGCAAGCTGGGCAAGAGCACGACCAGCGAGGCGGCCGTCGAAGGTCCGCTGGAATAGGAGAGTTGCAGCCCCTTCCGTCTAGGCGCTAAGTTGCGCCGCCTACCACGCATTTCGAGCCTTCGAGGATCATCTATGGCGACAGCAAAGGACCGCGCGCAGGCCAAGGCCGGCTCCGGACTGAACGACGACATCGGCGAGCAGAAACGGCTCGAAATGTACCGTACCCAGGTGGTGATCCGCGAAGCCGAGCAGCGCGCCTACGATCTGTTTCTGCAGAACCTGGTCAAGGGGACGAGCCACCTGTCGCTCGGCCAGGAGGCGGTGGCGGCCGGCTTTGCCGGCGCCATGAAGAAGGGCGACCTCTCGTTCTGCACCTACCGTGGGCATGCCCACACCCTTGCGCGCGGCGTAACCGTGGAAAAAGTGCTGGGCGAGCTGATGCAGCGCGACAACGGCCTGATGCGCGGCAAGGGCGGCTCGATGCACCTGACTTCCGCCGAGCACGGCGTGATGGGCTCCTACGCTATCATCGGCGCTCATCTGCCGATCGCGTGCGGTGCGGCCTGGCGTGCGCAGTACAAGGGCACGAAGGACGTATCGGTCTGCTTCTTCGGCGACGGGACAACGAACATCGGCGCCTTCCACGAGGCGCTCAACTTCGCCGCGATATGGAAGCTGCCTGTCGTATTCGTCTGCGAGAACAATCTCTACATGGAGTATACGCCGATCGGCGACGTGACCGCGGTGCCGCACCCGGCCGCGGACCGCGCCCCGGCGTATGGTCTTGAACGCATCGTCATCGACGGCAACGACGCCGATATCGTATATCGCACCGCGCAGGCCGCCTTCGAGAAGGCGCGCGCGGGCGACGGCCCGTCGCTGATCGAGTGCCTGACCTATCGTCACAGCGGCCACTCCCGCGCCGACCCGGCGAAGTACCGGCCCGAAGGGGAGCTTGAGCGCTGGAAGCTGCGCGATCCGATCAAGATCTACCGCGAACGGCTGCTGCAGTTCGGAGTTTCCGATAAGACGATCGCCGCAATTGACGCGGAGGTGCGCAAGATCGTCGACGATGCGACCGAAGCCTGCAAGGCCGCGCCGCCGCCGCCGCTCGACATCATTGCCACCGACGTTTACGCCGATGGAGGCTGGGCATGGCGGAACTGACCTACCGCGACGCCGTCATCCGCGGCATCGCGCAGGAAATGGAGCGCGATCCAGATGTCGTCTTTCTTGGCGAGGATGTCGCCAAGGCGGGTGGTGTGTTCAAGGCGACTGTCGGTCTTTTCGAGCAGTTCGGTCCGTTGCGCGTGCGCGACACGCCGATTTCCGAGCAGGCGATCCTCGGCGCCGCCATGGGCGCGGCGATGACCGGCCTCAAGCCGATCGCCGAGATCATGTTCTCCGATTTTTTTGCGGTCTGCTTCGACTACATTGCCAATGAATTTCCAAAGAGTCGGTACATGTCGAACGGCCAGCTCAAGTGCCCGCTGGTCGTGCGCACGGGCAACGGTGCAGGTTCGCGGTTCGGCGCGCAGCACAGCCAGAGCGTCGAGAACTGGTGCATGATGATTCCCGGCCTGAAGGTCGTCGCACCTTCCAGTCCGCGCGACGTCATCGGCCTGCTGGCGGCATCGGTGCGCGATCCCGATCCGGTGATCTTCCTCGAGCATAAGTCGCTCTATCCCACGAAGGGCGAGGTTCCCGACGGCGAGATTGTCGACCGTCTCGGCACGGCCAAAGTCCTGCGCGCCGGCAAGGATGCGACCATCTGCGCGCTGGCACTGATGGTCCCGCGGGCACTCGAGGCTGCCGAGAAGCTCAAGGCGGAACACGGCATCGATTGCGAAGTTGTCGACGTACGCTCGCTTGTGCCGCTCGATACGCAGACCATCCTCGGTTCGGTCGCGAAAACGAACCGGCTCTTCACTGTCGAGGAAAATCCGCGGCTTTGCGGATGGGGCGCCGAGATCGTGTCGATCGCGGCCGACGAGGCGTTTTACGACCTGGACGGCCCGCCGGTGCGCATCACGACACCGCATATACCGCTGCCGGCTGCCGATATTCTGGAAGACGCAGTGCTGCCGACACCGGAGCGGATCGCGGAGACGGTGAGGCGGTCGCTGAACAGTTAATTGACCCGTTCGTTCCCGTGAAAGCGGGGACCCAGTCTGGATTCCTGCTTGCGCGGGAATCAGCGGCGCAAGTTGAGAGGTAGTCTCATGTACGAAAATCTCCTGGCCAATGTTCCGACAGATCTCTGGATCGGCGGCAAGTGGCGCAAGGCCTCCGACGGCGGCCGATTCGACGTGATCGATCCCGCGACCGAGCGCAAGATCGCATCCGTTGCCAGCGCCACCGTCGATGACGCAAAGGCTGCGCTCGATGCCGCGGAAGGCGCATTCGAGGGATGGGCCGGACGTAAGCCGCGCGAGCGGGCGGAAATTCTGCGCAAGGCGTACGAGCTCATCATGCGCGATGCCGAGCGTTTCGCGAAGCTGATTACGCTGGAAAACGGCAAGGCCCTGCCTGACTCGCGTGGCGAGGTCGCCTACGCCGCCGAATTCTTCCGCTGGTACGCGGAGGAGGCCGTGCGCAACATCGGCGAGGTATCGCGCGCACCGGCGTCGGGCGCGCGCATTTTCGTGCACCACAAGCCGGCCGGGATCGCGGTGCTGGTGACGCCGTGGAATTTTCCTGCGGCGATGGCGACGCGCAAGATCGGTCCGGCGCTTGCCGCCGGATGCCCGGTGGTGCTCAAGCCCGCGTCCGACACGCCGCTGACGATGCTCGCCCTGATGCCGGCGCTGGAAGAAGCCGGAGTGCCGGCCGGCGTGGTCAATGTCATTCCGTCCCGCTCGTCCGGTAAGGTCGTCAGCGCCATGCTGCACGATCCGCGCGTGCGCGTCGTCTCTTTCACCGGCTCGACTGAAGTCGGACGCAAGCTCCTGCATGAAGCCGCCGACAATATCGTCAAGCCGGCGATGGAGCTTGGCGGCAACGCGCCGTTCATCGTATTCGATGACGCCGACATCGACGCGGCGATCGACGGGGCGATGATCGCCAAGATGCGCAACATGGGCGAGGCGTGCACGGCGGCCAACCGCTTCTACGTGCACGAGAAAGTGCACGACGAGTTCGCAAAGAAACTGACCGCCAAGATGGGCTCGCTGAAGATGGGCAACGGTCTCGACGAGGGCGTCAATCTTGGTCCGCTCGTCAACAAGGATGGGCGCGACAAGGTCATCGAACTGGTCGACGACGCCGTGAAAAAGGGCGCCAAGGTGCTGGTCGGTGGCAAGACGCCGGATGGTCCCGGCTTCTTCTATCCGGCGACGGTGCTGACCAATGTGCCGGACTCGGCGAAAATGCTGAACGAGGAAATTTTCGGGCCTGTCGCGTCAATCCAGACCTTCAAGACCGAAGAGGAGGCGATCAAGCGGGCCAACGATACGGAATACGGCCTGGTTGCTTATCTCTATACAAAGGACCTCAGTCGCGGCATGCGGGTGTCGGAGAAACTCGATTTCGGAATGATCGGCCTCAACCGCGGCCTGGTTTCGGATCCGGCGGCGCCGTTCGGCGGCACGAAGCAATCCGGGCTTGGCCGCGAAGGGGCGCACGAGGGGATGATGGAATTCCTCGAGACGCAATATGTGTCGGTGAGCTGGTAGCGGCAGTCGGCAGAAATTCGAGGGCAAGACCGTGGACGTCCTGATGCCGCAGCTTGGCGAGACCGTCGCCGAGGGCAAGATCACCAAATGGTTCAAGAACGCCGGCGACGCGGTGAAGCCGGGCGACAATCTTTTCGAGATCGAAACCGACAAGACGTCGATGGAGGTCCCGTCGACGACGAGCGGCACCCTCACCGAGATTCGCTTCCA
>Ga0070741_10005830_pt1 | contig 26921 bp, 30 predicted proteins | sample Coa_R1_4_FD_66440 | JGI IMG/M metagenome (GOLD analysis project Ga0070741, IMG submission 66440) | Surface soil microbial communities from Centralia Pennsylvania, which are recovering from an underground coalmine fire - Coalmine... | ecosystem: Environmental > Terrestrial > Soil > Unclassified ...
TTCTCGGGGGGCGAAGCCCCCCGAGTGTCATGCGTCCCGAGGATCGACCGCCTCTGGATCGATGTCGTAGCGGCGGATCGCCTCGGCCACCGTCTCGCCCTTGACGTCGCCGAGCTGGGCCAGGCCGGACAGGGCCGCCACCACGATGTGGCCGGCGTCGGTCTCGAAGTGCCGGCGCAGCGCCGGCCGGGTGTCGGAGAAGCCGAAGCCGTCGGTCCCGAGCGGGATGAACGGCCCCGGCGCCCAGCGGGCGATCTGGTCCGGCACGGCCTTCATGTAGTCGGTCACGGCCACGATCGGCCCGCCGCCGCCGTTGGCCCCGAGGATGTGGCTGACCCAGGGCACCCGGGGCACCTCGGTGGGGTGGAGCCGGTTCCAGCGCTCCACCGACAGGGCGTCCTCCCGGAGGGTCTTGTAGCTGGTGGCGCTCCACACCTCGGCGCCGGTGTCGTGGTGCTCGGCCAGGAGGTCGGCCGCCTCCAGCGCCGCCCCCATCGCCGCCCCGCTGGCCAGGATCCGGACCCGGTTGGCCAGCCCGCCGTCGGGGGCCGGCCGGTAGCGGTACAGCCCCCGCAGGATCCCGTCCTTGGCGCCCTTGGGCATGGCCGGCATCGAGATCGTCTCGTTGTAGAGGGTGATGTAGTAGAAGCAGTCCTCGGGCTTGTCGCCGTACATGCGGCGGATCCCGTCCTCGATGATGACGGCCAGTTCGTAGGCGAAGGCGGGGTCGTAGACCCGGCAGTTCGGCACGGTGGAGGCCAGCACCGGCGAGTGGCCGTCGTCGTGCTGGAGCCCCTCCCCCTGCAGGGTCGTCCGGCCGGCGGTGGCACCGAGCAGGAAGCCCCGGCCCCGGGCGTCGCCGAAGGCCCAGATGAGGTCGCCGACGCGCTGGAAGCCGAACATCGAATAGAAGATGAAGAACGGGATCATCGGCGCGCCCCAGGTGGCGTAGGCCGTGCCGGCGGCGGTGAACGACGCCATTGATCCGGCCTCGGTGATGCCCTCCTCCAGGATCTGCCCGGTGCGGTCCTCCCGGTAGGACAGCAGGAGGTTGGCGTCGACCGGCTCGTACTTCTGGCCGAAGGGGGCGTAGATCTTGGCCTGGGAGAACAGGGCGTCGAGCCCGAAGGTGCGGCCCTCGTCGGGGATGATCGGCACGATGCGCTTGCCGATGCTCCGGTCCTTGATGAGGTTGCGCAGCAGCCGGGTGAAGGCGCTGGTCGTCGAGGCCTTGACCTTCTCGCCGGTGCCCGACAGCAGGTCCTTGTAGGGGTCGCCGGCCACCGGCGGCAGCGAGCCCTTGCGGACCACCCGCTCGGGGATGAGGCCGTCGAGCGCCTTGCGGCGGGCCCGCATGTACTCGAGCTCCTCGGACTTCGGGCCGGGGTGGTAGTAGGGCGGGTCGCCCTCCTCGAGCACCTTGTCGGGAATGTCGAGGAAGAGCCGGTCCCGGAAGGTCTTGAGCTCCGCCTCGGTCATCTTCTTGATCTGGTGGGTGGCGTTGCGGGCCTCGAACTCGGGGCCGAGCGTCCAGCCCTTGATCGTGTGGGCCAGGATCACCGTGGGGCTGCCGACGTGCTCCACCGCCGACTTGTAGGCGGCGTAGAGCTTGCGGTAGTCGTGCCCGCCCCGGGACAGCTTGCGGAGGTCGTCGTCGGACAGGTGCTCGACGAGCTTGCGCAGCCGGGGGTCGGGGCCGAAGAAGTGCTCCCGGATGTAGGCGCCGGACTCCACCGAGTACTTCTGGAACTGCCCGTCGCAGGTGGTGTTCATCTGGTTCACGAGGACGCCGTCGATGTCGCGCAGGAGCAGGTCGTCCCACTCCCGGCCCCAGATGACCTTGATGACGTTCCAGCCGCCGCCTTTGAAGGTCGCCTCCAGCTCCTGGATGATCTTTCCGTTGCCCCGCACCGGGCCGTCGAGCCGCTGCAGGTTGCAGTTGACGACGAAGATCAGGTTGTCGAGCTGCTCGGTGGCGGCAAGATGGAGGGCGGCCATCGACTCCGGCTCGTCCATCTCGCCGTCGCCGACGAAGGCCCACACCTTGGCCTTGGAGGTGTCGGCGATCTGGCGGTGGAGCAGGTAGCGGTTGAAGCGGGCCTGGTAGACGGCGTTGAGCGGGCCGAGGCCCATCGACACCGTGGGGAACTCCCAGAAGTCGGGCATCCGGCGGGGGTGGGGGTAGCTGGGCAGCCCGAGGCCGCCGACCTCCCGGCGGAAGTGGTCGAGCTGCTCCTCGGTGATGCGGCCCTCGAGGTAGGCCCGGGCGTACATGCCGGGGGCGGCGTGGCCCTGGAGGAAGATCTGGTCGCCGTAGCCGCCGTCGCCCTTGCCGTGGAAGAAGTGGTTCATGCCGACCTCGTAGAGCGAGGCCGACGAGGCGTAGGTCGACAGGTGTCCGCCGAGACCGTCGTACCGGCGGTTGGCCCGGGTGACCATGGCCATGGCGTTCCAGCGGATGAAGGCCCGGATGCGGCGCTCCATGTACTCGTCGCCGGGGAACCACGGCTCCTCTTCGGGCGGGATCGTGTTGATGTAGTCGGACGACACCATGGCCGGCACGCCGACCTGTAGCTCCCGGGCCCGGGCCATGAGGCGGGCCAGCAGGAACCGGGCGCGGGGCCTCCCCCGCTGGTCGACCACGGCGTCGAGGGAGTCGACCCATTCCCTCGTCTCGCTGGGGTCGATGTCGGGCAGCTGGTGCGAATACCCGTCGATGATCATGCTCTCAAGCCTACGGCCCCCCTGGCGGGGCGGTGCGCGGCCGCCGGACGGGGCGCCGGTACGCTCGGCGGCCATGCGGGCCGTCGTGATCGCCGTGGTCGTGGGCCTGGCCGGCGCGGCCTGCGGTCACGGCGGCGGGACGAGCGCCGAGCCGGCCGTCGCCGTCTCGACCACGGCCCCGGCCACCACCGCCGCCGCCCCGGTGCCGACTTCGGCGGCGGACGGGTCGAGCTCGACCAGCACGGCGTCGCGCCCGCCCGCCACCCTGACGCCCACGCCGGTCAAGGCGGCCGCCTCGCCGACCACGGCCTCGACCGGTTCCACGACCGGGCCCGGGCCGGCGCCCGCCCCCCACGCCACGGTGTTCGTCGCCGCCGCCCCGACCGACCCGGCCGGGCTCGACCGCCTTGCCGACCAGCTCGCCGCCGACGAGACGGCGCTGCGCAACCCGGCCACCCCGGTGGCCGACATCCCGGCGCTGGCCCGCCGCCAGCAGGCCGCCTACCGGGCGCTGTCGGCCCGGCCCGACGTCCTCCCCCGGGTGCTGGCCCGCCTGCCGGAGAACCTGCGGCCGATCGCCCAGGCCAACGTCGACGCCGGCGCCGAGCTGCGGGCCATGACGACCCCGAAGACCGACCTGCCGCCATGGCGGATCCTCACGCCGCCGCCGGCCGACGAACTGGAACGCGACTACCACGAGGCCGAGGCGGCGACCCACGTGCCCTGGGCCTACCTGGCCGCCGTCCACCTCGTCGAGACCCGCATGGGCCGCATCCGGGGCACGAGCACCGCCGGCGCCCAAGGCCCGATGCAGTTCCTGCCCAGCACCTGGGCCCGCTGGGGCGGGGGCGGCGACATCAACGACCCCCACGACGCCATCATGGCCGCCGGCCGGTACCTGGCCGCCTCCGGCGCCCCGGCCGACCTTCACAAGGCCCTCTACGCCTACAACCACTCCGAGCACTACGTGCGGGCGGTGACGCTCTACGCCCAGCAGATCGAGGCCGACCCCCGGGCCTACCTCGCCTACCACGAGTGGCAGGTGTACTACATCACGCCCCGGGGCGACCTCTGGCTGGAAGAGGGTTACGGGGGCTAGTCGAGCTGCACCTCGGCGTCGAAGATGACGTCGGCCGGGATGGCCCACCAGGTGGCGCCACCCGGGCCGGCGACCGGCTCGACCCGGCCGGTGGAGATCCACTCGGTGACGACGGAGATCGGCTCCAGGCACCAGCGACCACTGCGCTCGTCGCTGATGAACAGCACGACGGGATGGAGGAGATCCCACCAGCAGAGCGCCTCGTAGGCCTCGGGGTCGAGGCGGACGGTGCCGTCGGGGCGCACGCTGCGGACGTCGATGAAGGTTTCGGCCGTGAGGTAGGCGGGGCTGTGCCGGAGCCGGGCCGGCAGGTTGGTGAGGCGGAACGGGGCCCGCTCCACCGAGTACCGGACGTACCACTGGGGCCAGACGGCTTCGAACCGGCGGGCGGCAGCCTGGATCTCCGGCGGGGCGGTGGGGGCGCCCTCGAGGGTCAAGGTCACGCAGCCTCCTGGGGGGAAGGGACTGGGGGGTTGGTTGTCGGCCCTACGTATTGGGAACGTTCGTCCCTTTTCGGTATGACGCCGCACGCCACTCCAATCACGGGGCGACACGATCCCGGCAAGCCCGCCGTTCGCGTCGCCAATCGGGTGAGGAAACGCCACCCGCGGCGCCGAAACCAAGGGGGAGGAACGACCACGAGGAGGAATCAGGACGGTGGGGATGGCCCGGGCGCTGACGACCGGCACGGTGGTCGTCCTGACCGGGATGGCCTCCCTGCTCCTCGGGGTCTCGCCGGCCGTGGCCGACCCTCCGGCCTTGCCCCAACCCGGCATCCCGGCCGGATTCCAGGTGGCAAGGCGGACGGTCGTCACCAGCGGCGTCGAACAACTCGACCTGGTGCAGACGAAGCCGCCGCTCTCCGTCCACGTCGCCCGCATCGCCGCCGACGCCCCCGTCTCCCTCCGGGCGGTCCTGTCCAACGACCAGGTTGCCGGCCCCGACCCGATCGGCGAACGGACCAGCACCATGTGCCAGCGGGTCCACTGTCTGCTGGCGGTCAACGGCGACTTTGCCGGCGGCGACGGCGCGCCCCTCGGCGGGCTCCTCACCGGCGACGAGCTGCTGCGCAGCCCCGGCCCGTCCGAACTCCAGCTCTCGGTGGGCGCCGACGGCGACCTCTCGGCCGGCGAGCTCCCCTGGTCGGGGACGCTGATGCCCACCGATCTCGACCCCCTCACCCTGACCGGCGTCAACGTCGCCCCCACCGCCGACGGTCTCACCCTCTACACGCCGGCCTACGGCCCGACCGCCGCCGCCCCGGCTGCGGCGACAACCGTGGTGACGTTCCGCACCGTCGAACCGGCCGGGACGCTCCACGTCGACCAGACGACGATGGTCGAGATCACCGGCCTGACCGAACAGCTGGCGGCCAGCGCCCCGGCGGCCGTCCCGGCCGACGGTGGGCTCCTGGCCGGCCGGGGGAAGGCCGCCGAGGCGCTGCGCAGCCTCTGGAGCCGGGTGCAGTCGGGCCGGGTCAGCAGCCGGGCGCTGCTCCGGCTCGACACTCCGGACGGTGTGGCCGAGAGCCTCGGCGGGAGCCCGATGCTGATCAAGGACGGCGCCCGCTGGTTCGCCGACGCCGCCAACGACTTCACCCGCGGCCGCCAGCCCCGCACCCTCGTCGGCTGGAACGCCGCAGGCGAGAAATGGCTCGTCACCGTCGACGGCCGCCAGGACACGAGCGTCGGCATGACCTTGGCCGAGGCGGCCAACTTTCTGCTCGCCCTCGGCGCCACCGACGGCATCAACCTCGACGGCGGCGGCTCCACCACCTTCGTTGCCGCCGGCGCCGTGGTCAACACGCCGAGCGACGTCGCCGTCCGCAAGGGAAACGGCGAGGTGATCGAGCATCTGGCCGCACCGGGACAACCGGTCGTCGGCCATGTCGAACAGCCCGTCACCAGCGCCCTGGCCGTGGTCCCGAAGAACGAGGTGACGGTGCCGCCCGTCCCGGCGGCGACCGGCGCCGCACCCGGTTCCGGGCAGGCCCTGTCGCCGTCGCCCGACGCCGGCCCGTCGACCGACCCGGCCTCGGTGCCCGGCGGCGGCGTGCCCGCCCTCGTGGCCCCGCCCGGATCCGGTGTCGGCGGCGTCCTCCGCCTGGCCGCCGTCGTCACCGACCTCGTCGTGGGCCTCGCCCTGGTGGCCCTGGTGCTCGCCCGCCGCCGGCGCGCCCGGCCGTCCGCCGCTCCCGCCCTGCCGGCGTGAGCCCGTCCCCCATCGGAGGACAGCGAATGACGCGAGACCAGCTCGAAGCCCGGCTCCGGGCGACCGAGATCGCTTTGGAGTGCCTGCTGGCCGAGGTCGACGAACTGCGGGACCGGCTCGATGCCCACGCCCGAATCTGCGCCAACGGCGAAATCACGCTCGACTGATGCGTCATCGCGCTGGCCGGCCGGCGTTTCCTTACCGAGCAAGCACCCACGGAGCAGCTGAACCCCCGGTCCCCTCCCTGCCGGGGGTTCAGCGCGTCGGCGGCGTGCCGCTCCCCCGTCCGGGCTAGGAGCGCGCCTTGAGGGCTTCGATCAGCTTCGGCATCACCTTGTGGACGTCGCCGACGATCCCGAGGTCGGCGATGTTGAAGATCGCCGCCTCCGGGTCCTTGTTGATGGCGACGATGTTGTCGGAGCCCTTCATGCCGACCATGTGCTGGGTGGCGCCGGAGATGCCGCAGGCGATGTAGACCTTGGGCTTGACGGTCTTCCCCGTCTGGCCGACCTGGTGGGAGTAGGGGACCCACCCGGCGTCCACGATCGCCCGGGAGGCGCCGGCCGCCCCCTTGAGGAGCTTGGCCAGCTCTTCGACCAGCTTGTAGTTCTCGGCCCCGCCGAGGCCCCGCCCGCCGGAGACCACCACGGCGGCCTCTTCCAGCTTGGGCCCCTCCTGCTCCGCCTCGTGGACGGCGGTGATCTTCACCTCGCCGGCGTGGCCGGCGTCGACCGCCTTGACCGGGACGACCTGGGCCGGCCCGCCGCCCCCCGGCTCGGCCGTGAACGACTTCGGCCGGAAGATGGCCAGATGCGGGCCGTCGCCCTTGAAGGCGGCGTCGACGAGGGTGTTGCCGCCGAAGATGGCGGTGCCGACCTTGACGGTGTCGCCGTCGGCCTCCCACGTCATGCCGTTGGAGAGGACCGGCCGGTCGAGCCGGGCCGAGAGGCGGCCGCAGACGTCGCGGCCGTCGTAGCTGGCCCCGAAGATCACCATGTCGGGCTGGTGCTCGCCGACGAGCTCGGCGAGGGCGGCGGCGGCCGGCGCACCGATGAGGCAGTCGCCGGTGTCGAGGGCGTAAACCGTCGTGGCGCCGTACTCGCCGAGCGGGCCGGCCATCCCCTCGGCGTCGGCGCCGGCGTAGAAGGCTTCGACGGTGCCGGCCATCTGCCGGGCCTTGGTCAGCAGCTCGGCGGTCATGGAGGTGGGTTTGCCCGGCGTGTCGACCTCGGCGAAGACCCAGACCTTGGTGAGTGCCATCGTGTGTCTGTCTCCCCTCGCCTCAGATGACCTTGAGCTGCTCGAGGAAGGCGACGATGCGCTCGTGGGCGTCGCCCTCGTCCTCGATCTTCTCGCCCGCCTGGCGCTCCTCGGCCTGGCGGACGTCGGTGATCTCCTGCCGAGCGCCCTCCCAGCCGACCTGGCCGGCCTCGAGCCCGAGGTCGGCCGCTTTCACCTCGTCGACCGGCTTGTTCTTGGCCGCCATGATTCCCTTGAAGGACGGGTAGCGCGGCTCGACGACGCCGGCCGTCACGCTGACGACGGCGGGCAGGGAGGCCTCGACCTCGTTGTAGCCCTTCTCCGTCTGGCGCTCGATGGTGATCTTGCCGTCGGCGATGTCGACCTTGCGGGCGAACGTCAGCGACGGCCACCCGAGCAGCTCGGCCACCTGGGCCGGAACGGTGCCGGTGTAGCCGTCGGTCGACTCGGTGGCGGTCAGCACGAGGTCGACGTCGCCTGCCCGGCGGATGGCCGCGGCCAGCACCTTGGCCGTGCCCAGGGCGTCGCTCCCGGCCAGGGCGTCGTCCGACACGAGGATGGCCTTGGCCGCGCCCATGGCGAGGGCGGAGCGGATGCCCTGCATCCCGGCCGCCGGCACCATCGACACGATGGTCACCTCTCCCCCGCCGGCCTTCTCGGCCAGCTGGAGGCCCATCTCGACGCCGAAGCTGTCGGACTCGTCCATGATCAGCTTGCCCTCGCGCTTGAGGGTCTTGGAGCCGGGATCGAGTTGACCCGGCATGGCCGGATCGGGGATCTGCTTCACGCAGACGACGATGTTCATTGCTGACTCCCGAGGGGTCGGAGCCCGGGGGGTGCCGTCAGGCCGGATGTGCCTGCTCTCGCCCGGGTGATCGACCCCGGGATTCTTGTCGCTCCCCGCCGGTACCGTCGAAAGGAGGCCGGTCGGTACGGTGGTCGCCGGATGACCGTCTCCGAACCTCCGGGGCAGCTGCGACTGCTCGACGACCTGCCGGCGGCGGCCGAGCGGCGGCGCCTCCCGCTCGCCGTGACCGGGCTGGCGACCTACGCCCGCTGCCCCCGCCAGTGCTACTGGGACGTCGTGGAACGCCGGCCCCGGCCGCTCCGGCCGGCGGCCCGGGTCGGTTCCCTGGTCCACGGCTGGATCGAGCGGGAGGCGGCCGGGCAGGGCTCGCTGCTCGAAGGGTCGCCGGAGCCGGATCCGTGGATCGCCGAACTCCAGGCGGCGTTCCTGGCCTCGCCGTGGGCCGGGCGGCGGCCCCGGGCGGTCGAGCGGCCGTTCGTGCTCTCGGCCGGCGGGGCGACGGTGCGGGGCCGGGTCGACGCCGTCTACGACGTCGCCGGGCCGGGCCTGCTCCGGCGCGACATCGTCGACTTCAAGACCGGGCGGCGGCCGGCTCCCGATGATGCCGGCGCCGGGTTCCAGCTCGGGCTCTACGCCCTGGCGGCCGTCGACTGCTGGGGGTGGGAGCCGGAGTCGCTGCTGACCACGGAGTGGTACGTGCGGGAGAACGCCGGCGTCAGCCGGGAGTGGGACGGTGCCGCCCTGGCGGCCGTCCGGGACCGGCTCGGGGTCGTCCTCGACGACGTCGCCGCCGGCCGCTTCGGGCCGGCGCCGGGCTCCTACTGCGGCCGGTGCGCGCACGTCACCGCCTGCCCCGAGGGACAGGCGGTGACGGGGGAACGCCGGTAGCCGGTCGGGCTACGCCTGGGGGGAGCCGGAGACCGGCGAGCTCGGCGCCGGGGGCGTCGTGGTCGGCGTCCGCAGCTCGTTGCGGATCTTGACCGCCAGGTCCCGGGCGACCTTGAGGTCGGCCCGGGCCGCCCGCAGCGACTGGCGGGCCGGGGTGAGCACGTCGTGGTTGGCGTTCCAGTCGGCCGGCGTCAGGCCGAGGACGTCGCCCGGGACCGCACCGGCGGCAGCCACGCCCGAGGCGATCTGGGCCTTCATGGCGTCAAGGTCGGCCTTGGCCTGGGCGACGTCGCGGCCGGCGTCCTGCGCCTTCTGGATGGCGTCGGCCAGCTTGCCGGCGACGTCCGACAGCTTGTCGCCGGCGAAGCCGGCGGTGTCGGCCCCGACGACGAGCCGGGCCCGGGGCAGGACGAGGGCGAAGACCCGGTTGTCCTGGAAGATCGAGTGGCAGTGGTCCCGCAGGGCGCTCAGCTCCGTGTCGGCCTGGATCTCGCCCTGGAGGGTCTGGAGCCGGGCGGCGGTCTGGTCGATGTCGGCCTCGAGGGCCGTCTTGTGCTCGGCGGTGGTGTGCTGGTCGTTGGCGACGTCGGCCCGGGCGGCGGCCAGCGCCGGCAGGCGCACGTCGATGGCGGCCAGGCACTTGGCCCGCAGCGCCTCCAGGGTGGAGCTGGACGGGCTCGAGGCGTTGCTCGGGGAGCTGGTCTGCGGGGTCGATGGGGACCGGAGGGGTCCGGCCCAGGCGGCGGCAGGTGCGGCGAGCACGAGGCCGGCGCCGATGGTGGCGGCGGCCAGGCGGGTACGGAGGGGGGTCATCGCAGGTCTCCTTCGGGGGTGGCGACGTCGCGGTCGACGCCGGTGATCTGGGTGTCGAGGTCGGAGAGGGCCCGGTCGACATCGGCCAGGTCCTGGTCGGTGTCCGCCGCCGGCACGGCGGGGTTGGTACCGGCGCTGGCGGCCGTCTCGCCGATGGACGGGCCGGAGGTTCCGGTGGCCGGGGGCGAGGCGGCTCCGGTGCCGGCGGCGGCCGAGGTGGCCCCGGTGGCCGGGGGCGAGGTGGCCCCGGTGGCCGGGAGCGAGGTGGCCCCGGTGGCGGGGAGCGAGGCGGCAGCGGTGCCGGCGGCCGAGGCGGCCGGGCGGGGGGTCGGGTCCGCTCCCCCGCCGCAACCGGCGAGGAGCAGGACGGCGGCAGAGGCGGCCGCGACCGAGGCGAGGGCCAGGCGGCCGGCTCTCGGGCGGTCGGGGCGGGGGTCGGTGGTGTTGTTCACACCCCGATGATCGGGAGCGATTGTCAGGGATTCGTGAAGCCGTCGCCAACGGTCGGTGAGGACGCCGCCGCCTCCGCCCCCGTCGGCCGGACGGGGCGGCTCATTCCTGTCACAGGCCCGGCGTAGGGTCGGTGGCGAGCACTTCCCCCGCTCCGAGTCCCCAAGCGTGGGAGGTTCGTCATGTGCCTGCAGGCCGGTCCGGCCCTGGGCTTCGATCCCCCGGAGCCGGTGATCCTCGCCGGCGCCGGCGATGCGGTCGCCTGGGCCCACACGATTCCCGAGTTCGGCTGGTTCGCCGAGATCTACGCCCTCTTCCAGCGGGGCGGCTTCCTGCGGCGGGCGGCCTGGCTCGGCTCCGCCGTCGCCCTCGACGACTTCGTCGCCTGGCCCGACTGCTCGCTCGGCTACGCCCCGCCGGGCGGGGCCGACGCCGTCATGCTGCTGGTGTGCCGCCCCGGGCAGGGAGTCATCCCGACGGCTGACGACCGTCGCCTCTTCGAGCTGCTCCGGCTGGCGCACGCCGCCCGCGACGTGCCCTTGCGCGACGTCGTCCTCGTCGACGGGAGGAGGTGGCACTCGATGGCGTCCGGCTGACGGCGTTGGCGGTACGTTCCCCGGCGTGGGTGTCGACTGCGACCTGCTGGTCGTCGGCGGCGGGCCGGCCGGGGCCGCCGCCGCCATCCGCGGCGCCGCCGCCGGCCTGTCGGTGGTGCTGTGCGACAAGGCGCGCTTCCCCCGCGACAAGACCTGCGGCGACGGCCTCACGACCTCCGCTTTGCGCCTGCTGGAGCGGCTCGGGCTCGACCCGGCGGCCGTGCCGGGCTGGGAGCCGGTGGCGGGCGTGGCGCTGCGGTCCCCCAGCGGGCGGGTCGTGGAGCTGCCCTTCCCCGACGACGGGCTGTTCGCCGCCGTGGCCCCCCGGATGAGCCTCGACGCGGCCCTGGTCGGCGTGGCGGCGAAGTCCGGCGCCGGCGTCCGCCAGGGGGCGGCCCTCGAGGCGCTGCACCAGAGCGGCTCGGCGGTCGAGGTCGCGCTCGCCGGCGGCGACCGCCTGTCGGCTCGCTACGTCGTCGCCGCCGACGGCATGTACTCGACCGTCCGGCGCCTCGTCGGCGTCGAAGGGCCCCATCTGGGGGAGTGGCACGCCTTCCGGCAGTACTTCACGGGCGTCGCCGACCGCCGCCTGTGGGTTCTCTTCGAGCCCGATCTGCTCCCCGGCTACGCCTGGGTGTTCCCCGTCGGCGGGGGGCGGGCCAACGTCGGCTTCGGTCTTCCCCGCCGGCCGGGCCTCTCGGTGCGGCCGATGGCCGCCCAGTGGCGCGGCCTCCTCGAGCGGCCGTCACTGCGGGCGCTGCTCGGCGACGCCGAAGCGGAAGGCCACCACCGGGCGTGGCCCATCCCCGCCGACCTGGCCCGGGCACCGCTCAGCCAGGGGCGGGTCCTCTTCGCCGGCGACGCCGCCGGCGCCACCGACCCGATGACCGGCGAAGGGATCGGCCAGGCGCTCCTGACCGGGGTGCTGGCCGCCGAGGCCGTCGCCGCCGGCGGCGATCCGGCGGCCGTCACCCGCCGCTACCAGGCCGCCGTCGCCCACCACCTCGCGCCCGACGTCCGCTTCGCCGCCGCACTCGGCCGCATCCTGGCCTCCGCCGCCGGCGCCCGCCTGGCCGTCCGGGCGGCCGGCCTCTCCCCCTGGACCAGGCGGAACTTCGCCCGCTGGATGTTCGAGGACTACCCCCGCGCCCTCCTCCTCACCCCGTCGCGGTGGCGCCGCGGGGTCTTCACCGGGCCGGGCGCCTACCGGGCCGCCTGATGGAGGCCCTCCACTTCGACGGGACCCGCCTGCACCACGTCGACGCCCACCCTGAGCCCTCGATCGGCGAAGGGGAAGCGCTGGTCAGGGTCCGCCTGGCCGGCATCTGCTCCACCGACCTGCAGATCCTGGCCGGCTACATGGGCTTCACCGGCATCCCCGGCCACGAGTTCGTCGGCGAGGTGGCCGGCGGTCCGGCGGAGTGGGTCGGGCGGCGGGTCGTCGGTGAGATCAACTACGCCTGCGGCCGCTGCCCGACCTGCCGGCGGGGGCTCGGCCGCCACTGCCCCCACCGGCGGGTAATGGGCATCCTCGGCGCCGACGGCGCCTTCGCCGAGCGGCTGGCCCTACCGGTGGCCAACCTCCACGCCGTCCCCGACGGCGTCCCCGACGAGGCGGCCGTCTTCACCGAGCCGCTGGCGGCGGCCTTCTCCATCCTCGAGCAGGTGCCGGTCGGAACCGGGATGGGCGTCACCGTCCTCGGCGACGGCAAACTCGGACTGCTCTGCGCCCAGGTCCTGGCCTCGACCGGTGCGTCGGTGACCCTGGTCGGCAAGCACGCGGCGAACCTCGCCGCCGTCGCCCCCCGCGGCGCCAGCGGCGTCCTCCTCGCCGACTGGGCCCCCGACGCCTCGGCCGACTGCGTCGTCGAGGCGACCGGCTCCGCCACCGGCCTGGGACTCGCCATGGCCGCCGTCCGCCCCCGGGGCACGCTCGTCCTCAAGAGCACGGTCGCCGAAGCGCACTCGCTGTCGCTGGCTCCGCTCGTGATCAACGAAGTCCACGTCGTCGGCTCCCGCTGCGGCCTGTTCCCGCCCGCCCTCGCCGCCCTGACCGAAGGCACGGTGACCGTCACCCCGCTGATCGACGCCACGTACCCGCTGGCCGACGGCATCGCCGCCCTAGCCCACGCCGCCCGCCCCGGCGTTCGCAAGGTCCTCCTCCGCCAGCCCTGAGACCGGCCTCCCCAAGACACCGGATCGCCGAAATCCCGGGCACCGGACCCCGCAGCGCGACCCGTCCGATCCAACCGGCGTTCCTTTTCGGCTCCCCAGCGGGAAACGAACGCCAGTTTCTGCCGGCCGGCGGGCCTCGCCATACTGGCGTTCCTTTTCCGCCCCCCAGCGGGAAACGAACGCCAGTTGGACGGGCAGGGCACCCAGGCCGGCGCACGGCGGGGCCGGGCGCCGCGGCAACGGCGGCCGGTAGCGGAAGAACAACGGCTCGCGGGCCGGGGGAAGTGCTCGACCAGCCCGGGGGCCCTTATTGGGCGAACCAGGCCTGCATACTCTGAGCGAACATCATGTCGCCCGAGAGCTTCAGCTTGCCGGTCATGAACGCCTGCATCCCGTCGAGCTTGCCGGTCACGAAGCGCAGGAAGTCGGGTAGGGCCATGCCCAGCGTCACACGAGCCGGCTCCGTACCGCCGGGGAGAACGGTGCAGGTGCCGTCGGCGACCTTCAGCTCGTAGCTGTGGGTGCCGTCCGGCGCCGTGATGTCCCAGCCGACGACCGCGCTCTGGTTGCCGGCCCGCTCGGGGCGGAAGCTCTCCTTGGCCATGTGATTGAAGATCTGGCCGAGGACCTCGTCCGTACCCCGCTCGGCCACGCCGGCGTTGATCTCGTCGTCGGACTTCCCCTCGATCATGGCGGCCAGTTCCTCGCGCCCCGCAATATCGGCCATTGGCGGTCCCTCCTGGTCGTAGTTACCGCGCGGTAGCTTAGTCGACGGGCGGTGCGCCGGAAGAAACGGAGGAGGCGGCCGACGCCGGGCCGACGAACTCGAGACGGTAGCCCCGCTTGGGAACGCTGACCACCCTGACGCCGATCGTCGTCAGGCGGCTGCGGAGCCGCGAGGCGAGGACCTCGAGCCGACGCCGGGCGGCGCCGTTCGGCGCCGCCCCGCTGCCCCACACCTCCCGCAGCAGGACGCCGGTCGGGCACGTCATCCCCGGCCGGCGGACCAGCGCCGCCACCAGGGCGAACTGGAGGTCGGTCAGTTCCACGGCTCCCGTCGGGCCCGTCAGCGTCCGGGTGCGGGCGTCGAGCAGGCGTTCCACGTTCACCGCGACCGCCGCCGGTTTGGGCCGAGCTCGGCGGCCACCAGCCGGACCATGGCCGCCAGCCGCGGCGGCTCGGGCCACACCGGACGGGCGACCCCCTCGGCGAACGCGGCGTGCGCGCACACCGGCCCGACGCACACGGCCCGGACGGCGGCGTTGCAGGCCGCCCGCAGCTCGGCGCCCCGGCCCCGTTCGTCGGCCAGGCGGAACAGATGGTGGACGGCCGGCTGGCTGGTGAAGGTCACGGCGTCGAGCGCTCCGGCACAGGCGGCGTCGATCAGCGCCGCCGCCGGCCCGGCGTCGTCCGGCATGACCCACCGGTAGACGGGCACCTCCACCAGCTCACGGCACCTCGCCGCCAGCGCCGCGGTCGACGGATGCCCGGCGGGGTCGAAGAGCTGCAGGGCCACCCGGGCCGCACCGATGCCCTCTTCCGCCAGGTGGGCGACGACCTCCGCCATCGTCTCCGCCGGTGCCCGCCAGGCCACGGCGAGCCCGGCCCGGCGCAGCGCCGAGTGGACCTTGGCGCCCCGGGCGACGATGACCGCCGAGCGGAGCGCCGCCAGCAGCCCGTCGGACATCCCCCAGGCGCCCGCCGCCTCGAGCCACAGGGTCATGCCCTGGCCGGTGCCGGCCACGAGGTAGTCGGGCGGGGCGGCGACGAGGGCCTCCGTTGCCCGCCGGAGCGCTCCGTCGTGGCGCAGGTCGACCGTCCGCAGCGTGGGGCCGTGCACGACGTCGGCGCCGAGCTGCGCCAGGAGATCAGCCTGGGCCCGCCAGCGGCGGTCGGCGGTGATCCCCACCCGCCGGCCGGCCAGTGAGCCGGCCAGTGAAGGGGCGGCGGTCATGCCCGGCTGTACCCCAGCCCGCCGACCGTCTCATCGTCGAGTTCGGGCTGCTCCGACGGATCGACCGGCGTGGCCCACACCTCGACCACGCCGTGGTGGCGGCGCACCCGGAAGACGTCCAGGCGGACGGCGCGGTCTTCGAAGCACACGCCCGTCCGCAGGTTGAACGTCTGCTTGTAGATCGGCGACGCCACCTTCGCCTCGCCGCCGCGGTCGCCGACGATCCCTCGCGACATGACGTTCGCCCCGCTGAACGGGTCGTGGTTCGACAGGGCGTGCAGCGTTCCGTCCGACAGCCGGAAGACGGCCACCTGCCGCCCGCCGACCAGGGCGCAGACGCCGGTGTCGGGGTAGATCGAGTCGTAGGGGCAGACCTCGACCCATTCGGACGCGGCGACCATTCAGCGGTCCCTCGGCGGACGGGCCGTGATCGCCACCGGCACGCCGGTCGGAGTGGCGACGGGCCGTTCCTCGGGACGGGCGGGACGCTTCTGGCCCCGCTCGAGCACATAGACCTGGTTGTCGTCGAAGACGCCGTCGGCGTTGACGAAGGTCCGGAAGCGGGCTACCCGGGCCGGGTCCTCGATCGTCTCCTTCCACTCGCAGCGGTAGGAGTCGACCTGGCGCTGCATTTCCGCTTCGAGCTCGTCGGCGATGCCGAGGCTGTCGTCGACGATCACCGACCGGAGGTAGTCGATGCCCCCCTCGAGCTTGTTGAACCAGGGCGCGGTCCGCTCCAGCCGGTCGGCCGTCCTCGTGTAGAACATGAGGAAGCGGTCGAGGTATCGGATGACGTGCTCGGCGTCGACGTTCTCGACGAGCAGCACGGCATGCTGGGGCCGCATCCCGCCGTTGCCGCAGACGTAGACGTTCCACCCGGTCTCGGTGGCGATGACGCCGAAGTCCTTTCCCTGAGCCTCGGCGCACTCCCGGGCGCAGCCCGACACCGCCGACTTCAGCTTGTGCGGAGCCCGGAACCCCCGGTAGCGCAGCTCGATCTGGATGGCCAGCGCCACCGAGTCGAGCTGCCCGAAGCGGCACCAGGTGCTGCCGACGCAGGACTTCACCGTTCGCATGGCCTTGCCGTAGGCATGACCGCTCTCGAAGCCGGCGTCGATCAGCCGGCGCCAGATGTCGGGCAGCTGGTCGAGGCGGGCACCGAACAGGTCGATGCGCTGCGCCCCGGTGATCTTCGAGTACAGGTTGAACTCCCGGGCCACCTCCCCGAGGGCGATGAGCTTCTCCGGGGTGATCTCGCCGGCCGGGACCCGGGGCACGATCGAGTAGCTCCCGTCCTTCTGGATGTTGGCCAGGAACCGGTCGTTGGTGTCCTGGAGGCCGGCGTGGGCCGGGTCGAGGACGTACTCGTTCCACAGCGAGGCCAGCATCGACGCCACCGCCGGCCGGCAGATCTCACAGCCTCGGCCCTTGCCCCAGCCCGAGACCAGATCCTCGAACGTGCGGATGCGGCGCACCCGGACGATGTCGAAGAGCTGCTGGCGGGTGAACGGGAAATGCTCGCAGAGGCTGCGGTCGACGGCGACGCCGGACTTCTCCAGCTCGTGGTGGAGGATGGCCTGACACAGCGGAACGCAGCTGCCGCAACCGGTGCCGGCCTTGGTCGCCGCCTTGAGCTGGCCCACGGTGGTCAGCCCGCCGCCGGCGATGGCGGCGCAGATGGCGCCCTTCGACACGTTGTTGCAGTTGCAGACCGTGGAGTCGGCGCCGATGGCCGCCACGCCGAGCAGCGGCTTCCCGCCCCCGGACCTGCGGTCGGGGAGGATCAGGTCGCTCGGGTGCAGCGGCAGGTCGGTGTTCGACGCCATCCACTGGTGCAGCGTTCCGTAGTCGGAGGCGTCGCCGACGAGGACGCCGCCCAGCAGCTTGGCCTTGTCGGGCGAGATGACGATCTTCTTGTAGACCCCGGCGACCGGGTCGTCGAAGGTCAACTGGTGGCAGCCGGGCGTGGCGCCCTGGGCGTCGCCGAAGCTGGCCACGTCGACGCCGAGGAGCTTGAGCTTCGTCGACAGGTCGCCGCCGCCGAAGACGGCGTCGCCGCCGGCGAGCCCGTCGGCCACCACCCGGGCCTGGGCGTAGCCGGGGCTGACGAGGCCGTAGACGCGTCCCGCCACCGCCGCGCACTCTCCGATGGCGTAGACGTGAGGGTCGCTGGTGCGGCAGCGGTCGTCGGTGAGGACGCCGCCCCGCTCCCCGAGTTGGAGGCCGGCGGCCCGGGCCAGTTCGTCCCGGGGCCGGATCCCGGCCGAGTACACCACCATGTCGGTCGCCAGCGTCGTGCCGTCGGCGAAGACGAGGCCCTCCACCCGGCCGCCGGGAGTCGAGCGCAGCACCTGCGTGGTGGACTTCGACGTGTGCACGGCGATGTCCATCGCCTCGATCGTGCGCCGCAGTGTCCGCCCGCCGCCCTCGTCGACCTGGAGGGCCATGAGCCGGGGAGCGAACTCGACGATGTGCGTCTGCAGCCCGAGGCCGAGCAGCGCACCGGCCGCCTCCAGCCCGAGCAGGCCGCCGCCGATGACGACGCCGGTCCCGCAGTCGGCGGCGTAGGCCCGGATGGCGTCGAGGTCCTCGATGGTGCGGTAGACGAAGCAGCCGGGTCCGGCGCTCCCATCGGTGGCGCCGCCGTCGATCGGCGGCACGAACGGGTACGACCCGGTGGCCAGCACCAGCGCGTCGTAGGACAGCGCCCGGCCCGCCGCCGACCGGACCGTGCGCCGCTTTCGGTCCAGCACCGTCACCGGGTCGCCGGCGACGAACTCGATGGCCGGATGGTTGAGGACGTCGGGATCGGCCAGGCACAGATCGGAGGCGCTGCGACCCGTGAAGTAGGTCGACAGGTTCACCCGGTCGTAGGCCGCCCGGGGCTCCTCGCCGAAGGCCACGACGCGCCAGTCCCCGGCCGCGCCGTTCTCCACCAGGCACTCCAGGAGCTTGTAGCCGACCATGCCCTGCCCGACGATGACGAGAGTCTTCTGGTGTGCAGTCATGATGTGCCGAACGTAAGGGCCGGCCGTTTCTCCGGAGTTCCCCGTCTGTGTCGGGCTCGTGAACAGGAGCCTTCACCCCTCGGGCGGGCGGCGGGCGGGCAAGAACCTGTTCACACAACGGCAATCACGCCAACACGGCGCTTTCACGACTCCGCTCTACGGTGCGGGCATGCCGTTCCGCTACCCCGTCGCCCTCGAGCTCTCCGGGCGGCGGTGCGTGGTCATTGGCGGCGGCGTCGAGGCGGAGCGCAAGGCGCGAGCGCTGCTCGAAGCCGAGGCCGATGTCGTCGTCATCGCCGCCGACGTGACCGACGGCCTGTGCGACCTCATCCGCCGGGGGGAGCTCGAACACGTCCCCCGGCGCTACCGCCGGGGCGACCTGGCCCGAGCCTTTTTGGTCATCGCCGCCGACCCCGACCGGGCCGTGCGGGCGGCGGTGTTCGCCGAAGCGGAGGCGGGACGGGTGCTGTGCAACGCCGTCGACGACGTCGAGCACTGCCATTTCGCCGTGCCGTCGATCGTGCGTCGCGGCGACCTCCTCCTCGGCATCTCCACCGGTGGACGGGCGCCGGCGCTGGCCAAGCGGCTGCGGCGCCGGCTGGCCGCCGACCTCGGCTGGGAATGGGAGGCGCTGGTCGACGTGCTGGGCCGGGTGCGGGCCGAGACGCGGCCCGACCGGACGGTCGACTTCGCCCGGTGGGCCGAGCGGTGGCGCCGGCTCCTCGAGCGCGAGGAGGAGCTCCTCGACCTGCTGCGCGAGGGCCGCGTCGACGAGGTGCGGGCCTGGGCCTACGCCGCCTTGAAGCCCGCCACCACGTCGGCCCAGGTCTCGGGGTCGGCGCGGTAGGGAGCGTAGAACGAGAGCCGGTCGACGAGGTCGCCGTAGCGGGCCAGGACGAGACCGGGGAGTTCGCCCGGCGTACCCCGCACCGCGAAGGCGTCGAGGATGTCGTCGGTGATGACCTTCCCCATCTCCTTCCACGCTCCCTGCTTGGAAAGCCGGTTCAGCTCATCCTGCGCCTCACCCCAGCCGTGGGCTTCGAGGACCGGCCGGTAGGCCGGCGTGGAGCCGTAGAAGGCGATCTGCTCCCGGACGGCGGCGTCGGCCGTCTGCCACTCCTCGTCGGTCTCGCCGGTGACCATGAACGTCGGGAACGCCAGCTCGATGTCGGCCCGGGTCCGGCCGCTCTTGGCCAACCCCCGCTCGATGGCCGGGATCGTCGTCTCCCGCAGGTACTTCTCGGTGGTGAAGCCGTGGATGAACATGCCGTCGCAGACCTCACCCGCCACCTCGGTCATCTTTTCGCCCACCGCGGCGAGGAAGACGCGGGGCGGGCCGAAGCCGGTGGGGCCGGGGTTGAAGAACGGCGTCATCAGCGTGTGGCGGTAGAACTCGCCCTCGAAGCGCAGCGGCTCGTCCTGCTCCCACGTCGCCCAGATGGCCCGGGTGGCCAGGATCAGCTCCCGCATCCGGGCCGCCGGCCGGTCGAAGGAGGCGCTGAAGCGCTTCTCGATGTGGGCCTTGACCTGGGAACCGAGACCGAGGATGAAGCGGCCCTGCGAGAAGCGCTGGAGGTCGTGGCCGATGTGGGCCAGGTGCATCGGCGAGCGGGGGAAGGCGACGGCGATGGCCGTGGCGAGGTCCATCCGCTCCGTGTGCTCGGCCGCCAGGAGCAGGGGGAAGAACGGGTCGTGCTTCGTCTCGGCCGAATACAGCCCGTCGTAGCCGATCTCCTCCATCCGCCGGGCCCGGGCCCCAATCGTCCCGAGGTCCGGCGTGATCAGCATCCCGTCGATCTTCATCGGCGAATCTTCGTCGACGGTCCCCATGACTGTCACATCCCCTTGATACCCTCCGATCGAGATGAGCCTGCCCCTGCCGTCCACGCTGTCGCCGAGCAAGATCTCGGCCTTCAAGCACTGCCCGCTGCAGTTCCGGTTCTCCGTGATCGACCGGCTCCCCGAGCCGCCGTCGCCGGCCGCCAGCAAGGGCACGCTCGTCCACCGGGCGCTGGAGCTTTTGATGCTGCGGGCCCCGGCCGAGCGCACGCCGGCCGCCGCCCTGGCCGACCTGGAGCGGGCCCGGGCCGAGCTGGCGGAACATCCCGAGTTCGCCGGCCTCGAGCTCGACGACGAGGCGCTCGACGCCTTCCACGCCGACGCCCGGGCCCTGCTCGGGCGCTACTTCGAGATCGAAGACCCGGCCACCGTCCGCCCGATCGGGCTGGAGCTGCGCATGTCGGTGGCGCTGGGGTCGCTGACGCTGCGGGGAGTGATCGACCGTCTGGAACTCGACGCCGACGGAGAGTTCGTGGTCACCGACTACAAGACCGGCGCAGTGCCGAGCGAGCGGGCGGAGCGGGACCGGCTCGGCGGGGTCCACTTCTACTCGCTGCTCTGCGAGCGGCTGCTCGGCCGCCGGCCGGTGCGGGTCCAGCTCCTGTACCTCTCCCGGCCCGAGGTACTCTCGATCTGCCCCAGCGAGCAGTCGGTGACGGGGATGGAGCGGCGGGCCCTGGCGCTGTGGGCGGCGGTCGAACGGGCCTGTGACCGCGACGACTTCCGGCCGAACCGCAGCCGGCTGTGCGACTGGTGCAACTTCCAGGCCTTCTGCCCGGCCTGGGGCGGCGACCCGGCCCTGGCCGAGGCGATACGGCCCGAGGCGGCACGGCCCGAGGCGGCACGGCCCGAGCCGGTGCTGCTCCCGGCCTGACCGTCCGGCGGCCGTGGCGTTCCGGAGGCTGCGGGCACATCCCGTCGCCGACGGGGTGCGGGCGCTCGACCGGGCGGTCGACGCCGCCGTCTCCCGGGCCCACCATCCCGTTCTCGACGCCGTGTTCTACCCCCTCTCCAGTGCCGCCGATCACAGCCTCCTGTGGCTGGCCCTGGCCGGCCTGCGGGAGGCGGCGGGCCGGGCCCGCCCGGGCACGGCCGTCCGCCTGGCGCTGGTCCTCGGCGCCGAGTCGGCCGTGACCAACCTGGCCCTGAAGACGGTGTTCGGCCGCCTCCGGCCGGTCCTCGAGCCGGCCGGTGGCCCCGGCTCCGGTGGCCCGCTGCCGTGGGGCCTGCGCCGCCCCGTGACCAGCGCCTTTCCGTCGGGCCACGCCAGCGCCGGGTTCACCACGGCCGTGTTCCTGTCCCGTTGCGACCCCGGCCCGCCGTGGTACGTCGTGGCCGGGCTCGTCGGCTTCAGCCGGATCTACGTGCGGCTCCACCACACGTCCGACGTGGTGGCCGGCGCCGCCCTCGGCCTGGCCTTCGGCGCCGCCGTCCGGCGCGTTGCCCCGACTCGACCGGTACTCGCCGGGAATGCGGGGTAAACCGGATGTGGTTGTGCCCTTCAGTCGTCGATCTCGCCGTCCGTCGGGAGGCTCCGTGGCTCGTCAGTTCGCCCTCACCTGGGACTACCGCTGCCCCTTCGCCCGCAACGCCCACGAGGCCGTCGTCAACGGCCTGCGCGACGGGCGCGACTGGGACGTACGGTTCTGGCCGTTCTCGCTCGACCAGATCCACGTCGAGGAGGGGCAGACGCCCGTCTGGGAGCGCAGCCTCGACGAGGAGCACGGGATGGGCGGCGTCCGGGCGCTGCTGTGGGGCATCGCCGTGCGCGACGCCTTCCCGGAGAAGTTCCTCGACTTCCACCTCGCCGCCTTCCGGGCCCGCCACGACGAGGGGCGCAAGATCTCCGACGAGTCGGTCCTCCGGGGGGTGGCGGAGGCGGTCGGGCTCGACGCCGACGCCGTGGCCGAGGAGGTCGCCTCCGGCCGGCCGCTCAAGGCGCTCGAGACGGAGCACACGGAGGCGGTGGACCGTCACGCCGTCTTCGGCGTCCCGACGATCGTCGAGGGCGACGAGGCCGTCTTCGTCCGCATCATGGAGCGGGGCAACGTCGACGACTTCGCCCAGGCCCTCGACCTGGTCGGCAGCACCCGCCTGAACGAGTTCAAGCGGACGAAGATCCCCCGCTAGCCCTCCACGGCGTCCGACCACTCGTCGAAGCCCGGGTCCAGCCACGCCTCGTGGTCACACCGGCGCCCCTCGTCGACGAGGTAGACGTGGAGGGTGGGTGCCTCGTCGGCCAGCTCCACCAGCTCCGAGGCCCGCGGGTGGGGCGGGGCGGCGTCGAGCAGGTCGACGAGGGCCACCGCGGCCAGGATGCGGCTCCGGCACCCCGGGCAGGCCGAGACGGTGACGGCGTCGAGGTCGCCGACCAGGGCCAGGAAGGTGGCCGCCTCGTCGTCGTCGAGGGTTACTTCGGACAGCTCCCCGTCGAGAAAGGTCAGCCCACCGCCATGCTGCGGCTCCCCCTGGAGTGCCACAGCGCCACCGTAGTGCGGCACTGCCAGGATGGGGACCTACAGTTGCGGGAGAGGGGGACGAGGACTTGGCCGTCATCGACGTCGCGGGCTACGTGGCCGACCTGAAGGACCACGCCGTCGGCCACGGCTTTCACATCCACGACGAGCGGCACTTCCTCGAGACGTACTCGCTCCGCCAGAACTGGGAGGTCGACCTCCACCCCGAGGAGGGCTGCGGCGGGCCCGTCGACCTCCACCTCGCCCTGGAGATCGACCCCCGGACGCTCCTGTCGTTCGAGGACGCCGTCAACACCCTCGACGAGGACGACGCCGCCCCCGAGGGCTACGAGTTCCCCCTCACGTTCACCTGGGTGCTGCCCCCGCTCACCAACGGGCCCGACCTGCTGGTCCTGGCCACCGAACTGGCCGGCGTCGGCGGCCGGGAGCTGCCGCTCGAGGTGTCGGCCATCGACTCCTTCCCGTCGGCCACCGACGCCCCCCAGCGCAGCCTCACCGTCGTGGCCCGCCAGGAAGTCTCGCTGGCCCAGATCCTGGAGGGCGAGGAGACGCTCTGCGACGCCTTCGAGCGCTGCCTGGCCGTGAGCCGGTACCTCCTGAACGCCGCCGAGAGCTGGCTGTAGGGCCGCCTGCCCTAGGCTCCGCCTCCATGCGAGCCCTCGTCATCTCCGAAGGCGGCCGTCTCGTCGTCGAGGACCGGCCCGTCCCCCAGCCGGCCGCCGACGAGGTCCTCGTCCGGGTGGCCGGCGCCGGCATCAACCGGGCCGACATCCTGCAGCGGGGCGGCCGCTACCCGGCTCCGCCCGGGGCGCCGGCCGACATCCCCGGTCTCGAGTTCGCCGGCACGGTGGAGGCGGTCGGGTCGGCGGTGACGCAGCCCGTCCCCGGCGACCGGGTCATGGGCATCGTGGCCGGCGGCGGCCAGGCCGAGTACCTCACCGTCGCCGCCGCCCACTGCGCCCGGGTCCCCCCCGGCCTCGACCTCGTCGACGCCGGCGGGATCCCCGAGGTCTACATCACGGCCCACGACGCCATGGTGGTGCAGGGCGGGCTGATGGCCGGCCAGCGGGTGCTGGTCCACGCCGTCGCCTCCGGCGTCGGCACCGCCGCCGTCCAGCTGGCCCGCTGCCTCGGGGCGACGGTCGTGGGGACGAGCCGGTCGAAGGACAAGCTCGAGCGGGCGGTCGAGCTCGGCCTCGACCATCCGATCCTCGTGCCGCCGGACTTCGACCCGGCGGCGGTGGCGGCCGAGGTCACCGGCGCCGCCGGCGGCCCGATCGACGTCACCGTCGACCTGGTCGGCGGCCCGTACCTCGCCGCCGACGTCGCCGCCGCCGCTCCCCGGGGCCGGATCGTGATCGTCGGCCTCATCGCCGGTGCCCGCCACGAACTCGACATGGGGATGCTGCTGGGCAAGCGCCTGACGGTGCGGGGGACGGTGCTGCGCTCCCGCCCGTCGGCCGAGAAGGCCGACGCCACCCACCTGTTCGAGGGCCAGGTGGTGCCGCTGCTGGCCCGGGGCGCCGTCCGGCCGGTGATCGACGCCGTCGTGCCCCTGGCGGAGGCCGAGCGGGGCTACGACCTGGTGGCCGCCGACCGCACGTTCGGGAAGGTCGTGCTCGACCTCCGGTGAAGGCCCGCCCGCTGGGGCCCGACGACGTCGAGGGTCTGTGCGCCCTGGTCGACCGGGACCGCCTCCCCGGCCAGCCGGCCTGCACCCCGGTGCGGGTCCGCACGGCCCTCGCCGGGCGGTCGACCACCGACCCCTGGTGGTGGCGGGAGCTGGCCACCATGCGGACGGTCGGTGTCGAAGGCCCGGACGGTTCACTGGTCGGGGCAGGTGCGCTCGGCCGGCGGCGCAGCGGCGACCGCTACCTGCTGTGGCTCCACGGCGGCGAGGTCCCCGAGATCGTCGAGGCGGTGCTGTGGCCGCTGCTGCGGGGCGTGCGCCGGGGCGACCCGGTCTTCGCCTTCTGGTCGGCCACCGAGCTGTCGGTCGGCCTCGAGGGGCTGCCCCACGGCCACCGGCCGGTCACCCACGAGGCGCTGGTGGCCCGGGGCTTCACCGGCCAGGACCGGTGGCTCTATCTCGTGGGTCCGGCGGACGGGCCGGCGCCGGAGACGCCGTTCCGGCGCCGGGGGCTCGGCTCGGAGGTGCGGGTGGAACTCGAGGTGGACGGCTGCGCCGTGGGTGGAGCCGAGCTCAGCCTCCCCGCCCCCGGGATCGGGGTGATCTGGTGGCTGGAGATCGAGCCCGAGCACCGCCGGCGGGGTCTCGGCCGCCAGCTGCTGCGGGCCGCCCGGTCGGTGCTGGCCGAGGAGGGCGTGGCCGACGTGATCCTCTTCGTCGACCATGACGACCCGAAGGCCCGCGACCGCCGCCCGGCGCTGGAGCTGTACCTGGCCGAGGGCTTCACCGTCATCGATCACCTCTGGTCGTACCGGCGGGGGGATGGGGGGGAGGAGCCGGGCGGGGGCCGGCCCGGTTGAGGGCGGTCTAGTCGCCGACGTCGATGACGACCCGGGTCGGGTCCTCCTCTGTGCTCACGTGGAAGGGTCGCTGCCGGTCGACGCCGATGACCCAGGTCAGGACGCCCTCGAAGTCGCCGGTCCGGCGGACCTGCTGGATCCGGGTGGCACCCGCCGCTTCGAGCGAGGTCGGGCCGGTGTAGGTGTCCGGGGCGTCGGCCTTGGTGAGGTCGGCGCCTTGGGCGCTGAAGTGGACGACGAGGAAGGCGGCGCCCTTCATCGGGACCGGGCGGCCGGAGCCGTCCTCGGTGACCGGGCCGGGCTGGTACGCCGCCTTCCAGGCGACGGGCCCGCCGGGTTCGCCGGAGCGGGGCTTGAACTCGAAGGTGACCCGCTCGAAGCAGTCGTGGACACCGACGCGGACGTCGGTCAGCAGCCGGGTCGGCGAGCCGGCGGCGCCCTCGGCGGGATCGGCGGCACCGGAGAAGGAGCACGGTTCGGTGCCCCCCTGGGTCGTCGACGCCGGCTGCGTCGAGGCGGCGGCCGGGCGGCCCTTGGTGGCGGCCGAACTGCCGGAGCCGCCACGGCTGCAGGCGGCGAGCCCGGCGGCGGCCGCCACCGCCAGGGCGGTGCCGATCAGGAGACCCCGGGCCGGGCGGCGCGTCGCATCACGGGTTGCCATGCACCGACGGTACTTGCCGTCCGGCGCCCGGATGCGGCAATCCGGCCTGGCCGGGCCGGGCCGAACCGGTCAGAACTTCTCGCCGTTGTAGCTGCGGGCGACGCCCGGCGGCTGCGGCTGGTCGGCCGGGACCTGGGCGGTGAAGCAGGGGTCGGGCTCGACGCCGGTCTTGTCCCAGGCGTCGAGGTACTCCCGCATCGTGTCGAAGCAGCCTTCGGCCTTCGTGCCCGTCCGCACCCGGCCGCCGTCCGGCACGGCCGGCAGGCCGGTCTTCACCGGGTCGGCTCCCACGCCGCCGGGGCCGGTCGTGGGCGGCTTGGCCGTGTTCGGGGTCACCGGGCCGTTGACCGAGCCGGACTGGTTGGCGGCCGGGGTGGGGCCGGTGCCCGACGAATGCCGGCCGGGGTGCCAGCTGAGCCCGACGATGATGGCCACGATCCCGGCCACGGCCAGCACGGCGGCGAGCCGGCGGCGGAGACGGCGCCGGCGACGGAGGCTCTCGACGTGCCGCTCCCAACGGCCGTGCTCGGCGTCGTCGAGGTCGGCGTCGAGGTCGCCGTCGGCGTCGTGCATCACATCCATCAGCCTTTGCTCCACTCCCTCGGCAACCACGGTCGGGGGCCGCAGGCGGCGGGTGGCCACATTCTGGCACCTCCACCCGCGCCGACCGGGACCCTCTTCGAGACGTGGACGGACAAGCCCTGTCGGTGATGACGGCGGCCACCGGCGCAAATCGGCCGAAAGACCCGCGAAGGCGTGCCCGGACGACAGCGTGCCCGGACGACAGCGTGCTCGGACGAGGGCCGGTTGGCGGGCTTTGCCGGTGCGGGCCGATCAGATGGTGCCGGGGGCCGGCTGGCGCAGGCGTCTCCGGCGGACCAGGCGGGGCAGGACGCCGAGCAGGGCCCGCAGGCCGCGCCCAGCACCCGCGTCGCCGTCCGCCGCCGCCTCGCCGTGGTGGGCGCCATGGCGATCCGCTGCCGGCCCGCCCGTCAGCGGCGACATGGCTTCGAGCTCCCGGGGCAGGTAGACACGGTACGGCAGCATTCGTCGATCCTCCGGTCGGGGAACTTCAGGGCTGGCATCACGGACAGGGCCGGGCACCAGGGATTCGCCCCGGTACCGGCCGCTCCCTGCGCAAAGCCGCATGACGCCCGATCCGCCCGTGGACCGGGGCGGGGGTCGTCCCTCCGTGCCACCTAACGGCACGGCCGGCCCGCCACTTGAGCCCCGCCGGCGGAAGAAGCCCCCGTTTTGGAGCGCGTGGGCCACCTCCACGGTGGCTCACACCCCCCAAAAGCGCTCCGGACGACGCCGCCCGCCCGCCGGCCTGAGGGGGTTCCGTGCTGCCTAGGTGGCTGCCGAAAAAGTCGGCAGGGTTAGCGAATGAACGTTCGATGCTCGCGATCGGTGGGTCGGGTGTTCAGACTCGACCCATGCGATCGCAAGCGGGGCATGATGCTGGGCA
>Ga0070741_10005831_pt1 | contig 26921 bp, 27 predicted proteins | sample Coa_R1_4_FD_66440 | JGI IMG/M metagenome (GOLD analysis project Ga0070741, IMG submission 66440) | Surface soil microbial communities from Centralia Pennsylvania, which are recovering from an underground coalmine fire - Coalmine... | ecosystem: Environmental > Terrestrial > Soil > Unclassified ...
TTGGATAATCCGACCACGCGGTCCACCGGCATATAGGCGACATGCGCCTTGCCGAAGAACGGCATCATGTGGTGCTCGCAATGCGAGCTGAAGGCGATATCGCGCACCAGCACGAAATCATCGTATTTGCCCATCTCGGCAAAGGTGCGATCGAGCACTTCGACGGGACATTCGCGATAGCCGCCATAGAGCTCGTCGAAAGCCCCGATAACACGCTTTGGCGTTTCCAGCAGGCCTTCGCGGGCGGGATCGTCGCCCGCATAGGCTATCAACGTGCGAACCGCCGCCTCCGCCTCCTCCCGGGTCGGCCGCGGTTCAACCGGCTTCGGGGCGGCGCGCACATGATCGGAAAGGCCGGCCGGGGGTCCCTTGGGCCAAGGCTTGATTACAGCGTCCATAACGGTCCTTCTCGTCGGGGCGGAACAGTCCCTATATAATTGTTCGCAGGATCGAGGCAAATCGGGCGCGGCAGCGCGCCGCAGCGATGAGATATGCTGAACGACGTCTACAATACCCGAATTCTGGAGCTCGCCGGGAACATCCCGCGGATCGGGCGGTTGCCCGCCGCCGACGCCAGCGCCACGGCGCATTCCAAGCTTTGCGGCTCTACCGTCACCATCGACCTGAAGATGCAGGAGGACACCGTCACCGACTTCGCCCACGAGGTGAAGGCCTGCGCCCTCGGCCAGGCCTCGTCGTCGATCATGGCGCGCAACATCATCGGCTCCACGGCGAACGAATTGCGCGACTTGCGCGAGACGGTGCGGCGCATGTTGAAGGAAAACGGCGCGCCGCCGACCGGGAAATGGGCCGATATCGCCGTGCTGGAGCCTGTGCGCGATTACAAGGCGCGGCACGCTTCGACGCTGCTCACCTTCGATGCCGTGGTTTCGGCGATCGAACAGATCGAGCGCAAGCGCGGCGCCCTGGCCGCGGAATAACGGCAGCCAATCGCAATTTATTGCGGGGGAGCGCCGGCGGCGGCCGCGGCTTGCCCCGGTTGCAATTCGGCGCGTGTATCGGGTCGCGGCGTGGCGGAACGGCAAGCGGCGGTCAGCCGCGGCAGATTTTGCGCGACGCCGCTATTGCCGATTCGGGTCATGGTTTCGACGGCGTTGAGGCTTCCCGTCACAACCGTCAGCGAGCCATTGTCGGTTTGCGCAAGCCCGTTGATCAAAGAGGCCGGAAGATTGCCGCGAGCCACCGATTCCAACTGCTGCGAAGTGTGGCTCAACTCCGACTTAACGATCTTCAATGGAATTGAGTGACGTCCGATCGCGATGGAAACCTGCGTCAACGTGTCAGCGGTCTTTGCCTGCGGGGCGCGCCGCTCCTCGATATAGGTCACGTCGTAGCTGTCTCCCGCCGCGGCACAGGCAAGCGCGATATTGAAGCTGCCGATCTCCTCCCCTTCGACTGTGAGGGGATGTTCGCGGCTGAGAATGGCCTGTCCCATTTTTTCGCTGACGTTCCAACCGCGCGCCGTCGCCGGAACGCTCGGCTTAGCCGGCCGGGACGCGGCCGGCACCGCCGCCGCTTGCGCGCCGTGGTCGGAAGGCTTTTCCACGGTATCGAAGCCCATGTGATGCAGCTCGAGGTCCGAAAGCTTGCGCAGCGGCTCCCACGGCGGGATGCGTAACGCGGCTTCGAGCAAATCGATCGAGCCGCCCATCTCCACGGTGTATTGCGCGAGCATGCCAATATCGCGCTGCACGACCACGAGATCTTCGGCGCTATAGGTGGCCGCTGCCGCGTCGTCGCGACGGTCGCCAAGCCATATTTCGTGAACCATCACCTGCGCTTCCGGCGGCACGAAGCGCTGCTTGCCGGCGAGCAGCAAGAAAACGCACATCGACTCGCAAGAAGCATCCGGCGAAAGGGTCGCCAGACCTTTATCCGCGCCGTTGCCGGTGAGCACCGTGGTTTTGCCTACCGTTGTGAGCAGCCCCAATTTGCGAACGGCGCGGCCGAGTTCGATGGCGCCGTGCACCGAGCCGCCACTGGAATCGAGCACGAGCAAGCTTCCCTCGAGCTGCCGGCCGCGCGCGAAGGCGGCAAAATCGGCAGGCGTGTCCGCGGTGATTGCGCCGACCGCCGAAATCCACGTGCGGCAGTGATCGCCGCAGGCGCTGGCCGGGCCTTCGTGTTGTAGCGCAAAGCGCATCGGGAGCGACCGTGGGTCGGGAGCCGATGCAAACGAAATCTGAGTCCACGCGGCAGCGGCGCCAATAATAAGCGCCGCACCGCCAATGAGGCGATTGAGCACCATAACTTCCCCTACGCTGCGCCGTGTGAATTATCCTCACATCGTCTAAAAGCGCAGCGATACACTCTGCGCATATTTGTAATCGCGCGAGAGATTCGGGTCTACTACAAAAGCGCCGCGGATGGCCTCTGCGGAGGATTTTGTTGCCGGATAACAACGCAGCGGCGCGGTTGCGCCACCAGCGCGCCACCGCTCGGCCCATTTGCAGCACTCGAAGGCTGAGTTCCTATGTCGGTTCCATGAACTATCTTGCCATCGGCCTGCGACAAATTCCCCGAATTGTGGCGCGCGCCTTCGTGCGCGGTTACCGCTACGTGCTCTCCCCGTTGATTGGGATGAATTGCCGGCACTTGCCGACCTGCTCGGACTACGCCGATCAGGCTTTTGCGCGCTTCGGGGTGTGGGCGGGAGGCTGGATGACGCTGGCGCGGCTGTTGCGTTGTCATCCGTTTGGAACCTCCGGTCTCGACGTCGTGCCCGACTCGTTGCCTGCCCGCGCGCGCTGGTGGCTACCGTGGCGTTACGGAAGATGGCGGGGGACCAATGCCGAAGCGCGTTGATCGCGGGTGCGGGTCAAATCTCGCGTGAAACAGTGCTACGGGTTCACGCTATCGAGCCGAGGCCGCGGTCTCAAATGGCTGATCGATTTGGTCCACGCTGCGCGCAAAGGAAGTGCCATTGGAATGCGAATGCTGCTGGTTGGCGCAACTTTTCGCCAAAATCGAGATGGTGGTCGAAAGCCCCTGAGTCGAGAGCTCGATAGCCCGCAGCGAACGAGGATCGGAATTTTCCCCAGCGGGCTCGAGGATTTGAATCTGGCCGTCGCTGCGCGCAACGGATTCGAGCAGGCCAAACGGCACCCATGCCAACCTCACATCGAACCTTTGGCTCGGCTCCTTGTTGACAGGCGACGTGCGGCGCTCGAGCGCGAACTCCTGGTCCGACAATCGGATCTTGAGGACCTCCGGTCCTTTCTCGTCGCCGAAGAACTGCCGCCCAAAGAAGACGCCGACGTGATCCGCATCCAGACAACGCAATTGCAAAAGATTGATGCGCGGCAATCCCTTCGTCTTTTCTTTTTCCGACGTGTAGAAGGTCTTCAGCACGGCATGGTAGTTCGAGCCGTCATTCGGCTCCCATCGTGTCTCCACGAAATCGCGCGTATCGATTCCGAACTGGGTGATCTCTTCGCGGGTGAGCGCCCGGATCGACTCGTAGGGCACCTTTTCGGCGGCATCCAGCAACGCCGGCTTCACGCCCATTTCGACCAGATAGCCTTTCACCCGCTGAACAAATCGCGCGTGCGCCAACGCCGCGAAGTTGGAGGGCAGGTGCACGCCCTTGGGAATCTCGCTCGTGTTCAGCTTCTCATGGTGGATCAGGAGCAGCGAGTCCGGGCTGATTTCCCGCACCCGCGCCCCGACGATGGCGTAGACGCAGGCGGAAGCACAGGAGGCCCGATTGGTGAGCGTGCCTTTCAGTTCCTGCCCCGACCGCTTGAGGGCGTCGCATGCCTCAGGCTTCTTGTCGCGGCAGCTTTCCGGCATCGTTTGCCCGATCCCGGCGGTCAGCCCGCGCTCGCGCATCAGCCTTCCGATCGCCAATGCTTCCCACGCCAATCCCCCAGGCGAATGGAAAATGACCGGGCGCTTTGCGCCCGGATGGCGCTTCAGGAAGGCGCGCAGCCGGTCGGGCGTATCGGAGCCGATCTTGCCTTCCGCTGCGATCCATTCACTGCAGCCGATGCCACAGGCGCCGGGCTCGCCATTGGCAAGGTAGAAGATCATCGGCTTCTGGAGGGAGACCGCCGGCGTCTTCGGAGCGGTCGGGGCGGCCGCCGGCTTTTGCGGCGTCGGCTTCGACAGTGACGGCAGCTTGCGTGGGGCGGGAGCGGCATCGGGCGCCGGCAACGCCCCCGCGGCGTCAGACAGCAGCAGCAGCGCGCCCGCAATCAGCACGAGCCTCGGAACTGCGGTTTTCATGAGAGTCCAGCCCCCAAGACCGTGAAAGTCTAGCAGAGCCAAAGCCGGGCGAAAACAGTTCCTTTGTGTGCTGGGCGTCAGGGAACAAATTCTATCGCAAAAATCTTCCAAGCCCACCGTCCGCGAGCAGTGGATTTTGTCGTCGCCCGCGCGGCCAACGGTGGCCTTGTTGCCATTTTTTGCGGCGCACTTGTGCGCCGGCGCGCTCTTCCTTCATAGGATGAGCGAACAAACGGAGGCGACGATGCGGAACAATTTTCCGGCGCGGTGGCGAATCCTGCTCGGCGGATTGCTGGGGCTGGTGCTCTGCGCGCCCGCCGCGGCGGAGATCACGCTGCGCATCGGTCACTTTCCAAACATCACACACACGCAGGCGCTGGTGGCGCACGCGTTGTCGCGTCAAGGCAAGGGCATTTTCGAGCGCCATCTCGGCAGCGGCGTGAAGATCGAATGGTACATCTACAACGCTGGGCCGAGCGCGATGGAAGCCATCCTCGCGAAATCGATCGACGTCACTTACGTCGGCCCCAATCCGGTGATCAACACTTACGCGAAGTCGCGCGGCAGCGAAGGCCGTATCATCGCCGGCAGCGCCGATGGTGGCGCCGCGCTCGTGGTGCACAAGGATTCGCCCTTGAAGACTGCCGCCGATTTCCGCGGCAAGACCATCGCCACGCCGCAGCTCGGCAATACCCAGGACGTCAGCGCCCGCGCCTGGCTGGTCGCCGGCGGGCTCAAGATCACGCAGACCGGCGGCGACGCTCAGGTGGTGCCCACCGCCAACGCCGATCAGCTCTCGCTGTTCAAGCAGAAGCAGCTCGATGCGGTCTGGACGGTCGAGCCTTGGGTGTCGCGGCTTGAGCTGGAAGCCGACGGCAAGATCCTGGTCGATGACAGGACATCGATCACGACTGTCCTCGTCGCGCGCGCCGCCTTCCTCGCCGAGCAGCGCGACCTCGTGAACAAGCTGGTCGCCGCGCACCGCGAGGTGACCGACTGGATCAGGAACAACCGCGTCGAAGCGCAGCGTCTCGTGCGCGAGGAATTGCTGGCGGAGACCCGCACCGAAATGGGGCCGCGGCTGATCGAGCATTCATGGAACCGTATCGTCCTCACCGGCGACGTCTCGGCGGACGCGCTGAAGAGATTCGTGAGCAGCGCGCAATCGGCCGGCTTCCTGCGCGGCGCGCCGGATATGCAGCGCCTCGTCGAGACGCCTTGATGGACCATTACACAGCGGTGGCGCCGGCCAAACTTTCGGTCGAGAATGTCTCGAAATGGTTCCGCCGCGCGCGGGCCCATGTGCATGCGCTTGCCGACATCAGCCTGATAGTGAACGAAGGCGAATTCGTCGCCCTCGTTGGGCCGAGCGGCTGCGGCAAGTCCACACTCCTCGACATCATGGCAGGTCTCGTTACGCCCGACAGCGGGCAGGTCTTCGCCGACAGCCAGCCGGTCAGGGGCCCCGGCCGGCATCGTCTCGTCATGTTCCAGGAATCGGCGCTGTTTCCCTGGCTCGACGTCGCCGGCAACGTGAGATTCGGGCTGAAGCGCCTGCCCGGCCTGACGGCGCATGATCGCATGCGTATCGTCGACGAGCATCTCGAGCTCGTGGGGCTCGAGCGCTTCCGCAACGCCTACGTGCACGAACTCTCCGGCGGCATGAAGCAGCGCGTGGCGCTGGCGCGCTCGCTCGCGCCGGATCCGCGCGTGCTACTCATGGACGAGCCCTTCGCCGCGCTCGATGCGCTCACCGCCGAGCAGCTCTATGCCGACGTGCAGCGCATCTGGCAGACGCGGCGCAAGACCATCATCATCGTCACCCATAGCGCGCGCGAGGCGGTGACCCTCGCCGACCGCGTCGTGTTGCTGTCGCCAAGTCCCGGCCGCGTGCGCGAGGAATTCCCCATAAAGCTGCCGCGCCCGCGCGACATCAACGACCCCGAGCTCGCCGCCATCGCGCAGCGGATCACCGCGGCCCTGCGCCGCTACATCCCTTCGGGAATTCCGGCATGAAGCGCGCTGTCCCGGTGCTGCTCTTCTTCGCGGCGCTCGTGTTGATCTGGCATCTCGCCAGCGTCTCGGGGCGCTGGTCGCCGGTGCTGCTGCCGCCCCCGCGCGACGTGCTCGATTATCTGATCGACGCCGGCAGCGACGGCACGCTGGCCAGCGCGACGCTGGTCACGCTGAAGCGGCTGCTGATCGGCTATGCGATCGGCATCGCGCTCGGCATGCCGCTCGGTCTACTCACCGCGAATTCACGATTCTTCCACGATACCATCGGCGCGGTGGCGCTCGGCCTGCAGACGCTGCCCAGCGTCTGCTGGATTCCGCTGGCGCTGCTCTGGTTCGGGCAAACCGAAAGCGCCATGCTCTTCGTCGTCGTCATGGGGGCTTTCGGCTCGGTGCTGATCGCCACCGACACCGGCGCCCGCTCGATCCCGCCGATATATGCCCGCGTCGCCCGCACCATGGGCTCCGAAGGGCTCGACAAGTGGACGCGCGTGATCCTGCCGGCCTCGCTGCCCTTCCTGGTGAGCGGGCTCAAACAGGGCTGGGCCTTTGCCTGGCGCTCGCTAATGGCAGCGGAAATCTATGTCACCATCCTCACCGGCTTCGGCCTCGGGCACTTGCTGCATTACGGCCGTGAGCTAAGCGCGATGGACCAGGTGATCGGCGTCATGCTGGTCATCGTCGCCATCGGCCTGATCGCCGACAAGGTGCTGTTCTCGCCCTGGGAACGCTTCATGCACCGGCGCTGGGGCACCGGGCTGAAATAGCGGCCCCGCACCGCCGTCTGTTGCCAGAGCCGATTCGGCTGCTATATCCCTGTCGTCACGCTTACCTGCATTGGTTTGCAGCGAGTGAGCAGAAGGAGCGAAGAATGGTCGCCCTGACCTTCCCCGACGGCGCACGCCGCGACTATCCCGACAACATCACCGGCTTCGAAGTGGCCAAGGGCATCTCGCCCTCGCTGGCCAAGCGCACTGTGGCCATGGCGCTGGACGGGACGGTGGCCGATCTCAACGACCCCATCGCGCACGATGCTAAAATCGAATTCCTCACCCGCGACGACCCGCGGGCGCTGCCGCTTATCCGCCACGACGCCGCGCATGTGCTGGCCGAGGCGGTGCAGAGTCTATGGCCCGGCACTCAGGTCACGATCGGCCCGGTGATCGAGAACGGCTTCTTCTACGATTTCGCGCGCAACCAGCCCTTCACCCCCGAGGACCTGCCGGTCATCGAGAAGAAGATGCGCGAGATCATCGCCCGCGACAAACCCTTCACCAAGGAAGTGTGGTCGCGCGACGAGGCCAAGCGTGTCTTCCGCGACATGGGCGAGAATTTCAAGGTCGAGCTGGTCGACGCCATTCCACAGGGCGAAGAGATAAAGATCTACAAGCAGGGCGACTGGTTCGATCTCTGCCGCGGTCCGCACATGACCTCAACCGGCAAGATCGGCAACGCCTTCAAATTGATGAAGGTGGCCGGCGCCTATTGGCGCGGCGACAGCAACAATCCGATGCTCACCCGCATCTACGGCACTGCCTTCGCCGATCAACGGGAGCTCGACGCTTATCTCAAACAGCTCGAGGAAGCCGAGAAGCGCGATCACCGCCGCCTCGGCCGCGAGATGGACCTGTTCCATTTCCAGGAGGAAGCGCCCGGCGCCGTGTTCTGGCATCCGAAGGGCTGGACGTTGTTTCAGACGCTGGAAAATTACATCCGCCGCCGCCAGCAGGACTTCGGCTACATCGAGGTGAACTCGCCGCAACTGATGGACAAGGACCTGTGGGTCACAACCGGCCACATGCAGACCTACGGCGATATGATGTTCCTCACCCAAAAGCGTGAGGAGGATGAGCGCGTCTATGCCATCAAGCCGATGAACTGCCCCGGTCATGTTCAGATCTACAAGAATGGCTTGAAGTCGTACCGCGACCTGCCGCTGAAGATTTCCGAATTCGGCAAGGTGCATCGCTTCGAGCCGTCCGGCGCGCTGCACGGGCTGATGCGCGTGCGCGCCTTCACCCAGGACGACGCCCATGTCTTCATCACCGAGGACCAGATCGCCGAGGAGACGCTGAGGATCAACAACCAGATCCTCTCGATCTATGAGGATTTCGGCTTCTCCGACGTGCGCATCAAATTCTCCGACCGGCCGGAGAAGCGCATCGGCGACGACGCCGTATGGGACAAGGCGGAAGCCGCGCTGATGCAGGCGCTCGAGGCCTCGGGCAGGCCATGGACCCTGAACAAGGGCGAAGGCGCCTTCTACGGCCCGAAGCTCGAATATGTGCTGCGCGACGCCATCGGCCGCGACTGGCAATGCGGCACCGTGCAGGTCGATCTCAACCTCCCGGGGCGGCTCGGCGCCTTCTATATCGACGAGCACTCAAACAAGGTGACGCCGGTGATGCTTCATCGCGCCATGTTCGGTTCGCTCGAGCGCTTCACCGGAATCTTGATCGAACACTATGCCGGCCACTTCCCGCTCTGGCTCTCGCCGATGCAGCTCGTGGTCGCCACCATCACTTCGGACGCCGACGATTATGCGCGTGACGTGCTGGCCGCCGCCAAACGCGCCGGCCTGCGCGCCGACATCGACCTGCGCAACGAGAAGATCAATTACAAGGTGCGCGAGCATTCGCTGGCGAAAATCCCGGCGCTGCTCGTGGTCGGCAAAAAGGAAGCCGCCGAGCGCACCGTCTCCATTCGCCGGCTCGGCCAGGAGCAGCAAAAGGTGGTGTCGCTCGATGCCGCGCTGACAATGCTCGCCGAGGAAGCTGTTGCGCCGGATGTGCGGAGAATGAAGGCCGCCGCCTGACTATTTGCGCAGCGTCGAAATATAGGCCGCCAGATCCGCCGCCTCGCTCCGGGTCAAGTTCATGTCCGGCATTTTCGGATGCGGATTGAGCAGGAAGGCTGCGAGCTTCCGCGCATCGAACTCCGGCCGCTTCGCCACGCTGGCAAAGGGCGGCGCTTCGCCGGCGGGGCCTTTCTCATCCGGCGCCACCAGGTGGCATGAGGCGCACCAGCGGCGCGCCAATACCTGACCGTTGCCGGCGTCGGCGGCCCAGGCGGTCGCCGCCGTTGCGGCGAGCAACGAGGCGGTCAAAAGCGTGACTCCCGGCTTCATCGATTATTTGGCCAAAACTTCGATCTCGCTGTCCACGCCGGCAACAACCTTGAATCCGCGCTCGTAAACTCTGCCCTCGTTGCGGGCAATGGCGCGGTAGTCGCCTTCGGCAAGGATATAACGGGGAAAGGCGCCGACGGATTCCTTGATCACGTCGCCGGCCGGCGTCATCACCGACCAGGCCGTGTTGGCCAGCGCCTCGCCGCCTTCCGCGCTCACGAGCTTCAAGGTGATGATCGCCGCGCGATGATTGACGGTGGCATCGGTCAGCTTGCCAGAGGTGACGCGGATATCGGAACGCACGACGGAATTCGCGTCGCCATAGGTCGAGACAAAATGATAGGTGCCTTCCGGCAGCAGTACGACGTCGCCGCTTTGCACCGATTGCACCAGCGGCCGCCGCTCGGTCGGCTCGAATTGGCTGCCTTTGTAAATGTCGAATGAGATCTGCCCGGTTGGAATGCGCGCATCGCCGACTCTGCCTTCGAGGCGCAGCCCGCCCGCCGGAATGTCGAAGATCTGGTGCACCGGCTCGGCACGTAATTGCACCGGCTTCACCGCGCTGGCGAGGCCGAAACTGACCGCCACGACATAGCCGCCCGCCGGCAGCAGCATGGTCGGCGTCGGCGATTTCTCTTCCTTCACTAGCTTGAACGCGCCGCTCGGCTCGGGCTTGTCGGCATAGATACGCCATTCCAGTTCCCCGGTAATCGGCGATCCTCCGGAACCGAATTCGGCGCTCAGTGAGAGCGGCACATGTCCCGGTGGAATGGGCGTCGTCTGCGGAAGTGAGGGCGCTGGCCGCTTCGGCTCCGGAGCGACCCCGCCACCGGGCGGCGCGAGATTTTCCGGCGCCGCATCCGGCACCGACGGTATCGGCGCCGGCGGTACCGGCGGATTGAACAGAGAGGAACTGCCGAACTGCGCCGCCGCCTGCTGGGGAAACGACAGCAACAACAGCGCGACGGCTGCCGGCAACAATGCCCGGACGCGGCGCTTAAATCCCCCTCTGTGCATGGTCGTCTTCTTGAGCCGAATAGCGGCGATTTCATGCCGCATGCCGGTTTGTCAGCCCTTGTAGCCTGTGTTACCGGACGCCCCGCTGGAGCACAAAATGCCGGAAGCCCTCGATCTGCTCAAGACCCGTCGCTCGGTCAAGCCGATGGAATTGACCGAGCCCGGCCCGACGGCGGAGGAAATCGAAAGCATCTTAACCATCGCCTCGCGCGTGCCCGATCACGGCAAGCTCGTGCCCTGGCGCTTTATCCTGTTCGCGGGCGAAAGCCGCGTGCGTGCCGGCGACGTCATTGCCGCCGTCTTCGCCGCGAAGAATCCGCAGGCAACGGCGGATCAATTGACCTTCGAGCGCAACCGTCTCGCCCGCGCGCCGCTGGTGATCGCTGTCGTCAGCCGCGCCGCGCCGCATGTCAAAATTCCGGAATGGGAGCAAATCCTCTCGGCGGGCGCCGCCGCCATGAGCCTCGTCTTCGCCGCTCATGCGCTCGGTTTTGCGGCCAACTGGATCACTGAGTGGTACGCCTATGACCCGCGCGTGCTCGAGGCATTCGGTCTGGCAGCAAACGAACGTGTTGCCGGCTTTGTGCACATCGGGCGTCCGGTGCGGCCGCCGGAAGACCGGCCGCGGCCGCCGCTGGCCTCGATTGTCACCCGCTTCGGCGGCTAGCCGCGGCGCATGCGCGCGCCTTTGCGGAAGGCCGCGAAGCGGTCACAGTTCACCGGTAACCATTTCACCATATCCGCTCCAATCGCTTGTTCCCGAGCCGACGCGGCATGATGATCGCGACTGGCGAGAAAGGGAATTTTCGTGTTCGATGTTCTGATGCGCCGCGGACGAGACGACAATCAGGATGAGGACGCCAGCCCCCTGGCGCCCGAGCCGCGGCCGGTCGTGGCCTTGGCGCTCGGCGGTGGAGCGGCGCGCGGTTTCGCCCATATCGGCGTGCTGCGTGCGCTGATCGCCAATGGCATCAAGCCTGACATCATCGTCGGCACCTCGATCGGTGCGGTCGCCGGCGGCTGTTTTGCGGGCGGCGCCCTCGACACGTTCGAAGAGTGGGCGCGAAGCCTTACCGTGCGCGGAGTGCTCGGCTATCTCGACGTCAGCCTGTCGGGCTCAGGGCTGATCGGCGGAAACCGTTTGGCGCAGCGGCTCGAAAAGGCGCTCGGCAAAACCTTGATCGAGGACCTGCCGTTGACCTTCGCCGCCATCGCCACCGAGGTGCGCACCGGCCACGAGATTTGGCTCACGCATGGGCGCCTCGTCGAAGCGCTGCGCGCTTCCTATGCCTTGCCTGGAATTTTCCCGCCGATCCGCGTCGGCGGCCGCTGGCTGGTGGACGGAGCGCTGGTTAATCCGGTTCCGGTATCGCCGGCGCGCGCTCTCGGGGCGCGCGTCGTGGTCGCGGTCAACCTCAATGCCGATCAGTTCGGCCGCAGCACGACCGTGGTCAGTCACGGCGCCGATCACGCGAACGACGAGGAGGATGCGGCGCTGAAACGCGCCCACGGCCTCGGCAGGCTCTTCAGCGCCGAGCGTGCGCTGAAGCGGCAGTTCGTCGGAAGTCCCGGACGGCCCGGCCTTTCCAGCGTCATGGTGGACGCTTTCAACGTCATGCAGGATCGCATCACCAGATCGCGGCTCGCCGGCGATCCGCCGGATGTCAGCATCAATCCGCGGCTTGGGCGCGTGGGGTGGTTCGACTTTCACCGCGCCGCGGAAGCCATCCAACTCGGCGCCGAAGCTGCCGAGAAGGCCTGCGAAACGATCAAGGAAGCGATCGTCGCGCTGGCTTAGCGCGTCGATCGCGCGCGGCTATTGAGATGCAATCAGGCGGTCTGGATGTAATCGCGCAGCGCCGCCGATTCCTGCTCGATCTCCACGATCCGGTGCTTCACCACGTCGCCGATCGAAACGATGCCGGCGAGATGATCGCCGGCGATGACCGGCACATGACGGAATTTCCCGGCGGTCATGCGCTCCATGATGCTGTGAATCGTTTCTTCATGGGTGCAGGTCGCGACTTTGCGCGTCATTGCCTGCGCCACCTGATCCTGCAGCGCCGCCGCGCCACGGTCGGCAAGCACACGCACGATGTCCCGCTCGGAGAGGATGCCGACGATCCGGTCATCGGCCCCGAGAACGACAACCGCGCCGATGCGGCGTTCGGCCAGGAGCTTGGCTGCTGCGTCAAGGGTCTCTGTCGGTTTGATGGTGACGACGTCGCTGCCCTTGGCTTCGATAATTGACCTGACAATCATCGTGGCCTCCCTGCACGCAACCCCCGCGTCGCGGGGTTAAGTGTCAACGATGCGCCGCGGGTTTGGGTTCCTTCGGCGGGCACGAATGCCATGATCCTCCTCTGGGGGATTCTTCGCAAGCTGCTAGCCGCCGACGCTTTCTTCCTCGCGGGTGGTCCCATCCTCGGGCGGATATTCCGTCGGCACCGGGTCGAACAGCGAGAAGAGGAATAGACCGGCGACGAATCCGCCGATATGCGCCTCCCAGGCCACGACCTGGCCGGTGCCTGTCATCGGAAAGCCGACGAAGCCAAACAGGAAATTCAACCCGAACCAGACGACGAGAAAAATTACGACGCGCGCATCGCGCAACGCCTCCGACAGCGGCACCGCGGGAATGTGATAGGAACGTTCGTTATGTGCCTGCCATGTCGCCAGCGGGCCTTTCGGCTGAAAGGCGAAACGCGTCGCGCCCGCCATCATTCCGGAAATCGACGCGGATGCGCCGATCACCGGAAAGACTTCTCCCGGATGGGCGATGAGATGCGCCAAAGCGCCCGCCGCCGCGGTGACGGAAAAAAAAAGCAGAAAGCGCACTGCCCCGAAGCGGCGCGCAACCGCGCTTCCGAAAGGAACAAACCAAACCGTGTTCATGGCCAGATGCGTGGCGCTGGCGTGGATCAGCGCGTAGGTGACGAAGGTCCAGATTTCGGCGCCGACTCCGCCAAGCAGCAGGTTCGCGTCATAGCGCGCCGGGATGAAGGCGAAAAGCTCGAGCAGTTGCAGGTCCTGATCCGGCGTCAGCGCATAGGTGCGCACGACGTGAATCGCGACGAAAAGACCAAGCAGCGCCAGCACAACGGCGGGCACGTTGAACATCGGCTCTGAGGATTTCACCACCGCGGGTCCCTGCTGCTCGCGCACATAGGCCGCTTGAGCTTCGGCGGCAAGCGACTTGGTCAAAAAAAGAAAGGAGAGCCGAAGCCCTCCTTTTAAGCCCCACTACGTGCGTGTCAGCACCCTATTTCGCGGCACCGATCACGTCTCCACCCTTCCCCGCGAATCTCGTGACGCCAAACTAGCGGATCGTCGGCAGCATGCAAGCGCCCAACGAAATTAATGCTAATTCGCGTTCGTGCCGAACTTTTGCGCGCGTCACGCCGCACCGGCACGGCCTCTGCTCCGCTTCGGCCGAAAGGCCAACGCCCACGGTCCGCTGTCCCGTGAAGGGACACACCCATGCGGGCCATGCGCAGGAACGGGACAGAGGGGCAATGAAACACCCATCGACGCGGCTCGTGTTCGACTATTGGGAACAAAAGCGCGGCCAGCGCCTCGCGCCCGAGCGGAGCGACATTGAGCCGGGGCCGATCCGCGCCGCGCTCGGCGATACCTTCATTCTCGGCCGCGATCCGCGTGGCGGTCACCATTTCCGGCTCGCCGGGACGCGGCTTTGCGCGCTGTTTTGCCGCGAGTTGAAGGGCGCGCCATTCATCGAACTTTGGGCGGCGAGCGAACGGGACTCGATGCTGAGGCAAGTTGCGGCCGTGTCCGAGGAAAGCACGGGCTTTGTCGCCGGCGTCACCGGCCGGAACATGGACCGGGCAACCATCGACTTGGAATTGCTACTGCTGCCGCTCGCGCACCGCGACCGCAACCAGGCGCGCCTCCTCGGCGTGCTAGCGCCGCTGGTAGCACCCTACTGGCTCGGGGCCAATTCCGTCAGGGATCTGACTTGCGGCTCAGTCCGCCATCTCAGCCGCGATACCCTCCATGTCCGCGCTCCACGCCTGGTGCCGATTTCCGGCAACGGAAGGTTGCGGCGTGGCCTCGTCGTCTACGACGGCGGGCGTTCCTGAACGGCTGCCCGCGGAATGTGACAATCCGCGCAAGACCTTGGGTATACGGCTAACGCAGCATTAAGGATGCGTCTCTAGTGTGGCCGCGCGGCAAATAAGGCGGCCCGAATGGCGATCGCGCAAACGACCCGAGTGAAAATCCTGCCCTTGAGTCAGGAGCGCCGCCGCCATCAACGCGTCAAAGTAGACCTTTTGGGACGGCTGATGCTGGAGGACCGGCAGGAATATCCGTGCCGCGTCATCAACATGTCGCCCGGTGGTATGGCGGTATTGGCCACGACACCCGGCAAGGTCGGCGAGCGTGTTATCGCCTACATCGATCATCTCGGCCGGCTCGAAGGCAAGATCACCCGCGAGCTCGAAAAGGGCTTCGCCATGGCCATCGCGGCGACGCCGCGCAAGCGCGACAAGCTTGCCGCGCAGCTGACCTGGCTCGCCAATCGCCACATCCTCAACCTACCGGAAGACCGCCGCCATGGCCGCATTGTGCCGCGCAACCCCATGGCGCGGCTGATCCTGCCGAACGGCACCAATATCGCCTGTCGCGTCATTGACATGTCGCTGTCAGGCGCTGCCATCGCCGTGCCGCCGCCGCAGCGGCCGCCGGTCGGAGCCGCCGTGACGGTGGGGAAGACGCCGGGCCGGGTGGTCCGCCACATCGATGATGGCTTCGCGATGGAATTCACCCGCCTGCAGCACCCCGACAATCTCGAAGAAAGCGTCACCGGAGAGTAAATTTCCGGCCGCCGCGGGAGGCGCTTTGCACCCCCGATAAGCTGCGCCGACGCGACACAGCGCGCGGCGCCAACCGCTATTGCAATACCGTCAGGGTTAAGCAGACCGGACGATGTGCTCTCCGGTGCGCGCCAGCGCGCGTCTGCGATGATTAACGCTCAAATTTTAGATAAATTGCATAAAATAGAATTTTATCAGCATTCGAAGAGAATACGCATAGTATTAGGTGCGCTCTTTATTTTCGTTGTCTTCAACTTTACTTGTCCAACTTAGCGGCGATTCAAAGGCTTTATGCGAAGTGTGGCCCCATAACGATGGGAGGGGCCACCAATGCAGTGGTTTTCCAAAAGAATACTGGTCGGCTGCGCGTCATTGCTGGCCGTTGCGGCGCTGGCCTGGCCGGCGGCGGCAGGCGCGGCGGGTGCGCAAAAGCCGATTTTCATTTCGGTCGGACCGGATGCGCGGCCGCCCATCGGCTGGCTGCAATTCTGCGACGACCATCCGGCGGATTGCCGCGGCGCGAACGGCGGAGTGCGCGATGTCGTGCTTACCAGCGCGGCCTGGCACGATCTCGTGCGCGTCAATCAATGGGTCAACAGCAACGTCAAGCCGATCACCGATCTCGATCACTGGGGCGTTGCCGAGCGCTGGGATTATCCCGACGACGGCTACGGCGACTGCGAGGATTACGTGCTGCTCAAGCGCAAGATGCTGCTGAAGGCCGGCTGGCCGCGCAGTGCCCTACTCGTCACCGTTGTGCGCGACCAGCATGGTGCCGGCCATGCGGTGCTCACGGTGGAAACCGACAAAGGCGAGTTCGTCCTCGACAACCAGAACGAGAAGATCGTGCTGTGGTCGGAGTCCGGCTACCGCTTCGTCAAGCGGCAATCACAAGCCAATCAAAATGTCTGGGTGACGCTGGACGAAACGCCGGCGTCGATACCCACCGCCAGCGCGCACTGAATGAAAAAGGAGATTCGCGTCCCCGGTCACGTCCCCACCCCTCCCCGTCCCCCGACCGGGTCGCGAGCGGCCGGCCTTCCCCCAAGGGCCGGCCGCACCTTTTTTTGCTCTTCTTTGTCCGCCCGCTCCGCGAAACGAACCGGCTCAATCGATCCGCTTCAGGCCCTTGGTATAGCGCTTCCAGCGCTGCACATAGATGTCGGCGCCATCGCGGATCATCTTGAGGATTTTCTCGTCGACGCTGCGAATGACGCGCGCGGGCGAGCCGACGATTAGGGAATTGTCGGGAAAAGTCTTTCCCTCAGTGACCAGCGCGCCGGCGCCGACCAGCGAATTGTTGCCGATCTTCACGCCATTGAGCAGGATCGCGCCCATGCCGACGAGGCTGTTGTCGCCGATCGTGCATCCATGCAGCACGACGTTATGGCCGACCACACAATCGTTGCCGATGGTAATCGGAAAACCGGGATCGGTATGCAGCGTGGCGTTATCCTGGATCTGCGAACGCGCGCCGAGCTCGATCCATTCGTTGTCGCCGCGCAAGACCGAGCCGAACCAGACACTGGCGTCGCTTTTCAAGCGCACGCGGCCGATGAGTACAGCGGTGTCCGCGATATAATAACTGCCCGTGTCCGGAAGCTCGGGCGCCTGCCCGTCGAGCGCATAAATCATCGGCCCTCTCCTGTGGCCGCCGACATTGCCACGACGGCGGTCCGCTTGGCGAGACGGCAACGATCAGATGCCGAGCAGGCCGACTTTCTCCAACAGCGACACCACGACGGTGCCTGACATCAGGCTCCAGATTCCGGCAAGCATTGTCGCCAGCATCACGAACTGAAAGCGGCGGCCTTCGATCCGGCGCCCGCGCAGCGTGTTGCGCATGATGATGAAGGGAGCGGCGAAGAGCAGAAAGCCGAGCGCGGCGAAGGTCGAGGGCTTCGGCCCGCGTTGCAGCAAGTGGAAGCTCGCCGGTTTCTTGGCGAAAAGCTGATAGCCGCTCGCGCAAAGACCGGCAAAGGCGAAGCCGACAAGCAGGCAGAGGAACGACTGAAGATGCTCGGGACTCACGGCACGCAGCTCACAGTTGGCGATGCCGATCCTGAGCAGAGGCGCCGCGACGGCGCCAGCGCATCGTTACCAAAAGGTTAACCGGCATGGGGCCGGAGGAAAAAGTGCTCTGGCTGCGTGCCAGCGGCGTCATGCGATACTGATGGCGATTCGGCGGGGTTTCCGGCATGAGCTACGCAATCCAGGGACGGGGTCCGCACCGGGCGCGGCGTATGGCGCGGAGCCTTCTCATGCTGCCGCTGTTGCTGTTCCTGGCGGTGGCCACGCTGGCGGCGACGTACATCGCCTATGTGCTGTGGCCGCGCTGGCCAGGACCGCCGGTGGCGCCCAACGCGCCGCCGTTGCCGATTGTCATTGGCGGCGTCGCTTTCAACATCCCGCCAGGCGCGATCCGCCGGCCGGTGCAACGGCGGCCGGGATCGCAGGAGCGCGTCGATCTTATTTTCGTCTGGCCGGGGTTGACGCCGCCGCCGGCCGCTACCGACCCGGGTGCGAGTGCCGACAGCGCGACGGCGGAACGCGAAGCGGCGCGCGAACCCGAGCGTCTTTTCGTGACCATCAGCGATGCGGCCGGCGTCCTGTCGCCGCTCGACCGCCTGAAAGCGATTTACGGCCGCTATCTCTCGCACGAATTTTTGCCGGCGCCGGCGGGGCTGGTCATGTTTTCCTTCCGCGACGGCTCGCCTTATCAAGGCGAGGATTTGTTTTATCCACCGGAAGCGCCTGAGCGCTTTTTGCTTCGCTGCAATCGGCCGGCGGGTCCGACGCCCGGCACCTGCCTGCATGAGCGGCGCGTCGGCCAAGCGGACGTGACCATTCGTTTCCCGCGCGCCTGGCTCGCGGATTGGCACGCCGTGGCGAGCGGTATCGACCGGCTGATGGCGCGGTTGCAATCAGCGCGCTGACCTTTTGAGAAAAGCGCTAGACGGCGCCGCCCGGCTGCAAGTCAATGCCGAGGATGGGCATTTCGAAAATATAGGAACGGCCGGCGCGGCTGTCGTCGAGGAACAGCACGGCAATGAACTCATCGCCGATATAGGCCTCGACCGAATCCTGCTTCTTCGGCCGCGCCACGACGCGGATGCGCTCGTTGTCGAATTTGCGCTTGAGATAGGCGTCGAGCCGCTTGGCATCGGCGATGCCGCCGGCGTCTCCCAGCGGGATTTCCATACGCAGGTTGTAGGAGCGTTCCTCGTCCTCGTCGTCGACGGAGAGATCGCCAATCTTGTCCTCGCCGACGAGCACGTTGGCCGTGTCACCTTTCTGCGGCACCACGCGCAGGCGCTGATTGCCGAACAGGCGCTTGAGATAGGTTTCCACCTGCTGCGTTTCTTGGACGTTCACGCGTGTCGCTCCCATTGTGCGCGCGCTGTCACTCCGGATCTGTGCCCGCACATGCCCGTTCTTGGCGCCGAAGTCAAAGCCCGGCGTCGTACAGCATCTGGTCCATGAAGCGCGAAGGCTCGGCGCAGCCGGCCGTGCCCACGACTTTGGCGGGGACGCCGGCCACGGTGACATTGTGCGGCACCGGCTTCACGACGACCGACCCGGCGGCGACGCGCGCGCAATGGCCGACCTCGATATTGCCCAGGATTTTCGCGCCGGCGCCGATCATCACGCCGCGGCGGATCTTCGGGTGGCGGTCCTCGTGTTCCTTGCCGGTGCCGCCCAAACTCACGCCATGCAGCATGGAAACATCGTCTTCGACCACGGCGGTCTCACCGATGACGACGCCGGTGGCGTGATCGAGAAAGATGCCGCGGCCGATGCGCGCGGCGGGATGAATATCGACCTGGAATACCGAAGACGCGCGGCTTTGCAGGTAGTAGGCGAAATCCTTACGGCCTTTGTTCCAAAGCCAGTGCGCGAGGCGATGGGTTTGGATGGCGTGAAAGCCCTTGTAATAGAGCACCGGCTCGATCAGCCGGTGGGTGGCGGGATCGCGGTCCGCCACGGCAGCAATATCGGCGCGGAAGCTTTCGGCGATGGCCGGCTCGTCGCGTAACGCATCGGCATAGGTCTGCCGAATGAGATCGGCGGAAACATCGGCATGCGCCAGGCGCTCGGACAGCCGGTGCACGATCGCTTCTTCCAGAGATTCGTGGTGCAGGACGCTGAGATAGATGAAGGTCGCGAGCTCAGGCTCGCGCCGCACCGCCTCTTCGGCCTCGCGGCGCACTTTCGCCCAGACCGGATCGACCTTGTCGACCAGACCGGGCCTTGTCTGCTGTTGCGCCATGTCTCGCTCCACGCGTCAAAAAATCCGGGCGACCTTCTAGCACAGATCGGAAGCCGGACCGATGCCGACAAGAGCCCGTTTAGGCACGTTCGTTAAGAAACCTGATCACCCCGGCTTTGAAAACCTTGTCGCCGACCGCAAGCATGTGATCGCGATTGGGAATTTCCAACGCTTGCCCCTGCGGAAAAAGCGCCGCTAATGCCGGGCCGTCGCCGGCCACGGTGTCTTTGCCGCCGACCGCGACCAGGACCGGGGCTTTCACGGCGGCGATCTGCTCTGGCGTCAGGGTCTCGCGCGCCCCACGGATGCAGGCGCCGAGTGCGCGGAGGTCGGACTGCGTTTGCTCCGCAAATTTGCGGAACATGCGGCCGGTCGGATCGGAAACCTCCGCCAGCGACGGTGCTTCGAGCGCCGCCACCACAGCGTCCGGTAATCCCGCTCCGGTCACGAGTTTGCTGCCAATGCCGCCGAGGATCAGCGAACGGGTCCGTTGCGGGTGGTTGACGGCAAGGAAGGCAGCGATACGCGCGCCCATCGAATAGCCCATGATATCCGCATGCGCCAGACCGAGATGGTCGAGCAGCGCCCGCACGTCGGCGGCCATCAGCGCCATGCGATAATCCGACGGATCGTAAAGCTTGGTCGATTGGCCGTGGCCGCGGTTGTCGAGCGCAATGACCCGCCGCCCGGCCGCGGCAAGCGTCGCGGTCCATCCGGGCTGCACCCAGTTGACTTCCTTGTTCGAGGCAAAGCCGTGTACCAGGACGATCGGCTCGCCGCCGCCTTCGTCGAGATAGGCGATTTCGACGTCCCCGTGATTGAAGCGCGGCATGAAATAAATCCGGATAAAATAAAATAGCGAGTCTATAAACCCGCCATCATCAGCTGTTGCTGATGCTGCTGCATCGCGCGCGCCTTGCGCCGTTGCAGGTGACGCCAGGTGAACCGTTCGACGCCGCTTTTCAGCGAAATCACGAAACCGAGCAAGGCGAAAATCGCCCCCAGCACCCAGAGCGAAAGATTGAAGGTCGCCAGCGTCAGTGCGACGGCGCCACGGCCGAGCAGCTTCAGCGTCGCCCGCGTCTTGCTGCCCTCTTTTTCCGCGAGCTGCGCCACCCGCTCGACGTCGCGCGGCGTATCGGCGATTTTCAGTGTGTCGAGCGCGGCTTCGCTGCCGGCCCTGCTCTGCACGCGCCCGACATTACGGATAAGCTGAAGCAGGCCGCCGGCCTTTTCCACCTTTACCGCCTCGCGTGCGGCATGGACCGCGACCGCCGGCTCGCTGAGGCTCGCGCCGACGATGGCACGCCGCAGCACCGTCCAGTCGATGACCTCTTGCAACGAGTGGCCGATCCATTGCGCCATACGCCCGCCCAATCCTCCCGTTTTGCGTGCGGCCTTGACCACGGAAACGCCGACGCGCGCAGGCGTGCTCGCGCCGAAGGTCGCGTAGGTCCCGGCGGTGATGGCGAGCCCGACGCAGGCAAGCCCGAGAATCATTTCGTCGGCCTCCTCGCCGCGGGCGTAATGCGCGCCCTCGCGCACCGCGTCGCGGACATCGCCGAAGACAAAGAAATCGCCGAGCGCCGTGCCGGCGAGGCCGACCACGTCGTGCGGCTCGCCGGTGATAAACCCTTCGGCGAAGGTCTGCGCCATACGGGTCGAGGATTTGGCCGCTGCCAATACCTCCGCGACCTGCAGCTTCAGCGGCTCGGGAACCGTGATGCCGCGGTCGCGGGCGAGATCGACGAAGCTGTTGGCAAGATCCGGATCGTTGGCGGCCAGCGCGGCTTCGATCTCGTGGATGATGACCGGCGCGGTTGCGATTTTATCCAGCGCTCTTTCGGCCACCGCTGCCGGATCGCCGCGATTCGATAGTAACGCCTCCGCTTCGATGCCGCGCGGCACGAGCAGAAATGCCGCCGCCGCGCAGATCGCCGCGAGCAAGAGCGCGGCCACGATCCGTGGCTTGGTTGCGCGGGGCAGTCGCGACGGAAAATGCAGGCGCATGGCAAACCTTTCCAGATTTGAAGGTCGCGAGCGGCAATATTCGCCCGCCTCGAAGAACGATCATGAGTCGCGCGGGTTCCGGAAGCAGCCCATTTGACAGCCCTGGCTTAACGCGTCAGTAACATCTGCTTCGCGGCAACGCTTATCCGGCGTCATCGACCGGCAGGGGCGCTATCAGACAGGCCGAACTATGGCAGAAAAGGTCATTCCCCATTTTCACAATGACACCGGCGCCCCGGTCATCACCATCGGCGCCCGCGAGTTCATGTGCATCGGCGCGCTGCCCCCGTTCGATCATCCGCACATCTTCCTCGACATGGGCGACGATTCGGAAATCGTCTGCTCTTATTGCTCGACTTTATACCGTTTCGATCCTACGCTCGATCCGCATGCGGCGCGCCCGGCGGAATGCGCCTGGGAGACGGCCGCTACCTGACAAACATCGCAGCAGGAATCCCGCGTGGCCGTTTCGCGCACCATTCTCGTCGCCGGCGCCGGCCTCGGCGGGCTTACGGCGGCACTGGCGCTGGCCAAGCGCGGCTTTCGCGCCGAGGTCTTCGAACAATCGACGCGGCTGGAGGAGATCGGCGCGGGAATTCAGCTCTCGCCTAACGCCATGCACGTGCTGCTGGCGCTCGGGCTGGAGGAAGCCCTGCGCCCCCACGTTGTCTCCGCCGAATGCATCAGCGTGCGCAAAGGCAGCTCGGGCCGCGAATTGGCCCGCGTGCCTCTCGGCCTATACGCCGAGCGGCGCTACGGCGCGCCCTATTGGATGATTCACCGCAGCGACCTGCAAAAGGTGCTGATCGAGGCGGCGCGCGCCAATCCGGACATTTCCGTCCAGCTTGGCAGCAAGGTGCGGGATTTCGCCGTGCATGCCAACGGCGTGACGGCGCAGGTCCAGGCCGGGTATGATGCCGACGAAAAGCGCGGCATCGCACTCGTTGCCGCCGACGGCCTTTGGTCGGCGCTGCGCCGGCGCCTTGGCCATCTCGCGCCGCCGCGTTTTGCGCGGCGGACCGCATGGCGCGCTACCGTCGCCGCCGACGCCGTACCCTATCGTTTCACGGAGCCCTGCGTCGATCTTTGGCTCGGACGGCATGCGCATCTCGTCCATTATCCGGTGAAGGCTGGCCGCGAGATCAACATCGTCGCGATCGTCCGCGACGAGGCCGGCGAGCCGGGCTGGAGCCGCGAGGGCGCGCGAAAAGAAATCGTCTCGCGATTCCGGCGCGGCTGGGCGATCGATGCCCGCAACATGGTCGCGACGCCGGAGCAGTGGAGCCGCTGGGCGTTATACGATTGCGCGCCACTCGACCATTGGGGCGAAGGACCTGTCACTCTGCTCGGCGATGCCGCTCATGCCATGCTGCCCTTTCTCGCCCAGGGCGCGGCCATGGCGATTGAAGACGCCATCGTGCTGGCGGAATCGCTGGCCGCCCTGCCCGACGATCCCGCCAGAGCGATGCGCCATTACGAAGGGCTGCGCCGTGACCGCACGGCGCGCGCGCAACGTGAAGCGCGCCGCAATGGACGACGTTATCATGCCTCCGGTATCGAAGCGGCGCTGCGCAATCTCGCGCTGCGCGGTTTCGGCGGCAAGGCGCTGCTGTGGCGCTACCGTTGGCTTTATGGTTGGGGGCGGGGTGTCTCGCTGCCGGCCGCCACTGCGCCGCGCTTTGACTCCTACCGGCCGGACGAGCCGACGGAGGAATAACGCCGGATAGGCCGACTGGTCGCTTTCCGGCGCGATTGATCCAAATCAAGACCGCGGCCGCCTGCGATCGCTATTTTCCAAAAAGTCGCCGAATCGGATGAAAGGTAGAGGTTTGCCCCATGACCAGAAATATTGGAACGACCGAACGCGTTATTCGCGTTGTCATTGGCCTCGTGCTCATCGCCTTTGCGATGCACTGGGGCTTTCCGGATACCAGCTGGAACTGGATCGGCTGGATTGGCGTCGTTCCGATCGTCACGGCCGTTGTCGGATTCTGCCCGCTTTACAGCCTACTCGGGATTTCGACGCCCTGAGCGTCGGCGCGGCATGAGCAGTTGTTGAACGCCTCCGCGCTTGCTTCCATGTAAGGAACGAGACACCTTCGCGCCGCAATGCGGCGAACTGTCGGATTCCATGCCTGAAATCTCGATTCATTCCGGCCCGCAAGCGCATTCTGGGCAGCGTCATGCCGACGCCGGTCAAAGCTCCCGGGATCCGGTCTGCGGCATGAGCGTCGACCCGCATACGACGCCGCACCGCGCCACATTTGCGGGGCGTCCCTATTATTTCTGCTCCGCCGGATGCCGCACGAAATTCGTGACCGACCCCGCGCGCTATCGTGGGGAGACGAAGCCACCCGAGACGGTGCCGGAAGGCACGATCTATACCTGCCCGATGCATCCGCAGATCCGGCAGATGGGCCCGGGCTCATGCCCGATCTGCGGCATGGCTTTGGAGCCGGAGATCGTGAGCGCCGAATCCGGGCGCAATCCCGAACTCGCCGACATGACGCGGCGCTTCTGGGTCGGCATGGTGTTGAGCTTGCCCGTGGTCGCGCTGGAGATGGGCGGACATGTCACCACTCTCCACATGTTGCTTGGCCAGTTGCTGTCGAATTGGCTGCAACTTCTTTTCACCACACCGGTCGTGCTCTGGGCCGGCTGGCCATTTTTCGTCCGCGGCTGGCAATCCCTGGTCACGCGCAATCTCAACATGTTCACGCTGATCGCCATGGGCACCGGCGTGGCCTGGCTCTACAGCGTCGTCGGCACCGCCGCCCCCGGCATTTTCCCGCCCGGCTTCCGCAACGCAGGCGCGGTGCCGGTTTATTTCGAGGCCGCCGCCGTCATTACTGTTCTGGTGCTGCTCGGCCAGGTGCTCGAGCTGCGCGCCCGCGAACAAACCTCGGGCGCCATTCGCGCGCTGCTCGATCTCGCGCCAAGAAGTGCCCGCCGCATCAAGCCCAACGGCGAAGAGGAAGAGATCGGCCTCGACGCGGTTGTTGTCGGCGATCGCTTGCGCGTGCGGCCGGGTGAGAAGGTGCCGGTTGATGGCGAGGTGATCGAAGGCCGCTCCTCGCTCGATCAGTCCATGGTCACCGGCGAATCTATGCCAGTGACAAAAAATCCCGGCGATAAGGTCATCGGCGGTACGCTCAACAAGAGCGGCGGCTTCATCATGCGCGCGGAAAAGGTCGGCCGCGACACCCTGCTCGCGCGCATCGTGCAGATGGTGGCGCAAGCGCAGCGCAGCCGCGCGCCGATTCAACGGCTCGCCGACCGGGTTTCCGCCTGGTTCGTGCCGCTGGTGATCGCGGTGGCCACGCTCGCGTTCATCGCCTGGTCCGTCTTCGGACCCGAGCCGCGTTTTGCCTTCGGACTCGTCGCCGCGGTCAGCGTGCTGATCATCGCCTGCCCCTGTGCGCTCGGGCTGGCGACGCCGATGTCGATCATGGTCGGCGTCGGCCGCGGCGCCACGGCGGGTGTCCTGATCAAGAATGCCGAGGCGCTGGAGCGGATGGAGCGCATCGACACGCTTGTGGTCGACAAGACCGGCACGCTTACCGAAGGCCAGCCGCGGGTCACAAGAATTTTGCCGGCGCCGGGATTCGAGGAAAGCGAGGTGCTGCGGCTCGCGGCAAGCGTCGAGCGCGCCAGCGAGCACCCGCTTGCCGCGGCCATCGTGCAGGCGGCGGCTGAGCGCAAAATTGCGCTAGCCCCCGTGCGCGGATTTGATGCCCCGGCCGGCAAAGGTGCTGTCGGCACGATCGAGCAGCGGCGCATCGTCCTTGGTAATGCTAAATTCCTGCAGGAGCTCGGCATCGAGGCAACCGCACTCGGCGCGGAAGCGGAAAAGCTGCGCGGCGACGGCGCCACAGTGATTTTCGCCGCGGCGGACGGTAAGCTCGCCGGCCTTCTGGCGATTGAGGATCCGGTCAAGGCGACGACGCCGGCTGCGTTGACGGAACTGCGCGCGAACGGCGTCAGGGTCGTGATGCTCACCGGCGACAATCAGACGACGGCGCATGCCGTGGCGCGGCGTCTCGGCATCGACGACGTGGAAGCGGAAGTCCTGCCGGAGCAGAAAAGCGCCGTCGTTGAACGGCTGCGGGGCCAAGGCCGCGTGGTCGCCATGGCGGGAGATGGCGTCAACGACGCGCCGGCGCTCGCCGCCGCCGAGATCGGCATCGCCATGGGAACCGGGACGGACGTTGCCATAGAAAGCGCCGGCGTGACTCTGGTCAAAGGCGATCTCATGGGCATTGTGCGCGCCAGGCGGCTTTCGGCGGCGACCATGCGCAATATCCGGCAGAACCTTTTTTTCGCCTTTATCTACAATTCCGCCGGGGTTCCGATTGCCGCAGGAGTGCTCTACCCGACATTTGGCTTGCTGCTGTCGCCGGTCGTCGCCGCCGCCGCCATGGCATTGTCCTCGGTGAGCGTTATCGCTAATGCCTTGCGCCTGCGCCGCGTCAGGCTTTGAACATTGCAAGGCCAGGCCTTGGCCGGTACTTTGCCCCCCGGAAACACAAGGTAACGAGTTAATATGCAGCAAATTCCCGAGCTGTTGCGCGGCGCCGTCGGCTTACATCAGCGCGGCCAATTGGCGGAAGCCGAAGCGCTCTATGCCAGGGTGCTGGCGATCGACGCCAAGCAGTTCGACGCCCTGCATCTACTCGGGCTGCTGAAACACCAGCGCGGCGACAGCGATCAGGCCATCCGCTTGATGGCGCAGGCACTGGACGTGAATCCGACCTCCCCTCCAGTATTGCTCAATTACGGCGGCGTGCTGTGCTTGACGGGCCGGTTTGCCGAAGCTCTCGCCTCTTACGACCGCATTCTCGCCATCGACCCGCAGCAGCCGGATGCAACCTATAACCGCGGCAACGCGCTGATGGGGCTCGGCCGCTACGCCGAGGCATTGGAAGCTTACGATCGATCGGTGGCGCTCAAGCCCGAAAATCCGCTTGGCCATTTCAATCGGGGGAATGCACTAGTGGCGCTCGACCGCGCCGAGGAGGCTCTCGCTGCTTTCGACCGTGCGCTCCAGCTCGAGCCGAAATTCACCGATGCCCTGCTCAACCGTGGCAAAGTCTTGAGCGGCCTTGGGCGCGAAGCCGAGGCCCTTGCCTGTTTCGAGCAGGCGGCAGCGACACGCGTCGACGGCGCCGGCGCGGCGAACAAACGTGCCGCAGCGCTGCTGCAATTGAACCGCTATCAAGAGGCGCTGGAACTTTGTGAGCGGAGCTTGGAAAGCAATCCCGACGACGTCACTGCTCTGGAGATTTGCGGCCGCGCGTTGCGTGGGCTCGACCTCAACAAAAAAGCGCTGGCTTATTTCGATCGCATTATCAGCCTTAGGCCCGACGATCCTGCGGCAGCCAACAATCGCGCGCTGACCCTC
>Ga0070741_10005832_pt1 | contig 26921 bp, 20 predicted proteins | sample Coa_R1_4_FD_66440 | JGI IMG/M metagenome (GOLD analysis project Ga0070741, IMG submission 66440) | Surface soil microbial communities from Centralia Pennsylvania, which are recovering from an underground coalmine fire - Coalmine... | ecosystem: Environmental > Terrestrial > Soil > Unclassified ...
GTATGACTAAAAACTTGGTAAAGGGCAAAAAGAAGATGAAGAAGACTGTTCCTGTCGCCGGACGCGCTCTGACCGTTGCCGAGGCTGTTGACGAGGTACGGGCCGGACGGATGGTGCTGATCTGCGATGACTATGGCCGCGAGAACGAGGCCGATCTCTGCCTGGCCGCGCAATTTGTCACCCCCGAATCGCTTAACTTTATGGTTCATCATGCCTGCGGTCTGCTCTGCGTCGCGCTATCGGGTGAACGGCTTGACAGGTTACGCATCCCGCTCGCGGAAACAGGTGGCACGCCCCTGCAAGGAACAGCCTTCACGGCATCGGTGGACGCGCTCCACGGCACAACCACTGGCATCTCCGTCCACGACCGTGCCGTGACCATTCGCGCCCTGGTCAATCCAACGACGCCGCCAGAAGACCTGGTACGTCCCGGCCATGTCTTCCCATTGCGCGCTAGAGCTGGCGGCACATTGGAACGGCGCGGGCATACCGAAGCTTCGGTCGATCTGATGCGCATCTCGGGACTGGAGCCGGGGGCGGTAATCTGCGAAGTGCTGGACCACAACGGGGAAGCGGCTCGGGGACAGGTCTTGCTTGATCTGGCACAACAATGGGGGCTGGGCATCATTACAGTCGATGCTATCGCGCGCTACCGCAAAAGCCATGCCGTGAGCTTTATCAGCGAGACGCAGCTTCCCACACCGGAAGCTACATTCCGCCTGCGCCACTATCGCGGTCTTGAGAAGGGCGAGGATTATCTCGTCCTCCTGCTCGGCGATCTTGATGAGCAAGAGCCGCCCCTTTTACGCCTCCATTCGGCCTGCACCACCGGCGATATCTTCGGCTCGCAACGCTGCGACTGCCAGGCTCAGATGCACGCCTCCCTACGCGCCATCGCGAAAGAAGGACGCGGCCTACTCATCTACCTGCCGCAAGAAGGGCGCGGCATCGGGCTTGCGGGCAAGCTCCAGGCGTACCTGCTGCAAGAGCAGGGATGCGATACCATCGAGGCCAATCAACTGCTCGGTTATCCTGTTGACGCCCGTACCTATACCCATGCCATCGAGGTGCTACGCGATCTCAACATCACCTCTGTTCGCCTCATGACCAATAGCCCTGAGAAAATTCGGGCGCTCAAGGAGGCTGGCATTGTGGTGGAGCGCGTGCCGCTCGAAATATCGCCCACGAAGAGTAATATGCGCTACCTGCAAACGAAGCAGCAGAGACTTGGACATCTATTCACTTCGCTGGCATCTACCAACAATCTGGTATCATCATAGAAGCTAGAGGAGCACACCAGCATGGCTCAAGCAGACACACCACCCTCTCCGCTGCTGGATGGAAGCGGACTCGCGATTGGCATGGTCGTTGCCCGCTATAACTGGCATATTACAGGCGCGATGTTTCATTGCGCTCAGGAAGAGCTAAAGCGCCTGGGAGTCGCGGCAGAGGATATGCGCATTGTTTATACGCCCGGCGCCTTTGAACTGGCGACGGTTGCTCAGGCTATGCTGCTGAATGGTCGCTACGACGCCCTGATTTGCTTTGGTTGCGTGATGCGGGGAGAGACGCGCCACGATATTGTCGTCGGCGATGCAGCGGCGCAGGGCATCCAGCGGATCGCGCTTGAGCTGCATACCCCCATTATCTTTGGCGTGATGACCGTCGAGAACCTGCATCAGGCCCAGGAACGCATTACACGCGGTAAAGAATGCGCTCAAGCCGCCGTAGAGATGGCGCACACAATTAGAACGCTCAAGAACTCCGATTCCGCGCTCCTGAGCGAAGCTAGCGGCTGTAGCTCCCCGCTTCAGCGTGGGAGCGTTGGAGCGCGGAACGTTTCTAAAGAACGCCAGCTAAGCAAAGGAGACGAAGATGTTCACAGGAATAGTTGAAGAGATGGGAACCCTTCAGCGGATCGAGCCGACAGGGCTGGTGATCAAGGCGCGATCCGTGCTGCAAGACGCGGCAATCAAGGACAGTATCGCGGTCGATGGCATCTGCCTGACCATCACTGAGCAGGGAAAAGACTGGTTTCGCGTTGATACCATGCCCGAGACGCAGCGACGCACCCGCCTCGCGAGCTTACAACCGGGCGACAAAGTCAATCTGGAGCGTTCGCTGGCAGCCAATGGTCGCATCGGCGGTCACATGGTACAGGGACACGTTGAGGCATCCGCCGCCGTTCTCAGTCTGCAAGAAGACGGCATTGGCCTGAATGTCGAAATTGAGCTGCCGGAAGCTCTCCGCCCCTTCGTGATTGCAAAGGGCTTTATCGCTATCAACGGGGTCAGCCTCACCGTTGTCGAGAGCCTGCCTGACCGCTTCGCTATCGCGCTGATCCCTTACACCCGCGAACATACTAACCTGGGACAGTTGCAGGTTGGCGCCCTGCTCAATCTTGAGACCGATATTATCGGCAGATATGTCATGCAGTTTTTCCGCCAGTATCAACAGGGAGGGAATCCTCTATGACCACAAGCATCGATCAGCCCGCGCGCGTGCAGCACAGCACTGGACGCCCGCTCTGGCTCTCCATCCTCACCGGCTTCTCGCTTTTGCTCGGAATTATTACCGCTATTCCCCAGTTCTATTACGTACTTTTCGGACTACACCTTGTCACTATCGGACCCAACAGCAACCTGCTCGGTCAGGTCTGGTACAGCTATATTTTGCATGGTGACAACCGCTATCTGAAAGTGGACCCCGGCGTGTTTGCGGGCGCAATCGAGGACGCATTCTTACTTGGCCCGCTCTACTTTGCGACCGGCATCGGGCTATGGCTGAGACGATCCTGGGTCATCCCGGTGGGACTCATGACGGGCGCAATGATCTTCTACGCAATCGTCGGCTTCTTTCTGGGCGACATCTTTGCCAATCTGCCAAGCGTCACCAACGACGTTTCTTACTGGGCCTCGAATCTGCCCTACCTACTCTACCCGCTCTGGCTCATCCCGGTGCTGCTCTTCCGGCGCAAGCTTTTCGCTGGAAAGGGATCATAGATGGCAGAAGAACAATCAGCACTGAGCTTTAGCGGAGGTAAAGACTCGATCCTCGCGCTCGACCGGCTCACACGCACGGGAAAGCATATCAACTATCTGGTCACAATGTACGACGCAGTCACCGAGCGCGTGCGCTTTCATGGCGTACCCATTACGCATATCCAGGCCCAAGCCGATGCTCTCGGCATCCCGCTGCTGCGCTATCCAACAACGCCAGAAAATTTTGAAACCGTTTTTCTCCAGTCCCTTCAGAATCTACGCCAGCTCAATGTCACCGAGATCGCCTTCGGCAATATCCATCTCGCCGATGTGCGAGCGTGGTATGAGGAGCGCACAACCGGGGCAGGGCTGACCCACCTGGAACCGCTCTGGGACGAAGATCCGGCAAAGCTGGTGCGAGAATGCATAGCACGCGGCTACCTCGCCACCCTCACCTGCATAGAGGTCGCACGCGCGAAAGCTGAATGGCTCGGAGCAACGCTGACCGAGCAGCTAGTTGACGAGTTTGAGCAGGGCGGGATCGATCCATGCGGCGAGCGCGGCGAATATCACACCTTCGTCAGCGCAGGTCCGCTTTTCGCTCACCCGCTCCCCACCCGCCTGGGCAGCAAGAAAACTATGGCAGGGTTTCAGCTTGTGGATATTCTTCTGTAGGCTCGCCCTGCTCGACTGGCTCCTGCGAGGCTGTTGCAAGCTCGACTTGTTCTCATAGAGCCGCTGCTCTGGATGACGACACCATTGCTGGATGAGTTGCCAGTTGTCAGTCCGTTCGCGTCGCTCGCGTTTGGGTTGCGTCATGCCTGCCACCATCCGTTCTGTGTTTTTGTCCCGCTTCCTTCTTCTCTCCATCTGATCAGCCCTTGTATGCTGTGACCAACCAATGACGCGGCATCGCAGACATCGCAGGCATCATGTGAGAAAGGGGCGGATAGGGCCAGCGGCCATAGTGAGCATCGGCTTCTCCTGGCTGGGTGACCGTGGCCTGCCAGCCGCGCGCGGCAAGATCGGCCACGGGATCATCCATCGTGCCAATCCAAGGGGTTCCATGCCGGGCTAAGAATGTGACCAGAGGCTGCATCCAGGGAAACGTGAGCACCACCCCATTGACGGCGTCGAAGCCGAGCCAGGAGCCTGGCGCGCTCAGGCTCGTCATCTCATCAAGCAGATGCGCGCTGACCTCATTCGGGAGATACGCGAGCAACCCCTCAAGCAGCCAGACAGTGGGCTGCTGCGGTTGGAAACCGGCCTGCAGAAGCGGGTCTCTCCAGAAAGTTGTGAGATCTCCCGCAATGGTGGTGCGCAAGCACCCTGGATGAGCACCAGAATCGCGCAGGATCTGCTCTTTGTATGCCAAGACTTGCGGTTGATCTACCTCGAAAAAGAGCGTGTGGTTTGGCCAAGGGAGCCGATAAGCCCGTGTATCCAGACCAGCCGCCAGCAGCACGACCTGGCGCAGCGAAGACGCGGCGATTGCGCGCAGCAAGAAATCATCGAAAAAGCGTATCCGCACAATGGTGCTGATGCTGGTATCAGCGGATTGTTGCTCCGCCCATGCCTTGCCTTCTGGACCTGCAAGTCGTTCAGCCCAAGGATCATCAAACAGGCGATCAGGGCGCTGACTTTCTCTGGCACGCGCTCCGGCAGTCCAGCGAGCGGTCATGGCGAGACGATGAGAAGACGAGAGGTTGTCGAACATATGTTACTCCTTGAGACCAATTTTGTGGGACGAGTCAGGGCTTGAGCAACATATCTTTTTTTAAGAGGCATAGAAGAATGTTCGTCGATACTATACTCATCTACGGCTGGTTTAGCAAACGTTGCAAAACACTATCAGCAATATTCCCATTGACACAACCACATCCCCACATGTATAATAGTTAGGCAACCTAATAAATTAGGTACCTAACTATTTGTGGTCTATCTTATCATTGAGGGAGGCAGATGGAGCATCTTATCACTAACCCGACCGCGCGAAGGCTTTTCAATGCTTTTATGCAATTCGGTAGGGCGGGATGGCATCAACATCAACAGACAGTGGCGGGCTGTAAACCGAGCGAGGTCAGGGTGCTGTTCTGCGTCAAAAAAGGCCGGAGCCCGGATATCCCCGAAATGAAGGTGTCCGAGATTAGCAAGCTGCTCCACGTCACCTCTCCAACTATTACCCAGTTGATTAAGGGATTGGAGACAGACGGGCTCATTGAACGTAATATCGATCCTCACGACCGCCGCGCCGTTGGCATTAAGCTGACTGAAAAAGGCGAGACGGTCACCCAGCAGGCGGCAGAGGTCTTCGCCACCTCCCTTAACGGCCTGATTGAGTATCTTGGCGAGGAACAAAGCAATCAGCTCGCCGAACTTCTATTAAAGGTCACTCGCTATTATGACGAGCAAGCAGCCAGTAGGGGCAATCCCTCGCGGTTGCCCTCTGAATATGACGAGCAAGCAGCCAGTAGGGGCAATCCCTCGCGGTCGCCCTCACCCTGGAGCGGAGACGAGCATCTATGATAAAATTATTGCGCTTTTTAAAGCCGTACAAGATTCCTCTGATTTTTGTTTTTGTGCTTGTTTTTTTACAGGCTCTTTCCGATCTCTATCTCCCCACACTGATGGCGGATATTGTGGATACTGGAATTGTGAAGGGCGATACTCCCTATATTCTGCGCGTGGGCGGCTTTATGTTGCTGGTCGCGATTGGCGGCTCTACCTGCTCCATCATCGCCAGCTTCTTCTCTTCCAGAATCTCGGTCGGCTTCGGCAGACTCATTCGCAGCAAGCTCTTCACCCACGTCGAAAATTTTTCGCTGCACGAATTTGATCAGGTCGGCACGGCCTCGCTGATTACGCGCACAACCAATGACACGACGCAGATTCAGCAAGTGCTGGTGATTATGCTGAGGATGATGATCTATGCACCGTTGATGTGCGTTGGCGGTATCATCATGGCGGTCTCGCAGGATGCAACCCTCTCCTGGGTGCTGGTCGCCGTCATCCCGATTCTGCTGCTGTCAATCTTGCTGATTATGAGCAGAGCCATACCGCTTTTCCAGATCGTGCAGGTAAAGCTGGACCAATTAAACCTGATCCTCGACGAGGCGCTTACCGGCGTACGCGTTATCCGCGCGTTTGACCGCACCGACCACGAGAAAAAACGCTTCGACGAGGCCAATCTCGATTTGACGGATGTCTCGATCCAGGTCAACCGCATCGTGGCGATCATGATGCCGATGATGATGCTGGTGCTGAACGTCTCATCCGTCGCTATCCTCTGGTTCGGCAGCATTCGCATCGACAACGGTGATATGCAGATTGGATCGCTCATCGCGTTTCTCCAGTACGCCATGCAGATTCTCTTCTCGTTCCTGATGCTTTCGATGATGTTTATTATGCTACCGCGCGCGGCGGCCTCCGCCACCCGCATCAATGAAGTGCTGGCGATAGAACCAGAAATCAACGATGCCGAGCAGGTGAAGCGCGCCGATGCGCAGCGCGGCTACGTTGAGTTCCAGGATGTCACCTTCAGCTATCCCGGCGCCGAAGAGCCCGCCATCTCCAACATTTCGTTCAGGGCAACCCCTGGTAAGGTTACGGCGATCATCGGCGGTACCGGCTCGGGCAAATCAACGCTGATAAGCTTGATCCCGCGCTTCTATGATATTGATAGCGGGCGTGTGCTCGTTGATGGCGTCGATGTGCGCGAAATGTCGCAGCAACACCTGCGAGCGAAAATTGGCTTCGTGCCCCAAAAAGCTATGCTTTTCTCAGGCTCCATCGAGGATAATATTCACTATGGCAAAGCCGATGCCTCGGAGGACGAGATAGAGCATGCCGCTGACGTGGCTCAGGCCACCGAATTCATCTCGCATATGCAGGAAGGCTTCCAGTCGATCATTGCCCAGGGGGGCACCAACGTTTCGGGCGGGCAGAAGCAGCGCCTGTCCATTGCGCGCGCCCTGGTGAGAAAGCCGGAAATCTACATCTTCGACGATAGCTTCTCGGCCCTTGATTTTAAAACTGATGCCAGGTTACGAACAGCTTTGAAAAGGGAGATTGCCAATGCAACGGTGTTCATCGTTGCCCAGCGCGTAAGTACCGTTATGGATGCGGACCAGATCATTGTCTTAGACGATGGGCGCATCGCGGGCATCGGCACTCATCACGAACTGATGAAGACCTGCAATGTCTATTATGAAATCGTCTCGTCACAGCTTGCATTGGAGGAAATAGCATGAGCGAAGAGCGTAGAGAGACAAGACCTGCTGGCTCAATGGGTCCTGGTGGCCCGGGGCAACCGGGCAGAGGACCGATGGGCTGGATGGGTGGAGCTGGCATGGGCATGCCAGTGCAAAAGGCAAAGGATTTTAAGGGCACGCTCTTCCGGCTGTTTGGCTATTTCAAGCCACAGAAATACCTCCTGCTGATCGTCTTTATCGCGGCGGTCATCAGCACAGTTTTCGCCATCGTCGGCCCGAAGATCCTGGGCATGGCAACCACCAAACTCTTTGAAGGCATTTTACTGAAATACAGGGGCGTGCCGGGCGCGCATGTCGATTTTACCTATATCGGACAAATCCTGCTGATCCTACTCGGCTTGTACCTTATCAGCGCCCTGTTCAACTATGTCCAACAGTATATTATGGCAGGTGTGGCGCAGAAAACGGTCTACATCTTGCGTCAGCAGGTAGACGATAAGCTGACGCGCCTGCCTTTGAAGTTCTTTGACGCGCGCACACATGGAGAAATTCTCAGCCGCGCCGTCAATGACATGGATAACATCAGCTCTACGTTGCAGCAGAGCCTGACGCAGTTGATCACCTCCGCCGTGACGCTCGTTGGCGTCATTGTGATGATGCTGACCATCAGCCCGCTGTTATCCCTGGTGATTGTCCTGACCTTCCCACTAAGCCTGTTCGTGACCACCATCATTGCCAAACGCTCGCAAAAGTACTTCGCGCAACAGCAAAGGGCGCTCGGTAGGCTCAATGGGCATGTGGAGGAGATGTATACCGGCCATAAAATCGTCAAAGCGTTCGGGCGCGAAGGCCAATCGATTACTGATTTTGAGCGGTTGAACGAAAAGCTCTACAATGCTGGCTGGAAGGCTCAATTCATCTCCGGCATCATTATGCCGCTGATGATGTTTATCGGCAACATCGGCTACGTCTTTGTAAGCGTCGTTGGCGGCATCCTGGTCACAAAAGGCTCGATCTCTATCGGAGATGTGCAGGCATTTATTCAATATGCACGCCAGTTCACCCAACCTATCACGCAGCTCGCCACTATCGCGAACGTGATTCAATCGACGATTGCCTCGGCTGAACGCGTCTTCGAGCTGCTCGATGAAGAGGAAGAGGTGCCGGAGGAGGCGCACGCCAAAGTTATCGAGGTTCCGCAGGGCGTCGTTCAACTGCAACATGTCAATTTCCGCTACAAAGAAGATGTCCCGCTGATCGATGATCTGAATATCGATGTCAAATCGGGTCAGACCATCGCGATTGTCGGCCCGACCGGCGCGGGCAAAACGACGCTGGTCAACCTGCTGATGCGCTTCTACGATATCAATGCAGGCAAAATCACCATTGATGGCGTCAACATCACGCAGATCAAGCGCGGCAATCTGCGTCGCCTGTTCGGCATGGTGTTGCAGGACACCTGGCTTTTCAACGGGACAATACGGGATAATATCGCCTACGGTCGTGAAGGTGCGACGGAGGAAGAAATTATCCGGGCGGCAAGAGCGGCGCACGCCGACCACTTTATCAGAACGCTCCCCGAGAGCTATGATACTGTGCTTAATCAAGAAGCCAGCAATCTATCGCAGGGCCAGAAGCAGTTGCTGACGATTGCGCGCGCGGTGCTGGCCGATCCGGCGATCCTGATCCTCGACGAGGCAACCAGCAGCGTCGATACCAGAACCGAGATCCACATCCAGAAAGCGATGGGCGAGCTAATGAAAGGCCGGACCAGCTTTGTCATCGCCCACAGGCTCTCCACCATTCGGGACGCGGACCTGATCCTGGTGATGAATCACGGCAGTATCGTAGAACAGGGCACGCACGGGGAACTGCTAGCGAAAAACGGCTTCTACGCCGACCTCTATAACAGCCAGTTCACCGGCACAGCCCTCCAGCAAGAAGCGGTATAGACGTGTAGGGGCGGGGCTTGCCCCCGCCCTGCGTCCCGCGGGGCTTGCCCCCATCCTGGTCCGGGGCTTGTCCCATCCTGGTCGCTTGCCCCCGCCCTGGACATCCATACGGATTATCCTCCTAAAATTTGCTATTCAGACCATCAACATCGCTTTCGCTTCCTGCCATGCCTATTCTTTTTTCTGATGCCTTTGCGGTCGAAGAAATGGCTATGTTTTTTTACCATCTCGGCCAGGTTCGCATTCTACTTCTCGCTAAAAAACCACAAATAGATATTTCAGCATGTTATATCTCATATTAAGGTGTATCTTTATATAGGGAGTCATCCAGGTGATGAAAATTGCTCTTATGTTTAGCTTGTCAATGCGAGGCAGTAAGGTTATAATTTACAGAAGGTGGATAGAATGCCAAAGGCAAAAAAGATCGCTTTATTCACATTAAAAGTAGGATGGGAAAGCACCTATTGAACATGTATACTAAAGCGCAAGAAGCGCAGTAGTATATTCGTGTATTTAATTCACAAGTAGTGAGTGACAGTATAAAGGACTATATGTATGCTCACTGATTCGACCAGGACAAACGTTTTAGAAGTCGCCAATATGCTAGAGACGAGACGAAAAACGAATAAGCGCACAACCCTGGTGCTTGGAGCAAGAGCAGGTGGCTTTTTCCGCAGCAAAGAACTGCTTGACATCCTGCGGAACTTTAGCCTGCGCGATTTCACACACCTGACGCCTCTAGAGCAATTCGCCGAATGTTACCAGGTGCTCAATCGTCGGGGGCAATTTAGCGAAAATGATCTCGACGGCATTTTACGGCAGGCACTCAACGAGGTCTTTATTTCGGGAGCCGACCTTTGCGTTGCCGAGTTGATCAAAGAGAATATTTTTGACATGATCATTTCCACCAATATCGACGACCTGTTAGAACGGGCATTAGAGCAGGTCGATCTAAAAGACCGCAAAGACTTCGATGTCATCATTCCTGGTCATAAAGCCACGATCTACATTGATTATACCGAGAAATCGTTCCCTTGCAGGATTATCAAAGCGTTTGGCGATCTCTCCTCAAAGGTCTATAACATCGTTGAGCGCCGCAAGCAACTCACCCTACCACTAGACACCGAGACAGTAAGAACCTTACTCGAAAGGCCGCTGGCCAGGGATATCCTGGTCATCGGACTGGACCCCGTCTGGGATGAAGAAATACTCGCCGCCTTTCCGCCACGCTCCCACACCACCAGCTACTGGTACGTCAACGAGCAAGAGCCTGATCACAACCTTCTGCAACGAACGTGGCAGGGAGGGTTAGTTAGACTCATCACGGGCGAAGATGGCAATTACGAGCATTTCATCAAAGCGTTACACTGGCATCTCTACAAAGAGCAACCAGGCAGCTACAAATTGTCATGGCAGATAACCAGCCAGCTTTCAACGATCAGCAGTGAACTGAGGAAGCTACGAGAGCAGTATAGCGAACTTAGTCAGCTTGTCCATCACCTGATCAGCAGCCTTGAAAACCGGTCGGCTTGACTCATCATATTTAAGTGGAGTGAGATATATGGCAAGTATTATTAACCGGACTTATGAACTGGGTATCATAGATGAGGCATTCGATGCATTGCTTGATCAAACAAGCCTTTTGCGCACACCCATTATCGATGTACACGGAATTGAAGGTATCGGAAAAACGACCATTTTGCAGCATGTGACGCATAAATGCAAAGAGCATCATCTCCCGTATATCCGCGTCGATGCCAGCGGGGGCATACCGGCGATTGCCCATGAAATCATTGAGCAAATCAAAACATACTATCTGCCGCAGATCGCACCTCTCAACGAAGAAGACCCTCTACATCAGGTTGTTAGTGCGATCCGGCAATTGCTGGAGCAGCAGGCAGCCGTGCTGATTCTGGACTCGCTGGATACAGAAAACGACGAGCTGCTGCACTGGCTCGAAATCATGCTTCGTGACCTGCTGGAGAATAATCGCTTGTTCGTCGTCATTGCCAGCCGCAAAAGTTTGCAGTTTGAAAACGAACGCTCAGTTGCGCGCAAGCTTACGCCATTGCAGTTAAATCCATTTGATAGGACCAGTAGCGGACAATACCTGGACACCATCAAGATCAAGCCAGAAATGCACAACTATATCTTTGAATGGACCAGGGGGTACCCGCTGGCAATGGACGCGATGGCCCGGGCTATGGACAAAGAACGGCTCGATCCACGCAAAGAGTCGGACCGGAGGCAATTAATAAAAGCCATCACAGAACGCGTCGTTGATCAAGGCATCCTGGCCGAGATCGATTCATCCGAGCATAAGTGGTATCAGACGATGCTCAGGTTGCTCTCGGTCCCGCGGCGCTTCAACCTCGTCATGATGCAGATGTTGATTAAGCAATATGCGCCTCAGTTCGCGCCCCAAAATAGTCTGGCGTATATGGCATTGTTCAAACGGATCAACCGTACAACCAACGTACTCAACTGGAACATGCCCAGAGCGGGGTTTGCCGTAGACGCACCCGTCCGCAGCATTTTTCTTTTACAGCTTCAGATCGAGCACCCGGAGCTATATGCAGCCCTCCATCGGACTCTAGCCCAGATCAACCAGCAATTCGCAGAAGCCGTCACAGGGACAGATCGCGTACGTTATTTACAGGAATTTCTATATCACAACGCACATATAACCGTAGGAGATGCATTACAGCAATTGCTCAAACAAACAGTGCAACAGATCATCAACGAATCGCCGGAGGCATTCTCACAATTCTCAGAGGAGTTCTCCCAGGATGAAGAACTGAAAGAAGTGCTTGGCGAACAGGCCGCCACCGTTACCGGGCTTATCCACGCTCATCAACTGGCAATGACCCGGCAGCTTGCTAAAGAGTCTAGTGGGCGCGACCGTGTGCGTAATCTCCATGAGTATCTAAACGTTGTTTCACAGGACCCCGTTGCTGACAGCATACCACTAGTCATTCAGCAGGCAATTCAGGAAATAACAATCACAGAGCCGAGTGAAATCATTCGTCAGCTTTATCACGAACTGGAACAAGATTATCATCTTAAAGAAATACTTGGAGAGCATGTAGAGAGCGTATTTTCCTTGATGCGGGACGATTCTTAGTTGGAAGGGAGAGATATCATGATAGAACACGATTTTATCGGCAGAGAAAAAGAATTAGAGATTTTCACGCGCTGGCTGGCTGATCCTCATGCGCCCTGGATAGTATATTTCTACGATCAGTTGGAAGAGGCAGACAAAAAGGGTGGTGTGGGCAAAACGTGGCTGCTACATAAGTGCGAAGAAATCGTACGGCAGAAACAGCGCGATATTGCCGTTGTCGCCATCGATTTTTTTAACATAGACCATCGTGACGCTATCACCATAGCCCAGCAGATTGTGAATGCATTACAGGCGGTATTCCCGGACTGGTCGCCCACCATTTTTAACGAGGCGCTTGACGACTATCATCATTCCATCGAAACAGGCACGCTGGACGTAGAGGATATACGCAGCAAATTATCTACGGCGCTGCTCGCCGATTTACATACGCTTGATGGGCAGCTTCAGCAGGGGAAAAAGCATCTTGTCGTCTTTTTTGACACCTTTGAGCTCGTTGAACAAAATCCCCTTATCGCCGTCTTAAACCCCTCCCACACCTTCCCAGACAACTATCAATTCGCTCATATCGGCGCGGTAATTGCCGGGCGCAATGCCATTGATTGGCAGCATCCCAACTGGAAGGGAAGGGAACAGGAGATCCTCCCGGTAGCGGTTGCGCCCTTCAGTCTGCAAGAGATGATACTCTACATCAACAAACAAACCGGGCTTGACCCGCAACAAATTGGAGAGTATGCCCCGGCTTTATACCAGCGCACAGAGGGCCGTCCAATCCTGGTTGGACTCATGGCCGACCTGCTGAACCATCATATCATGAGCTTAAACGATCTTATTGCCTTGCCGGTCAAGAGCTTTGAAGCACATCTTGTCAGACAGGTCAACAATCTTGATAATCCCATCAACTGGGTCATTCTGTTCATGGCCCACATCTATCACCGTTTCAACACTTCCCTGCTGGACTGGATTCTTGCCCGCTCAACACTGATCGACTCGGTACCGGGTGCAGGGCAGCAGAAGCTGATCAAGACACTCCCTACATTGTCGTTTGTCCGTCGGGCAGGAACAGGCGAAGATTTTGTCCTCCATGACGAAATGCGCCGCCTGGTCTGCGTCCACTGGTGGGATGTCAACGATACAGAGCAGGAGTTTCGTCGTGAGCTTAGCCGCTGCGCGATCAGCTATTATGAAAATGAACTGGAACGCATCCAGAGCACGCCATTGCGCCAGGCATACAGCGTCGAGCTGCTCTATCATCGACTCTATGTAGATCGAGCAGAAGGTTTTCATTACTTTGAACAGAGTTTTAACCGGGCGGTACGGCTTTGGCAGACATCCTTCGCACACTCGCTGCTACGAGAGGCGCAGAAGTTCTCGGCCAGTATGTCAGCGGAACAAAACTATAGCCTGATCACGGCGGAGGCAAGGCTTTTACGCCGGGAGGAGGAGCCGGGAGCCGCCATCGCGCTCTATGAGAAACTTGAGCAGGAGGCCGATAAGGGCTGGTTCGACCAACACCTGGGCAACATCCTCTATGAGAAAGGGTTCTGCTACCTGCTACAAAGTAACTTTCCTCGGGCAATGGAGTGCTTCTCTACTGGGCTGGAAATTGATCAACAGCGAGGCCACTCTAATCGCATCGCCGCCACACTCAGTCAGCTAGGATATATCTACCGCAGACAGGGTCAGCTTGATATTGCGCTCCGCTATATAGAGGAAAGCCTGGAAATGTATAGCCAACTGGGCAATCAGCAAGAATATGCCAGTGTGCTTAATAGCCTGGGGAACATTTTCCGATTGCAAGGCAAAATCGATGAGGCCATTCGAACATGCAAAATTGGCTGGCGCATTCGCCATGAATTGTTTCAAAAAGGTGAGGGCAGCGAGATCGCTGTCGGCACAAGTCTGAGCACTATGGGTATCATCTATCTGAAAACAGGAGACCTCGTTCGGGCGCAAAATCTCTTCAGCGAAGCTTTTGAAATTTTTAGTCGTAACAGGTACAAAAAAGGTATTGCAACCACATACAATCGCTTTGGGCAGATCGAAATGGCAGAAGGGAAGTTAGTTGAGGCGCAGCAATGGTTTGAAAAAGCCTATCAAGGCTCTCTTGGAGTCGATACGGAACTGCAGATTAATAGTCTGAATAAACAGGGTTGGGTTCAGGTACAACAAAACCAGTGCGAGAAAGCGCTTCCTTACTTTACTCAAGCAATAGAACTTGCCCAGCAGGTAAACGACTACTATCAAGAGGCTGAGTCGCTAGTCGATCTTGCAGATACGCTTGAACGTTTAGGCAGAAGCGAAGATGCGCAGCGCGTCTTACAGACCGCTCAGAAAATCGCTACCCAGTATCAATATTATTATCTCCTGGGCTTATCAGAAGAGTTCCAGGGCGATCACCATTATCAGGCTGGAGATCATCAAATGGCCTTCCAGCACTATGCTCGCTATGTCCACTATATGGCTCTTTACAACAAAGTCCAGTATGGCAAAGCCTTTCGTAAGATTATTGATCTGTTGCTTGATACGCCACGCCACGAAATCTCAGATCTTACCAACTCGCTCATTGCCTATTGGTCCGCAGAAAAGATGGAGCATACCCACCCTGAACTCATCAGCGAGTGTCAGGCAATCAGCAAATCTGGTTTGACCAGATGATCTTCATCAGGGCGAAACAAATTTTTGAGAAGGGGGTCTCTATGGAGTCTCTATAAGAAATTTCGACAATAGAATCGTCGCTTGTTCATCGTCCTTTGGTATTTTCCGCGCTCCAACGCTCCCACGATGATGCGGGGAGCTATAGGGCAACCGCAAGGGATTTGTCTTGCAATTCCGAGCGACAACGCTGCTGCACAGCTAGCTGCGCTCAGTCGCTCGGAAAGGAAGGCCCCTACAGAGCGCGGAATTGAAGTATTCTGGGCAGCCTTGCACTTATTTGAAGGACATCAACATGAATCTCTGGCTCGATGCACCGCAACTCCGATTTCTCAACAGTAATGGTACGAATGAACACGATAGCGAGTGGTATGGTGATGCCAATAGCCAGGACTGTGATCCTGATTGCAGTAGTGAATGCAGCGAATGTAGACTCGACGACAGTTTCCGTTCCTCTATCTCTCCTGCATCAATCGCGGAGGGTTGCGAGTCCCTCCGCACCCATACATTCGAACAGGCGAAGCCACTTCACATTCAGCCATGTACATCTGAGCACTGGCTTGTTTGTCACCCGACCGGGTCGGGGCAAATGGCTGTGGTAGACGAGCATGTCACATCCTTGTTAGATCGGCTTCGCACTCCCACCACACTTCACAACCTCATAGCAGAACATCCCGCATATCTGCCAGGAAGCGTCGAACAGGCAACGATGGCACTCTATCAATTAGGGTTTCTCAATGACCTTCATTCGCCCCCACCCCTTCCAGCAGAGCAGCGCAATCCAACATTGACGGCCTGGCTGCACGTTACCAATGCCTGTAACCTGCGCTGCGACTACTGCTACCTGCACAAAAATTCAGAACGCATGGCCGATGATACAGCCTATCGAGCAATCGACGCTATCTTCCGCTCCGCCGCCCGGCAACAATTCAAGCGGGTGAAACTTAAATATGCCGGAGGAGAAGCCAGCTTACAGATGAATCATGTGATGGCGATACATGACTATGCCACACGGGTAGCTCAGGAGAGAGACATCAGCATTGGCGCGACGCTGCTGAGCAATGGCGTTTTTCTCTCGCAAGAGGCTATTAATAACCTGCAAGCGCGCCAGATCGGCGTAATGATATCTTTAGATGGTGTTGGGACCTATCATGATCGCCAGCGTCCATTCATCGGCGGCAGAGGCTCCTTCAAATACGTTGATCGCACCATCACCCGTTTGCTCAACAGCGGCCTGATCCCCTCTATTTCGGTTACGGTCTCTCAGCGCAACCTGGACGGGCTGACTGATTTGATCACGTACATCCTGGAGCGCGATCTACCCTTCACATTCAACTACTATCGTGATAACGCGTGTTCAGAGCATTTACAGGACCTCCAGTTTGGCGAAGCTCAGATGATCGCAGCCATGCGCGCTGTTTTCCAGGTGATTGAGCAGCGCCTCCCCAGACGCCCGCTGCTGGGTTCGTTAATTGACAAAGCCAATCTCAACAGCCCCCACCGCTATACCTGTGGGGTGGGCAATAATTATCTCGTCATCGATCAGCATGGAGGAGTGGCGAAATGTCAGGCCGATATTCAACGCACTATCACCACCATAGATGCGGACGATCCCTTACAGATCGTTAGAGATGACCGGAGAGGAGTGCAGGGATTTTCGGTCGAGGATAAAGAAGGCTGCCGGAGCTGCCAGTGGCGCTACTGGTGCGCAGGCGGCTGCCCTCTTCTGACTTACCGGGCAACGGGCCGCTATGATATTAAATCTCCTAACTGCAACATCTACCGGGCACTTTTTCCCAATGCGCTACACCTTGAGGCGCTACGCTTGCTGCAATACGGCTCGCCTATTACAGTGTAAAAGGATTACATGCATGCCCACCGATCCAACAAAGACAACTATTGCAGAAGTTGCCAACATGCTAGAGGTAAGGCGAAAAACGAATAAGCGCACAACGCTGGTGCTTGGAGCGAGAGCGGGTGGCTTTTTCCGCAGCAAAGAACTGCTTGACATTCTGCGGAGTTTTAGCTCGCACGATTTCACGCATCTGACGCCTCTAGAGCAATTCGCCGAATGTTACCAGGTGCTCAACCGTCGGGGGCAATTTAGCGAAAGCGATCTCGACGGCATTTTACGGCAAGCATTGAACGAAGTCCTTATTTCAGAGGCCGACCTTTGCCTTGCCGAGCTGATCAAAGGGAATATCTTTGATACGATCATTTCCACCAATATCGACGACCTGTTAGAGCGAGCATTAGAGCAGGTCGATTTAAAATATCACAAAGATTTCGATGTCATTATTCCTGGGCATAAAGCCACGATCTACATTGATTATACCGAGAAACCGTTCCCTTACAGGATCATCAAGGTTTTTGGCGACCTCTCCTCAAGGGTCTATAACATCGTTGAGCGCCGCAAACAGATCACCACCACCCGTCTAGGAGAAACAGAGATGCTAAGAGCTCTCCTGGAAAGGACACTCGCCCGGGACATCCTGGTTGTTGGGCTCGACCCCATTTGGGATGAGGAGCTCCTGGCTGCCTTTCCACCGCGCTCCCAGGCCACCAGCTACTGGTATGTCAACGAGCAAGATCCCGATCACCTCCTGCAACGAACGTGGCAGGGTGGCTCGGTGAGGCTCATCACGGGCGAAGACGGCAACTACGAGCATTTCATCAAAGCATTACATTGGCATCTCTGCAAAAAGCAACCAGGCAACTACAACAAACAGTTCAATTCATCTATCGCCAGCCCTGATCCCTTTATTGCTGCCACGGCTCCCACTACGCAGTCAGGCCCATCATCCAACGAGCCTGCAAGAAAAGCTGAACAAGATAAGCAACCAGCACCTTTGAGCCTGGCGAGCGATGAAAAGCTGGCCGCCGATGTGCTGATCGTTACGACGACCGAAGTGGAAGCGACGTCGGTTCTGGGTCTTATACCGGAGAACAACCTGCGTTTTATCAGGGATAAGACGTATTACGATCTTGGAACAGTTGGTGGAGCACGAACTTTTATGGTACAATCGGAAATGGGATATGGCGGTCCGGGCGGCTCTCTTCTGACGGTGGCAGAGGGCATTCGGGCGCTAGCGCCATCAGCCGTAATCATGGTCGGGATCGCCTTCGGGTGCGATCCGACAAAGCAGCGCATCGGCGATATCCTGATTTCTCAACAAATTGTGGAATATGACCTGCAACGGGTCGGTACGGCTGCTGATGGCACGCAAGCTGTTCTTATACGAGGAGATCGTAGCGCAGCATCAATAAGGCTACTGGATAGATTTAGAAGCGGTCGCAGGGACTGGCCCAGATCGCCCAGGGTCCGCTTCGGCCTGATCCTTTCAGGAGCGAAACTGGTCGATAATCTGGATTATCGAGAGCAACTGCGCGCCTTTGAGCCGGAAGCGATTGGCGGAGAGATGGAGGGAGCGGGATTATATGCTGCCGCACAACGTTTCAAGATCGACTGGCTGCTGGTCAAAGCCATCTGCGATTGGGCTGATGGGAACAAGCATCAGAATAAGAGCAAACGCCAGAAACAGGCTGCCGACAACGCTGCCCGCTTTACCTTGCACGTTATCCGACAGGGTGGCCTGAAATGATCGCGCCCAGTACAATACTCCAATACTAGTGGAGCACAAAACATATGCAGAGGCAGAGGCGATTTTCTAGCCTGCAAGTGGTGGTTGCAAGCCTCATTATCCTGGCAACCGTTGTCATTGTCGGCATCGCTGTCTTTATTGTAAGAGTTCAAGGCGTCGCTCAAGGTCTCAACACGTTGACAATTCTCTCTATTGTTCTCGGCATAGTCCTGGGTTTGTTGACTTTCATGCTCAACTTCTTCCAGTGGCACGCATCATTAGATAGACCTCATCACCTGGTCCCTGCAGAACCCCATATACCAGCAAACTCCGCTCCCAATATCAGTTCACAGCCACTTACACCAGCGATGGCCTTTGAAGAGAGTACAACGGTTGTGATTACAGCCGTCCTTCCCGACCTGGCAAGCGGCACAGACCGGCTGCAGATAGATTGGGGTGAAGCTCCTAATATAGAGCAATTCTACGGGCGGGCGCAGGAACTGGAGGAGCTAAAAGGGTGGATCGAGCAGGACCATTGCCAGGTGGTCGCGCTTCTGGGCATGAGCGGAGTGGGAAAAACGACGCTTGCCAGCACGCTGGCCCAGCAGATCAGTACGGACTTCGAGTATGTATTCTGGCGCTCACTACAAAATGCCCCATCACCGGAGAGTATTCTCACCAGAGGCATCCTTTTCCTATCCGACCAGCAACAGCAGGATATCCCCGATGAGATAGATCAGCAGATAGCCCTGCTGATCGATTGCCTGAGAAAGCATCGCTGCTTACTGGTGCTGGATAATCTGGAATCCGTACTTCAAAGCGAGAAGCAGGCGGGATATTATCTGGATGGCTATGAGGGGTTTGGTCGCATAATCGAGCAGCTTGGAACTTCCCGTCACAGAAGTTGCCTGCTGCTTACCAGTCGCGAGAAGCCCCGCGAGCTTGCCCGTCTCGAAGGGAAAGCCGGACAGGTTCGCTCTATGTTTCTTACCGGACTGGCCCAGGAAGAGGCTCAAAGGATTCTTCAGGATGAAGAGCTCTTTGCAACGCCTGACGTCTGGAACAACTTCATCTCGCTCTACTCGGGCAATCCTCTCGCGCTCAAGCTGGTTTCTGAACCCATTCGCGAGTTATTCCGGGGCGATATCGCGGCCTTTCTAGCCGAGGGAGAGGCTTTGACCGGTGACATTCGAGAGCTGCTCGACCGGCAATTCCAGCGCCTGCCAGCGTTAGAGCGGGAAATCATGTACTGGCTGGCAATTGAGCGCGAGGCGATTTCTCTGAGCGGGTTATACGAAAATATTGTCCATCCCATCTCAAAGGGAGACCTGTTGGAGGCACTTAAATCGCTGCGCCGCAGGTCGATGGTTGAGACCGGCAGCGCAGCAAGCTTTGCCTTGCAGCCGCTGATCATGGAACACGTTATTACGCACCTTATTAAAGGAATAGCAGCGGAAATTGATCAGGGAACGCCCGTTCTCTTGCATAGTCACGCGCTTTTGAAGGCCCAGGCGAGAGACTATGTAAGGCATAGCCAGCAGCAATTTCTCCTCGCACCGCTCGCCGCCGACCTGCTCTCACGGCAGGGAAAGCAAAAGAGCGAGCAGCAATTGCAGTCGCTGCTGACACAGCTTCCCAAAGCAGGCACACAAGCAAGCTACGCAGCAGGAAATATCTTGAATCTGCTGATCCAGCTTGAGAGTAACTTACAGGGCTACGACTTCTCTCACCTCATGATCCAGCAGGCCAGCTTGCAGGGCGTCACGCTCGTTGATGCCAACTTCTCCGATGCCGAATTTGCTAAATGTATTTTTACCGAAACGTTTGGCAATATCCTCTCAGTAGCCCTCAGCCCTGATATGAAGTTGCTCGCGGCAGGAACCGCCAACGGCGAGATTGAGCTCTGGCAATTGCCCGACGGTATCCCTTTACAGACCTTACAAGGGCATACCGATTGGGTGCGCAGCGTCGTATTTAGCCCTGATGGGCAGATGATTGCTAGTGGTAGCGACGACCAGACGGTGCGCCTCTGGGAGATTGCCACGGGCCACTATCTCAAGACCTTCGCCGGAAAAAAGGGGCGCATTTACGCTGTTACCTTCAGCCCCGATGGGCAGACGATTGCCAGCGGAGGCGACGACCAGGCCATTTCCCTATGGGAGGCTACCTCCGGTCACCGTCTCAAAGTGCTGCGCCATCACAGCAACCGCATCCGCTCTATTGCTTTTAGCCCTGATGGCAAGCTCATAGCCAGCAGTAGTGATGACCAGCAGGTCAATCTCTGGGATGCCAGTACGGGAGTATGCCTCAACACACTACAAAATCGTTGTGGGCAGGTCTACTGCATTGCTTTCAGCCCCAATGGCTGCATACTCGCAACGGGGAGCAGTGATCAGCAGGTACGCCTCTGGGAGATTGCTACAGGCCACTGCCTCAACACGCTCCAGGGACACAGGGGCAATATACAATCCATTGCGTTCAGTTCCGTCAGCAACCTCATTGTTAGTGGCAGCGACGATCAGACGGTGCGGCTATGGGACGCTGCCACAGGGCACTGTCTCAATACGCTCCAGGGACACACTAGTCGCATACGCTCCGTCGCCTTAGGTCATGATGGGCAGACGATTGCCAGTGGCAGCGATGATCAGACGGTGCGGCTGTGGGATGCCAGGACGGCCCAGCAGCTCAAAACGCTCCAGGGCCATAGCTACTGGATCTATTCCGCCACCTTCAGCCCCGACGGTTCTACAATCGTTAGCGGCAGCGACGACCGGAATATTCATCTATGGAATGCTAACACAGGAAGGGCGCTTAAAACGTTATGGGGACACACTGGCTGGATCTATACGGTGGCCTGGAGTCCCGATGGACGAACGATTGCCAGCGGCAGTGATGACCGGACGATTCGCCTGTGGGATGCGTTCTCCGGTCAGGGACTCAAAACCTTGCGCGGCCATACCGGACGTATACGCGCCATCGTCTTTCATCCCGGCGAACACATCCTGATGAGCGGCGGCGACGACCAGACGATCCGCTGCTGGGAAACGACCACAGGTCAGTGCTTGCGCGTTCTCCAGGGGCATACTGATCGCGTACGCACAGTCGCCCTGAGCAAGGATGGAGCGCTGCTTGCCAGTGGAGGAGAAGATCAAAGCATACGGCTGTGGCAAACCAGCACTGGTCGGTGTTTACGCACGCTTGAAGGACATACCGGCAGAATATGGTCGATTGCCTTCAGCCCTCGCAACAGTCTTCTTGCCAGCGGAGGCGATGACCAGCGTGTTCATTTGTGGGATGCCCATTCCGAGCGGCACCTTAGTTCGCTCGAAGGGCATACCGGCAGGATCTATTCTATTGCTTTTAGCCCCGATGGCACCCGTATGGCAAGCAGCAGCGAAGATCAGGCCATACGCATCTGGGACGTTGATAGCCGTCAGTGTCTCAGGATATTGGAAGGGCACAGCAGCCGCATTCGTTCCGTCGCCTTCAATCCCGATGGCACCATGCTTGTCAGCGGCAGCCACGACGGCACAATCAAACTCTGGAACCTTCAGACCGGCGTTTGCCAGCAGACATTGAGAAGCGACCGCCCCTATGAACGCATGAATATTACAAGGGCCAAAGGTTTGACCCCTGCCCAAAGGACCAACCTCCTGATCTTAGGAGCGATTGAAGAGCTATAGCCTACGAGAAGGGGATCATGGCAAATTTTACCATGATCCCCTTCTCGTACATTACCTGCGTAACAGGCAGCAGTGCTTACAACTGTGCAAGCAGGTTGTTCAACCGATTGACAAAGCTAATCGGATCGTTGAGCGTCTCACCGCCACTCAGCACTGATTGGTCAAAGAGCACGTTGGCCCAGTCGGTAAACTGCTTCTCGTCCTCTTCTCGCTTCATGCGCGCGATAATAGGATGCTGGGGGTTGATCTCCAGAATGGGCCTGTCATTGGGCACCATCTGACCCGCCGATTGCAGCAGGCGCTTGAGACTGGGATCGATGCCGTACTCATCCACGACCAGGCAGGCGGGAGACGATGTCAGGCGCGCGGTGGTGCGCACATCCTTGACCTTCTCACCCAGAGCGGTTTTGATACGTTCGATCAGGTCTTTAGCCTCATCGGCGCTCTTCTGCTGCTCCTCCTTCTCCTCCGCATCCTCCATCCCGCTGAGATCCACCTCTCCCTTAGAGACGGATTGCAGGTGATGGCCCTCGAACTCAGAGAGTTCCGGTATTGCCAGGTGATCGACCGGGTCGGACAATAGCAGGACCTCGATATCTTTCTTCTTAAAGATTTCCAGGAGCGGACTGTCTTTGGCAGCGGCATGACTATCGGCCACGATATAGAAAATCTTCTCCTGGCCGGGCTTCATACGCGCCACATAATCTTCCAGGGAAACCGTCTGCTCCTCGTTGCCCGACATCGTCGTTGCAAAGCGCAGCAGTTTGGCGATCTGCTCGCGGTTCGGATGATCCTCTAAGAGGCCCTCTTTAAGGACGCGACCGAACTCTTTCCAGGCGGTGCCGTACTTTTCCTTATCGTTGGCAGCCAGATCGGAGAACATGCCAAGCACCTTCTTGGTCGCGGTCGAACGAATGGTATCGATCAAGCGGTTATGCTGCAAAATCTCGCGCGATACATTGAGCGGCAGGTCACTGGAGTCGATGATGCCGCGCACAAAACGCAGGTACCGGGGCATCAGCTTCTCAGCGTCGTCCATGATAAAGACGCGGCGCACATAGAGCTTCACGCCATGCTGCTGTTCGCGCGTCCACAGATCAAACGGCGCGCGGCCAGGAATATAGAGCAGCAGCGTGTACTCGTGCGTGCCCTCCATGCGGCTATGGACATAGGCCAGCGGATCGCTAAAATCGTGAGCAATGTGCTTATAGAACTCGTTGTACTCCTGCTCGCTGATCTCATTTTTAGAGCGCGTCCAGAGGGCGGAGGCGCGGTTAACAACCTCATCCTGCTTTTCTTCCCCTTCTTTGGGCTCTCCTTCAGCTTTCATCACGATGGGGAACAGGATATGATCGGAATATTTGCGAATGATGGCGCGCAGACGATAGCCTGTGAGGAAATCGTCTTCACCTTCGCGCAGGTGCAACACCACTTCCGTGCCACGAGCGGGCTTTTCCACACTCTCAATCGTGTATTCGCCCTGCCCATTCGACTCCCAGCGCACGCCTTCTTCGGGAGCCAGACCGGCTTTGCGCGTTATCAACGTCACTCTATCAGCAACCACAAAGGACGAGTAGAAACCCACGCCAAATTGTCCGATGAGGTTAGCATCCTTGCGCTGATCACCGGTCAGCGACTGAAAAAATTCGCTCGTGCCGGACTTTGCAATAGTGCCAATGTGCTCTATCACGTCGCTCCGGCTCATACCAATGCCATTATCAGAAACGGTTACCGTGCGAGCGTCCTTATCATAATCAATACGAATCTTGAACTCTGAATCATTTTCATAAAGGGAGGGGTCAGAAAGTGCGTCAAACCGTAGCCGATCAATGGCATCCGACGAATTTGAGATCAACTCGCGCAAAAAAATCTCTTTGTTACTGTAAAGCGAGTGGATCATCAGATCAAGCAGTTGCTTTACCTCTGCCTGAAAGCCCATCGTTTCCTTATGGGTATCTACTGTCATTCTTTGAAAATCCTCCGCTGCAATCAACCATAATCGCACTATATGAAATAGACAAAATGCGCAGGCCCTTCAGTAGGCGCTGCGAGTGTGGGACGTGGGCGGGTGCAAGACCCGCCCCTACAGCGATAATCTATATCAAGGTTTGTGACCTGGCTTAGTAATCAGGCATGGCTGGAGCCGCGGCCTTTTCTTTCTCGGGCAGATCGGTTATCAGGGCCTCGGTTGTCAGGATCATGGCCGCGATGCTGGTCGCGTTCTGCAGAGCAGAGCGGGTCACTTTGGCGGGATCGATGATACCAGCCTCGACCATGTCCTCGTAGCGGTCGGCGAGCACGTTGTAGCCATAGTGACTGTTGTTGTGCTCTTTCTGGGCGCGACGCACGCCTTCAACGATCACGGACCCATCACGGCCACCGTTGATCGCCAGTTGGCGCAGAGGCTCTTCCAGAGCGCGACGCAGAATGCTGATACCGGTTGCAGCGTCGCCCTGAAGTTGCAGGTTATCCAGGCTCTGGACTGCATTGAGCAGAGCCACGCCGCCGCCAGGAACCAGACCTTCCTCAACTGCGGCGCGAGTGGCGGAGAGGGCATCTTCTACGCGGGTCTTGCGATACTTCATCTCAACCTCGGAGCCCGCGCCAACGCGGATAATCGCGACTCCGCCGGAGAGCTTCGCCATGCGCTCCTGGAGCTTCTCGCGATCATAGTCGCTGGTGGTTTCCTCGATCTGCGCTTTGATCTGGCGAACGCGCGCATGGATATCTTCGGCGCTGCCACGACCTTCAATGATGGTGGTGTCATCTTTATGGGAAACAACACGGCGAGCGGAACCAAGATCGGCCAGGGTGACGCTATCCAGGCGGCGTCCCATCTCTTCGCTGATCACCTGTCCGCCGGTCAGGACGGCGATGTCACGTAGCATCTCTTTGCGGCGGTCTCCGAAGCCGGGCGCTTTGATAGCCAGCACGTTGAGGATGCCGCGCATTTTGTTGACGACCAGGGTTGGCAGCGCCTCGCCATCCACGTCTTCCGCGATAATCACAATATCGCGCCGCCCCTGCTGCGTCATCGCCTCCAGCACGGGGAGAATATCCTGAACGGCACTAATCTTCTTATCAGTAATCAGAATATAGGGATCGTCGATGGAGGCTTCCATCTTCTCGGCGTTGGTGACGAAGTAGGCGGAGATGTAGCCTTTGTCGATCTGCATGCCTTCGACATACTCGGTCTCGAAGTTGATGCCGCGCGACTCCTCAACGGTGATGACGCCGTCTTTGCCGACTTTCTCCATTACCTCGGCGATCAGTTCACCAATCTGCTCATCGGCAGCCGAAATTGAGGCAATCTGAGCAATCTCTTTCTTGCCCTCGACCGGAATGGATTCTGAGCGAATATACTCTACAATGGCACGCGTTCCGTGGTCAATACCAAGCTTGAGCTGCATAGGATTGGCCCCGGCGGCCAGGTTCTTCAAACCTTCGTTGACGATGGACTGCGCCAGGACGGTGGCGGTGGTGGTGCCGTCGCCGGCGACATCATTGGTCTTGGTGGCAGCCTCTTTGAGCAACTGCGCACCCATATTCTCAAAAGGCTCTTCAAGCTGAATCTCTTTGGCGACGGTTACGCCATCATGAGTTACGCTGGGAGCGCCAAACTTCTTATCCAGGGCAACGTTACGGCCCTTAGGGCCAAGCGTGACTTTGACTGCCTCCGCCAGAATATCAATCCCCTTCTTGAGGGAACGGCGGGCCTGTTCGTCAAATACAAGCTGCTTTGCCATAAATATCTTACTCCTTCCTTAACCCTGAACCACAGCCAGGATATCATTTTCTTTCAATACCAGATATTCCTCGCCATCCAGTTTAAATTCGGTACCACCATATTTGGCGAAGAGGACACGATCACCTTCTCGCAGTTCAATCGCGGCCCGGTCGCCATTTTCGAGCAAACGACCACTGCCAACTGCTATCACTGTCCCCTCCTGGGGCTTCTCTTTGGCCGTGTCAGGAATAACAATACCACTCCTGGTAACTTCTTCTTTTGCGGCGGGCTTGACCACCACGCGGTCGCCAACAGGACGGATTTTAGACATACTCAAATACTCCTTACTCCTTAACAACATCAATTGTGAGGAGGCCCTGATCGCAACCCTGTTCTCTTCAGGAACCTCCACAATGGTGAATTTGATCAAATGAGAGAGGACACATGCCATCTCTCAGCAGTCAGGCTGTTACATAGCTTACGTATAATTCATACCATACTGGCTGTTAGAACGGCGTAAGAGCAATATTAGAGGAATGTTAGAATTCTGCGTGGTAGGGAGACGGCTTGAAGGTGCCGGGGTTTCGGCACCGCTATCCAGCACTGCTGAGCTGGAAGTACGAAAACGCCAGCATGAAGAAGAATACGCTTATGATCAACATGGCATAGAACCATGAGACCTCAAGAGCAAAGCTGGCGAAGATCAAGGCGAGCGCGATGATAAAATTTACCAGGGCCAGGACAGTGTACAATGTGTTGTGACGGTGAACCATACGCAACTCCTTCGGGCGGATCATTCTCCGTTACTGTTGCCGCCAACCAAAACGAGGCGCGCGCTTCTCCAGAAAAGCCTGCATGGCCTCCTGTGGATCGCCGGTGGTAAAGGCGATGCCAAGTGCGTTGATCCCGTATTCGATGGCGGTATCAAGGTCGGTGGTCATCCAGCGATTTATCAGATCTTTCTGGAGCGCGACAGTCGTGGGGCTATGTTGAGCGATACGGTGACATAC
>Ga0070741_10005833_pt1 | contig 26921 bp, 22 predicted proteins | sample Coa_R1_4_FD_66440 | JGI IMG/M metagenome (GOLD analysis project Ga0070741, IMG submission 66440) | Surface soil microbial communities from Centralia Pennsylvania, which are recovering from an underground coalmine fire - Coalmine... | ecosystem: Environmental > Terrestrial > Soil > Unclassified ...
CGCCGATCGTCGTGCCGAACCTGTTCCTTCCGGTGCTGCCGGCGCTTCAGATGATCTACGACGTCCACGTCGCGGCACTCGTCCTCTTCACGATGGTCTACCTCGTACGCGCCGGCACGAGCGTCGCGGGCGCGGCCGTCGGGGCGACCCTGGCCGCGGGCTGCTTCTTCAACGATCCGGCGACCGCCGGCAGCGATCATCCGCACTTCCTCGCGGCGGCGACCTGGGTCCCGGTGATGCTCGTCGGCTGGGATGCCTGGCGCGCGGGCCAGGTGGCCGGCGCCGCCGCCGTGCCGCTCGGCTTCGGCCTCCAGTGGCTCGCGGGCTATCCCGAGTTCCCACTCGACACGGCGCTGCTCTTTCTGATCGTCGTCCTGCTCGCCGGCGGCGCGAGCATCCCCCGGCGCGTCGGGATGGCGGCGCTGCTCCTGGCGCTCGGCGTCCTCGTCGGCGCGGCGCAGACCGTTCCGCTCGCCGAAGCGGTCGCGCAGAGCGGACGGCCGGGGCAGTCGTCCTTCCCGCACTGGTACGCGACGCTCCGCACGCTGTTCGCGGTCAAGGGACCCGCGCACCTCGCCGACATGACGCTCGACCGCTACGGTGCCGCCGGCGTGGCGTGCGCGCTCGTCGGCATCGTGACGGCGAGTCGGTACCGCCTGGCGTGGACGGGCGCGCTCGTCTGGGCGCTGTTCGCGACGAACCGGCCGTTCGTCTGGATCTACGACGTGTTTCCGTACTCGCTGCTCCGCTTCGCCTTCGGCTGGCACCTCCTGCAGCCGCTGTTCGTGGGCTGTCTCGCGGCCGTCGGCGTCGATCGGATGCGCCGCGGCCGCGACTGGCTTCCGGCGATCGTCGCGACGGCCGTCGCGCTCGTCGCGCTCGCGCGCGGGAACTTCGCCGCCGCGGCCGCGGCCGGCGCGTGCGCGGTCGCCGTCGCGGTGCCGCTCGCGCACCGCGGCGGCTGGATCGTCCCGCTCGTCCTCGTCGGTGTTCATGCCGGCGGCGTGCTGCACGACGTCGGGCGACGCGGCTTCCTCCCCGCGCCGGACCTCTCCGCGCTGGAAGCACGCGCGGCCATCCTCCGGCGCTTGCACGAGACGCTTCCCGGGAAGCCGCGCGTGATCGCCGGACCGGAGGTCCGTGCGGGGATATTGCTCGCCGAGCACGTGCCGTCCGCGGGCGGTTTCGAGCCGTCGGCGCCGCCGGGGCGCATGTGGCAGCTGAGCCGCCGGCTGGGCTTCGATCTCCTCTGGGGCGAGCACGGCGAGCGCCAGGCCGTCGTCTGGGAGAAGCTCGCCGCGAACCCCGGGCCGGCGGCGGTGGCGGGGATCGGGATCGCCGTCGTGCCGCCGGGTCGCGAAGACGTGCTCGTCCGCGTCGGGTTCCGCCGCGTCGAGACGTTCCCCGACGGCGACCTCGTGCTCTACCGGCCGGCACTGCCGCGATTCCGGCTCGTCCATGCGGCCGTCGCGAGCACGGGCGCGACGGACAGCATGCGGCTCCTCACCGCGCCCGACTTCGACCCGCAGACGACCGCGGTCGTCGAGGCGGCGCTGCCGGCGGTCGCGCCGCCGCGCGGTGAGGAGCGCGTCGACGTCGTGCGCGAGACCCCGGAGGAGATCGCGCTCACGGCGACCCCGTCGAGCCCCGCGTTGCTCGTCGTCGCGGACACCGACTTCCCGGGCTGGGAGGCGCGCGTCGACGGTGCGACGGTCCCGATCCTGCGCGCGAACTTCGCGTTCCGGGCGATCGCGCTGTCGGCGGGCGCGCACGCCGTGCTGCTCTGGTATCGGCCGCGGTCCTTTCGCCTCGGGCTCGCCGGCTCCGCGCTCGGCCTCGCGCTGACGCTCGTCCTGTCGATCGCGCTCAGCGTCGGCGGGCGGGGGAGGGCGGTCCCGCGAACGAGCGCAGGAGGAGCTGAATCGGATCGACGCGATACTCGTGCGTGAGGAGGTCGTCGCGGATCGGGGCGGCGCCGGCGAGGTCGCCCGCGGCCACCGGGGCGAGAAGCCCGAGCATCCAGTGCGCGTAGGGCGGCTTCAGCCCGAGGACTGCGGCCCGCGGGGTGAGGACGGCCTCGGCACGCGCGGGCGCGATCGTGATCGGCTCGTCGGAGCAGAGGACGACCTCGGTGTGATGCTCGAGGACGTGGCGGAACGTCTGCGTGAGGCCGGCGAGGATCGCCTTCCGCGCCGTGGCGAGGTTCGAGGTGACGAAGACGCCGTCGGGCCGCGTGATCCGGTGGACCTGCCCGTAGTACGCGATCGACTTGACCGAGGTCGCGCCGACCCACTCGGGAAACGTCAAGTTGTCGATCACCACGTCGAAGTCGTGATCAGGGTAGAGCCCGACCGCGACCCGGGCGTCGGCGCGGTGGATGACGACACGCGGGTCGTGGAGCGCGTCGGCGAGCAGCGTGCGGGCACGCGGGTCGTCGAGGAGGCGCGGCAGCTCGCGCGACCAGTCGACGACCTCGACGTGCACGACCTCCGGATCGTCGAGCAGCTCCCGCACCATGCCGCCGCCCCCGAGGCCGAGCAGCAGGATACGGCCGCGGCGCGGGAGCGCGAGTGGAAAGCTGATCAGCCGTACGTGCAGCGGGTGATCCGGCAGCTCCGACATGTACTGGCCGTTGATCACGACGTCGGCCAGCGTCTCCCCCTCGTTCCAGAGGAGCGTTGCGACGCCGGTCTCGCCTTCGACGACGTGCACGCGGCCGGGCGTCTTGACGCCGCCGAGCCCCGGGACACCCAGGGTCGCGCTCGGGCCGAACGTGTACAGCACCCAGACGCGGCGCGCGCCGAACACCGGCACGGCGACGAGGAGCGCCGCGGCGAGGAGTGCGCCGCCGCGTCGCGACGCCGTCCCGAGCGTCCAGGCGGCGGCCGCCATGGCGAGGAGGAACAGGAGCAGCACGACGCCGCGCGTCCCGAGCGCGGGGAAGCCGATGAACTGGACGAACATCGCGCCGGTGAACGCACCGACGGCGTTCACGAGGTAGACGATGCCGGTTCCGCGCGGCAGCGTCTCGCCGGCGCTCGAGGAGAGCCGGAGGAGGAGCGGGAAGACCGCGCTCTGGAAGAGCGGCAACGGTACCGTCAGCGCGACGAGGTATGCGATCGTCGGCAGCGAGACGGTGTGGAAGAGCGGCCGCTCGGCGAGCGACGCGGCGAGCGCGATGCCGACGATCATTCCGACCGCGCCGAGCAGGAACAGATGTCCGACGCGGGCGAGGGAGCGCGCCGCGGTCGCGTCGGCGAGGCGCGTGAAGAGCGCGCTGCCGAGTGCGATCGACAGCAGGAACGGCGTCAGCACGAGCGGGAAGTTGTAGGGCGACGATGGATGGACGACCGCGAAGTTCCGGAAAAGCGAGACCTCGAAGGCGAGCGTCACGAATCCGGACACGAAGGCGAGTGGCAGGATCGTCCCGAACGGCATCGTCTCCGCGGGCTCCGGGGCGGACGCCGGCCGCGTGCCGACGCGACGGCCGTAGTGCCAGATGCCCGCCGCGATGAGCACGTTCCCCGTCCCGACCAGCGCGAGCGTCGCGGGAATGCTGAGCCGGTTCAGGAGGAAGAGCGGCGCGCCGACCGCCCCGAGCGCGGCGCCGGCGGTGTTGAACGCGTAAATCCAGCCGACCGTGCGGCTCTCGTAGCGGCCCGGCCCGATGAAGCAGTTGAACATGAGGGGCAACGTCCCGCCGAGCAGGATGCAGGGCGGCAGCAGGAAGAGGATTGCGCCCGCCACCACCGAATAGCGGAGCCCCTCGACGTCGGCGATCGTCACGTGGAAAGCGCGCCCGAGGAGCGTCGCGAGCGGCGCCAGCACGAAGAAGCTCTGCATCGCGTAGAGGCCGATCGCGAGCTCGACGAGCGCGTAGACGGCGAACGCGCGCCGGTGCCACCGCCCGAAGACGAGTGCCCCGATCCCGAGCCCGAGGAGGAACGTCGCGGTGACGATGCTCGACGAGACGTTGTCGCCGCCGAAGTTGTAGCGGGTCGTGCGATCCCAGACGACCTGGTAGACCAGGCTGCAGAAGCCCGAGAACGCGACCAGGAGCCGCACGAACCAGCGCTGCGGCGCCGGGGCGGGGGCGATGGGCGGCGACAAGGGCCGGGCTTCTACGCTCCGGCCGTCCGACTTTCAACGGCGACCGGCGCGCGGTTGCCGCGCCCGGAGATCGGGCGCTAGGAGGCTATCACGTGCGGATTTCCGCGCATTCCGTGGCGAGCGCGTTCGCCGTGCTGGTCCTCTACGTGGCCGCGGTCGTCTGGCTCACCTGGCCGCTCGCGCTGGGGGCATCGACCCATCTCCCGGATCCGCACCCGGAGCGCCGCTTCGACACGCTCTACATGGCGTGGGTGCTCTCGTACGAGAGCCACACGCTCACGACGGATCCCGCGCGTCTGCGCGACACGAACATCTTCCACCCGGCGCGCGACACGCTCTTCTACGGCGACACGGGCTTCGGCGCGCTGCCGTACTTCATGCCCGTCTTCCTCGCGACCGGGAACCCGTCGCTCGCGCTCGACACGATGATGCTCGGGTCGTTCGCGCTGACCGCGACGATGCTCCATCTGGTCGTGCGGCGCTTCACCGGATCGCACCTCGCGGGCGTCGTGGCGGCGTCCGTGCTCCTCCTCGACCGGTGGCTCCTCTGGGACTTCGTGCCGAACGCGCCGAGCTACGCCGTGCTCCAGTACTTTCCGCTGATCGTGCTGCTGGCGGCCGCACCCGCGCGCCGGCTGGGGGACGCGCTCCGCCTGCTGCCGTTCATCGCGCTCCAGTGTCTCACCGACGTGGTGTACGTCGCGACCGCGCTGATGGTCCCGCTCGGGCTCCTCGCGCTCGTCCGTCTCGCCCGACCAGCGACGCGCGCCGCCGGCGTGCGTCTCCTCACCGTCCTCGCGCTCGCGGTCGCGCTGCTCGTGCCGCTCTACGCGCAGCACCGCGCCGTCGCCCTGGCGAACCCGCGACTCGCGGAGCAGACGAACTTCCCGGGCCTCGCCGAGCCGGCGCTGTCGCTCCCATGGGGGCTCGTGGGGTTCTGGTCGCCGCTCGCCGTGCCGCTCGCCGCGTTCGCGCTGATCGGCGTCGGCGCGCTCGTCGCGCGACTCGCTTCGGCGAGCGGGCCGCGGCTCGGCCTCGCGTGGCGCCACGGTCTTCTGTGGACGGTCGTCGGCCTCGCGATGATGCTCACGCCGACGATCGTGTGGCGCGGGCAGACGATCACGCTCCCGACCGCGTGGCTCGGGATCCACAAGTATCTTCGCGTCCCGACGCGGCTCGGGGTGGCGGCGCTGTTCGGGATCGCGATCCTCACCGGCGTCGCGTTCGCGGAATGCGCCGCGCGCGCGCGTCGCGCGGGTCGGCTCGGCCCCGGGCTCTGCGCGCTCGTCGTCCTCGTGGCGATGGGGTTCGAGTACCGTCGCGGTCTCGGGCCCGCGCTCCGCGATCCCCTCCCGGCGTCGTATCCGGTGGCGAGCGGGACCGTCGCCGACTCTCCCGTCATGGACGCCCTTCGCGCGCCGGGCGGTCCCGTCCTCCAGCTGCCGGTCGGCCCGGCGGGTGGCGTGCTCCCGACGTTCCACGCGCGCGCCATGTACCGCTCGATCTTCCACTGGCGACGGCTGGTGAACGGCTACAGCAGCTACTGGCCCGCCGGGTTCGCCGAGCGCATGGCGCTTGCGACGGCGCTTCCGGATCCGCGGGCGCTCGCGGCGCTCCGGCGGGAGACGGGTGTCGCGCTGCTGCTCGTCGACGCGGGCTTCATGCGCGTCGGGCGCGACGCCTGGCTGGACCTCGCGAGCCGGGGCGGCCGGGACGATCTCCGCCTGGTCACACGCGACGGCGACGGCCTCCTGCTCTTCGAAGTGCGCGATGCCGGGCCGAGCGCCGGCGCGCCGGGGTGACCGGGGATTCGGCTCGCTCTTGTCCCGCGGCGCGCCCGTCTGCGACAATGCCCGACGCATGGCTCGCTCGGTCGTCGCGGTCGTCCGCACCAGCCCGGATACCGTCGTCGCCGACGTCGGGAAGGCGATGCGCCTCGCCGAGTATCGGACGACGCTCGATCCCGCGCGCGACACCCTCATCAAGCTGAACCTGTCGTGGACGAAGTACTTCCCCGCCTGCTCGAGCCAGCCCTGGCAGCTGGACGGCGTGCTGCGCGCGATGCTCGACGACGGCTTCACGCGCGACCGGCTCCGCCCGATCGAGAACCGGACGGTCGTCACGGATCCGATCAAGGGATGCCGGAACAACCTGTGGGAAGGCGTCCTCGCCCGACACGGGCTCCGCTTCACGCCGCTCACCCAGGTCGAGTGGATGACCTATCGCTTCAAGAGCCCGCTGCTGCGTCTCAACGAGATCTTCCCGGAGGGCATCGAGATCCCCGCGCTCTATCCCGGGAAGCAGATCCTGCACCTCCCGACCGTGAAGACGCACGGCCACTCGGTGACGACCGGCGCGATCAAGAACGCCTTCGGCGGCCTCCTGAAGGAGGTCCGACACTACGCGCACAAGCACATCCACGAGGTGCTCGTCGACCTGATGTACATGCAGCGCGAGCTGCACCCCGGGACGTTCGCCGTGATGGACGGCACCGTGTGCGGCGACGGCGCCGGCCCGCGGACCATGATCCCGGTCGTCGGGAACATCCTCCTCGCGAGCGCCGACAGCGTCGCGATCGACGCGATCGCGGCGAAGATCATGGGATTCACGCCGCTCGACATCCCGTACCTGCGCCTCGCGCAGGAGCACGGGCTCGGGACCGCGGACCCGCGCCAGATCGAGGTCGTCGGCGGGGACGTCTCGGCCATGAACCTCGGCTTCCAGACGCGCCGGAGCTTCGTCATCTGGGGCGACCAGATGCTCCGTCGCGGACCGCTGCGCTTCCTCGAGCACCTGGCGCTCCACTCGCCGCTCGTCGTGTGGGCGCCCTTCGCCTCGAACGTCTACCACGACTGGCTGTGGTACCCGACGATCGGCCGCCGGCGCATCCGCGCGTTCGCGCGGACCCCGTGGGGCGCGCTCTTCGACGAGTATCGAGGGGCGGGCACGCCGGCGGCGATGCCGGCACCCGCGCCACAGCCGGGCACGGCGTGAGCGGCCCGGCGGGGGCGGGAGGCGCGGCCGCGCGGACGGCTGCCGGCTCGCGGCCGATCGCCTCGTCGCGCCTGCGCGCGCTCGTCGTCTCCGCGCGCCCGGCGCAGTGGACGAAGAACGGCGCCCTCCTGGTGGCGCCGCTGTTCGCCCAGCAGCTGTCCCGCCCCGACGAGCTGCGTCCCGTGGTCCTCGGCGTCGCCGCCTTCTCGGCGCTCGCGAGCGCCGTCTATCTCGCAAACGACGTCGTCGACCGCGAACGCGACCGCCTGCATCCGGACAAGCGCCACCGGCCGATCGCGGCGGGCGCGCTGTCGCCGCAGCTGGCGATCGGCGCGAGCGCGGCGCTCGGCGTGGTCGGGCTCGGGGTCGCGGCGGCGGTGGGGAGCTCGTTCTTCCTCGTGACGCTCGCGTACCTCGCGCTGCAGGCACTCTACACGACGATCCTGAAGCATCTCGTCGTGGTCGACGTGTTCGCGGTCGCGTCGGGGTTCGTGCTGCGCGTCGTCGCGGGCGCGGAGGCAGCGGCGGTGCCGATCTCGAACTGGCTCTACCTCTGCACGCTGCTCCTCTCGCTCTTCCTGGCGCTCGCGAAGCGGCGCGCCGAGCTCGCGACTCTCGGTACCGAGGCGCTCCGCCACCGGCCGATCCTGACCGAATACACGGTGGCGATGGTCGATCAGCTCGCGACGGTGCTGTCGGCGTGCACGGTCGTCGCCTACTCGTTGTATACGGTCGCGCCGGAGACCGTGCAGAAGTTCGGCAGCGATCGGCTGAAGTTCACCGTGCCCTTCGTACTCTTCGGGCTCTTCCGCTACATCTACCTCGTGCACCGGCGCGGAGCGGGCGGGCAGCCCGAGCAGGTCCTGCTCTTCGATCGGCCGATGCAGGTGAACCTGGTCGCGTACCTCGCGACCGTGGCCTGGGCGATCTACACCTGAGCGCAACGACGCGGCTCGAGTCGATGTCCCCGCGTCTCGCCCTGGCCCTCGTGGGAGCCGCTGCCGCGATCCTCGTCGCCGAGGGCGTCGCGCGTATCCAGGGCGACCGCCTCTGTCTCGAGACACCCGGCGCCGTCTATCAAGCCGATGCGCGCATCGGCTGGCGGCACGTGCCGCACCTCGCGGGCTGGGTCGGGCGGTGCGGCGATCGCGCCATGCCGGTGGAGTTCGTCGAGGCGAACGCGGACGGGCTCCTCGGTCCCGAACGCCCGTACGAGAAGCCGGCCCACACGCGCCGCATCCTTCTCCTCGGCGGCAACTTGCCCGAAGGGCTCGGCGTCCGGCGCGAGGCGACCGTCGCGCGTCTCCTCGAGCAGCACGCCGACGAGCGCCGCGGGGCGCGCCTGGAGGTCATCAATGCCGCCGTCGGCGGCTTCGCGCTCGACAACGACCTGCTCTACCTGCGCGAGGACGGCATGCGCTTCGCGCCGGATCTCGTCGTTCTCGTCGTCAATCCGGCGGTCGAGCTCGCGTCGATCTCGATGCCGCTCATCCGTGCGGCGGGGATGCGCGTTCCGGCGAAGCCGTTCTTCATGCTCGACGAGGAGAGCAAGCTCGCGCCGATGCCGCTCCCGGCGGCCGTCGCGGCGACCGACGGTCGCGCGGACGGATTTCTCGGCCACTCTCAGCTCTACCGGGTCGCGCGCTACCTGCCGACGCACAGCGGTCCACCGACGACGACACTCGAAATTCCGCCGGCGAGCGAGCCGACGGACCTCGGCCTCGAGCGCGATCGCGCGCGCTACCTCGCCCGCGCGCTGCTGAAGGCGCTCCGCGACGAGACGGACGCCGCGGGCGCGCGGCTCGTCCTCGCGATCTCTCCCGCCGGCATGGCGAGCGGAAAGAAGATCGAGGGAGGCGACGAGGGGCCCTTCCTCTTCATGGCCGCGGAGCTCGGCATCCCGGCGGTCAATCTCAACGGGGCATTCCGCTGGTTCGAGGCGAACACCGGTCGCGGTGGGTACTTCGAGGGTGTGCCGCGTTGGGACTTCGAGGGACACTTCATCGCGGCGACGGGCATCTGGAATTTCCTCGTGAAGCGCGGGCTGCTCCCGCCCGACGTCGTCCCCGCACGCGGGCCCGGGGGAGGTCGGGTCCCGAACCTCGCGCGCTTCGGGACCGACGTCTGGGAAGGACGCCACACGCTCTTCTCGACCTTCGTGCAGTACGGGCTCGTGTGTGTGTTCGTCATCTGGATCGGGGCGGTGCTGCCACCTCCGGCGCGCGACTGGCTCGTGGTCGCGGTGAGCGTGGCGCTCATCGCCATGCTCGGGACCGTCCCGCTCGCGCTCGTCGCGCTGGCGCTCGCGGTGATCTTCTTCGTCACGGTCGAGTTCCTCTCCGGGTGGGTAACCGCCGTGCTGGTCGGCTGCCTGCTCGCGGGCGTCGTCGCCGCGCCCGTCGTCTGGCGGAGCCAATGGGTCCCGGGGGCGGCTAGCGAAATCTGGGAGTACGTGGCCGTCGCGACCGGCGTCGCGCTGCTTCGCTTCTGGGGCTACGCGTACGATCGTCGGCGCGCCGGGCTACCCCGCCGCCCGCTCGCGGAGTTCCTCGCCGGGGCGCTCTTCTTCCCGACGGCGCTCGGCGGCCCGATCGAGACACCCGACGAGTTCGCGACCCGACGGGCGCGCGGCGGCGCAGCGCCCGAGTCGTGGGATGCGCTCGCGGGGCACCTCCGCGTGTCGGGTCGGGCGCTCGTCCGGATCGCGTTCGGCGTCCTCAAGGTTTACGCTGCGACGCTGCTCTTCGGCCGCGCGACCCCCGACGTCTTCGCGACCCACGGCCAGGTCTTCGACCATCCCCGTCTCTGGCTCTGGACGGGCGAGCTGTTCCTCTACTACTACCTGGCGCTCTCCGGGGTCACGGACGTTGCCGTCGGCCTCGGCGCGATGCTCGGATCGACCGTGACGGAGAACTTCGCCGCGCCGTGGCGGGCGACGAACCCCGCGGAGTTCTGGCGCCGCTTCCACGTGTCGCTCGGCGGGTGGCTCCGGCGCTACGTCTACTTCCCGCTCGGCGGCGGTCGTCGTCGTGCCGCGCTGAACGTGCTGATCGTCTTCCTCGTGTCGAGCCTCTGGTACTCGTGGGCGTCGCTCAAGCTCTTCGGGCCGGTCGCATACCAGCTGGGCGCACGGGGCGGCTTCCTCCTGTGGGCCCTCATGAACGCGACCGCCGTCGTCGTCGCGCATCGGCTGGAAGGCGACGGTCGGGGGACGACCGGGCCGGTTCGCGCCGCCGCGGGCACCGCGCTGACCCTCGTCGTCGTGCTGCTCGCCTGGGTCCCTTTCTTCCTGCCGCCCTGGAACAACCTCGGCGACTGCGTGGCGGTGCTCCGGCGCCTGCTGTTCCTCGCCTGACACCGCGGGCTTGAGGCGCGGCGGCGCGCTTGCGAGAATCCGCCGGTGACGTCGTTCTCGCGGCTCTCCGTCCTCGTCCCCGTCTACAACGAGGCGGGCACCGTGCGCGCGCTGCTCGAGCGCGTCATGGCGGTGCCGATCCCGAAGGAGATCGTCATCGTCGACGACTGCTCGACCGACGGGACGCGCGCCGTGCTGGAAGAATTCCGGGCCGCCACCCCCGACACGGCGGAGAACCGCCTCGTCCTCCGGTTCCACGAGCAGAACCGGGGAAAGGGCGCCGCGGTCCGGACCGCGGTCGAGCAGGTGACGGGCGACGTAGTGATCATCCAGGACGCCGATCTCGAGTACGATCCGATGGAGTATCCGCGTCTCCTCCAGCCGATCCTCGACGGGCACGCCGACGTCGTGTTCGGGTCGCGCTTCTCGGGGAGCCCGCGCCGCGTCCTGTTCTTCTGGCACACGGTCGCGAACCGGCTCCTCACGCTGCTCTCGAACATGTGCACGAACCTGAACCTCACCGACATGGAGACCTGCTACAAGGTCTTCCGCGCCGAGATCCTGCGGCGCATCCCGATTCGATCGAACCGCTTCGGCCTCGAACCCGAGCTGACCGCCAAGGTCGCGCACCTCCACTGCCGGATCTACGAGGTCCCGGTCTCGTATCACGGCCGGCAGTACTCCGAGGGGAAGAAGATCGGGTGGAAGGATGCGATCTCGGCGGTCTGGACGATCCTCCGCTTCACCGTCTCCGCCGACGTGGGTCGCGAGGACGAGGGCTACACGACGCTCCGGCGCGTCGAGGTCCTGAAGCGCTATACGCACTTCCTCTGGGACCTGATCCGGCCCTACGTCGGGCGACGCGTCCTCGAAGTCGGCTCGGGGACCGGCGTCATGACGCGCTACCTCGCGAGCCGCGAGCGCCTCGTCGCCACCGACCTCGATGCCGATTACGTCGAGCTACTGCGCCGGACGTACGCCGACAAGCCGAACGTCGAGGTGCGGCCGCTCGATCTGTCCCGTCTCGCCGAGAACGGCCTCCCGCGCCGCGAGTTCGACACCGTCGTCTGCTCCAACGTGCTGGAGCACGTCGAGGACGACGCGGGCGCCCTCCGCGCGATGCGCGAGCTCCTCGCGCCGGGCGGGCGCGTGGTGCTGATCGTCCCAGCGCTTCGCGCGCTCTACGGGTCGATCGACAAGGCGATCGGACACTACCGCCGCTACACCCGGGACGAGATCGCGGACAAGCTCCGCGCCGCCGGACTGGCGGTCGAGCACGTGAGCTACTTCAACGTGGTCGGTGTCCCGGGGTGGTTCCTGAACGCACGCATCCTCGGCCGGCGAACGGTTCCGGGCGTCCAGGCGCGCGTCAACGACTGGCTCGTCCCGCTGCTCCGACTCGAGCGTCGCCTGGGCGCGCCGGTCGGCATGTCGCTGCTCGCGGTCGGGACGGTGCTCGAGGACTCGAGCGCGCCGAACGGCCGTCCTCGGGCTCGGACGCATTCCGGCCCGCCGCGTTGAGCGACGCTGCGCGGGCTCAGCGGCCGGACAGATACGCCGCGAGCGCATCGCGCCACGGGCGGAGCGGTGGCTCGCCGATCGCCGTGAGGCGGCCATTCGCGAGGACGGAGTACGCCGGCCGCGGCGCCGGCGCGTTCAACGTCGCGCTCGTGATCGGCTCGATCGCGGCGTCGACGTGCGCCAGCTCGAGCGCGGCGCGCGCGAAGTCGTACCACGAGCACGCGCCGGCGTTGCTCACGTGATAGACGCCCGCGGGCGCGTCGCCGACGGCCCAGCGCGGCAGCAGCCGCGCGAGCGCGGCCGCGGCGTCGCGCGCCCACGTCGGCGCCGTCACCTGATCCGAGACGATGCGGAGCGTTTCGCCACGACGCGCGCGCTCGATCACGCGATCGACGAAGCAGCCGCCCTTCCGCCGCGCTCCACCCGCGGCGTAGAGGCCCGCCAGGCGGACGACCGCGTGGCGGCGCGCGAGCGTGCGGGCGAGGAGCTCCCCCGCGAGCTTCGAGCGGGCATACGCGCCTTCCGGGTTCGGTCGATCGTCCTCCCGGTACGGCTCGCGTGCGCGGCCGTCGAAGACGTAGTCCGTGCTCGTGTGCACGAGGAACGCGCCCGTGTCGCGGCACGCGGCCGCGATCCACCCGGCGGCGAGCGCGTTCACCGCGACCGCCTCCGTCGGATTGTCCTCCGCGGCATCGACGCGGTTCTCCGCCGCGAGGTTCACGACGACGTCGGGGGCGAGCGCCGCGAGGCGGCGGGCGACGGCGTCGCGGTCGCAGACGTCGAGATCGTGCCGGGCGAGGGCGACGGTCTCGTCGCGCGGGAGGAGCACCACGAGCTCGCGACCGAGCTGGCCCGCGGCGCCGAGGACGACGATCCGCATGCGCGCGCGAGTATACGTGCGCGCCGCCGACGGGTACACCGTTCCGCGACGCCCGTTGCGTCAACCCGCCGGCGGTCGTTACATTCCCCCGATGTCCCGCCTCTGGCGTTACCTCGTACGCTACCGCGTACGCTACTTCGGCGGGATCGCGTGCCTCGTCGCGGCGACGACGCTCACGATGATGGTGCCGTGGCTCTTCAAGCGGAGCGTCGACGCGATCGCCGCCGATGCGGGGCCGCGCGTCCTCCTCGGCTACCTCGCGCTCGTCGGCGCGATCGCGGCCGTCCAGGGGGTCGTGCGGACGTACTCGCGGTTCGTCATCTTCAACGTCGGGCGCGACATCGAGTACGACCTGCGGAACGACCTCTTCGCGCACCTCGAGCGGCTGCCGCTCGGGTTCTACCAGCAGCGCCAGACCGGGGACCTGATGTCGCGGCTCGTGAACGACGTGACGGCCGTCCGCATGCTGCTCGGCCCCGGCGTCCTCAACTTCATCAACACGCCCGTCTACTACGTCTACGGCCTCGCGATCATGCTCTCGATCGACGCCCGGCTGACGCTTGCCGCGCTCGCCGTCTATCCGGCGGCGCTCGCGGTCGTGAAGCGGACGAGCCGCCTCCTCATGGAGCGGACGCTCCGCGTCCAGGAAGGGCTCGGCGAGCTCTCGAGCCGCGTCCAGGAGAACCTGACCGGCATCCACGTCCTCAAGGCGTATGCGGGAGAGGAGCACGCGGTCGATGCCTTCGCGCAGGCGAACGCGCGCTTCCAGGAGCAGAGCCTCCGCCTGGCGCGCATCCGCGGATTCATCGGCCCGGTGATGAACGTGGTCGGCGGCACGGGGGCGCTCGTCGTCCTCTGGTACGGCGGACGGCTCGTGATCGCCGGGCGGCTGTCGATCGGCGACCTCGTGGCGTTCATCGGGTACCTGCACCTCCTCGCGTGGCCGACGATGGCGCTCGGCTGGATGCTCTCCGTGCTCCAGCGGGGGCGGGCGGCCATGCAGCGCCTCAACGAGCTCTTCGCGGTCGCGCCCGCGATCACGAGCCCGCCCGGAGCCGAAGCGCCTCCCGTCGTCGAGGGCGAGGTGACGCTCCGGAACGTCCGCTTCCGCTACCCCGGCCATCCCGACGGGCCGCCCGTCCTCGACAACGTCGACGTGACCATCCCGGCGGGCTCGACCATCGCGATCGTCGGCCGGACCGGCGCCGGCAAGTCGACGCTCGTCCAGCTGCTCCCGCGCCTGTTCGACGTGGACGAGGGGACCGTCCTGCTCGACGGCCAGGACGTCCGAAGCCTGCCGCTCGACTGGCTCCGCCGGCAGGTCGGCCTCGTGCCCCAGGACCCGTTCCTCTTCTCGCGCACGATCCGCGAGAACGTCGCGCTGGCGCTCGACGCCGACGGGAACGGCGCCGGGAACGGACGCGTCGAGGAGGCGGTCCGGATGGCGTCGCTCGCGCGCGACCTCGCCGGGTTCCCGCATGGGCTCGACACCGTGGTCGGCGAGCGCGGCGTGACGCTCTCCGGGGGGCAGAAGCAGCGGGTCGCCCTGGCGCGAGTGCTCGCGGCCGCGCCCCGCGTCCTCGTCCTCGACGACGCGCTCTCGAGCGTCGACGCGCAGACCGAGCGCGACATCCTCGACCGGCTCCGCGGCTTCTTCCGCGAGCGCACCACGATCCTCGTCGCGCACCGCATCACGACGGTGAAGGAGGCGGACGTCATCTGCGTCCTCGATGACGGACGGGTCGTCGAGGTCGGCGATCACGCGAGCCTGCTCGCGCGCGGCGGTGTCTACGCCGACCTCTTCCGCCAGCAGTCGCTCGAGACGGAGCTCGAGGCGATCTGATGCCGACGGACATCCAGGGCGAGGAGCGCGAGGCGAAGGCGTACGACGCCCGGACGCTTGGCCGGCTGTGGACGTTCGTGCGGCCGTATCGCGGCGTCTTCTGGGCCGCCGTCCTGCTGTCGCCGGTGAACCAGTTCTTCGGCCTCGTCCAGCCGTACCTGCTGAAGCTCGGCATCGACCACTACGTCGTCCACGCCGACCCGACTGGCCTCCGCCGGCTCGGGTTCGTCTTCATCGCCGCGATCGTCGGCGAGCTCGTGTCGTACTACTGGCAGCAGTACCTGACGATGGTCGTCGCGCAGCGGAGCCTCGCCGACCTGCGCGTCGCGCTGTTCGCGCGGGTGCAGCGCTTCCCGATGCGGTTCTTCGACGAGAACCCGGTCGGGCGGATCGTCTCGCGGCTCACCACCGACGTCGACGTGCTGCAGGAGATGTTCGCCGCGGGCGCGATGACGATCGTCCTCGACGTGCTCCGTCTCGCGGGGATCGTCGGCTTCATGCTGTGGATCAACTGGCGGCTCGCGCTCGTGAGCCTCGCGCTCCTGCCCTTCATGGTCGCCGCGATCGATTATTTCCGGCGCGCCGCCCGCCGGACGTACCGGCTGATCCGCGAGCGCATCGGGCGCATCAACGGCTATCTCCAGGAGGCGATCTCCGGCATGGCGGCGATCGCGCTCGCGGGCCGCGAGGCGCGCGCCTTCGCCGAGTTCGAGCGGCTGAACGCGGAGCACCGGGACGCGAACCATCTCTCGAACAAGCTCGAGGCGGCGCTTTTCTCGGTCGTCGAAGCCGTGAGCACGGTGTCGATCGCGCTCATGCTGTGGGAGGGCGGACGCCTCCATCGGGTCGGCCTCGTCGAGCTCGGGACGGTCGTCGCGTTCATCCAGTACATCCAGCAATTCTTCGTCCCGATCCGGGACTTCAGCGCCAAGTACGCCGTGATGCAGTCCTCGATGACGGCGGCGGAGCGCATCTTCGGGCTGCTCGACCTGCCCGTCGAGCCGGCGCCCGCGCACCCGCGCGTCCCGGCGCGCGTGCGAGGCGAGATCGTCTTCGACCACGTGTGGTTCGCGTACAAGGAGGCCGAAGCCGGGGGCGTGGACGGCGAGCCGCCCTGGGTGCTCCGCGACGTCTCCTTCCGCATCGGCGCCGGCGAGCACGTCGCGATCGTCGGGGCGACGGGATCGGGGAAGACGACGATCATCAAGCTGCTCGATCGCCTCTACGACGTGCAGCGCGGCTCCATCCTCGTCGACGGGATCGACGTTCGCGACTGGGATTCGCGGGCACTCCGGCGGCGGATCGCGGTCGTGCTGCAGGACGTCTTTCTCTGGAGCGGCCCGGTCGCCGCGAACGTGACGCTCGGGAAGCCCGAGATCGCGCGCGCTGCGGTCGAAGCCGCGGCGACGCACGTGAACGCCCACGGCTTCATCCACCGGCTCGGCGGCTACGACGCCGTGCTGCGGGAGCGCGGCAGCAACCTCTCCGGTGGACAGCGCCAGCTCCTCGCGTTCGCGCGCGCCCTCGCGCACGACCCCGCCGTCCTCGTGCTCGACGAGGCGACGTCGAGCGTCGATGCCGAGACCGAGTGGCTCGTCCAGGACGCGCTCACGAAGCTCCTCGAGGGTCGTACGGCGCTCGTCATCGCGCATCGGCTCTCCACGATCGAGAACGCGGATCGCATCCTCGTGCTCCACAAGGGCGAGCTGCGCGAGGAGGGGACGCATCGGGAGCTCCTCGCGCGCGCTGGCATCTACGCGCGCCTCTACCGGATGCAGTACGCCGCGGAGCGGCCGGCGCTCGCGGCGGGGGCGCGCAGCTAGGGCATGCGCGGCCGTGCGGGCTGGCGACGCGCGCTCGCGGCGATCGTCGGAGCGGTGTCGCTCGCGGGGTGCGGCGCCGGGCCGGGCTACCTGGTCCGTGCGGGCTGGTCGGAGGCGCGGCTCCTTCTCCGGCGCGAGCCGATCGAGACCGTGCTCGCCCGGCCCGATCTTCCGGCCGAGTTCCGCGAGCGCCTCGAGCTGACGCTCGCGGCGCGGGAGTTCGCGCAGGTCCGGCTCGGGCTCCGCGTCGGGGACAGCTACACGACGTTCGCGGAGGTGCCCCCGGACGCGACCGTCTGGGTCGTGGGTGCGGCGCGGCGCGATCGGCTCGAGGCGTACGAGTGGCGCTACCCGCTCGTCGGACGGCTTCCGTATCGGGGATTCTTCGCGCGCGGGGCGGCGGATGCCGCCGCGCGAGGCCTCGCGGCACGGGACTTCGACGTCGACGTGCGGCCGGCGATCGCGTTCAGCACGCTCGGCTGGTTCGCCGACCCGCTGCTCTCGACCGCCGCCGCCGAGCCGCCGGTGGCGATGGTCGACACCATCCTGCACGAGCTCTGGCACGCGACGCTGTTCGTGCCGGGGGCCGCGGCGTTCAACGAATCGGGGGCGAGCTTCGTCGGTGGGCGCGGGGCGATCGCGTTCTTCTGCGGCGGCCCGCGCGACGACGCGAAGCGCTGCGACGAGGCGCGTGCACGATGGGCCCGGACGCGGGCGCGGAGTCGCCTCTTCGAGCGGGTGGCGTCGAGGCTCCGGCGGCTGTACGCCGCCCGACCTTCGGTCGCGGTGCGCGAGCGCGCGCGCTCCCGCATCGTCGCCGCGGCGGCCGATGCGCTCGTGCGACGACGGCTCGGCGACCGTCGCGACCTCGTGCCCGCGAACAACGCGCGTCTGCTCGGCGACCTCGTCTATCTCACGCGCCTCGAGGACTTCGACGCGCTCGCCCCGACGGACGAAACGCTCCGGCCCGCGCTCGCCGCACTCGCCGATGCCACGCGGGGCGCAGGGGAGCCTTTCGGCGCGCTGACCGCGCTGCTCGCACGGAGCACCCTCCGGGCGGACGATTCCGCGCGGATCGGTCCCCTCGGACTGCTCGCCAGATCCGGCGAAGCGCGTTAGAGTGGCGAGGATGGCCGGTGCCGATCCGGGAACCAGCGGAGCGCCCCGCTTCGCCGCCGACCGGATGCTCGGTCGGCTCGCCCGGTGGCTCCGCATCCTCGGCCACGACGTCGCGTACGGGTCGCACCTCGGTGGCCGCGCGTTGCTCGCGTGCGCGCGAGGCGAAGGACGCATCCTCCTGACGCGCGATACCCGCATCGGCCGGCGGGAGAAGTTGCCGGCGCACGTCTTCCTCTTGAGTGACGACTTCCGCGAGCAGCTCCGGCAGGTCGCCGCGGCCTTCCCGATCGGCGGCCGCGGGTTTCTCACGCGCTGTCTCGATTGCAACCGCCCGCTCGACGCGACGCCGCGGGAAGCGGTGCGCGAGCGCGTGCCGGCGTTCGTCTGGGCGACGACCACGGACTTCCGCGCGTGCGCCGCCTGCGGACGCCTCTACTGGCCGGCGACGCACCGCGCGCACATGCTGCGCGAGCTCGCGGCGCTCGGCCTCGCGGAGCACGCGGCATGAACGGCGCGGCGGTGGACGTCGAGGCCGGCTTTCCGGTGAGCCGGTGCGCGCGCTGCCGCCGCGACGTCCTGACGCACGTCCACCTGGACGACCGGGGTGAGGCCCGGCGTCTCTGCCTGCACTGTGACGCGGAGATCGATCCCGCGGAGGTCCGCTGGATCGACGAGACCGAGCTCGACCACTTGGGCTACGGGCTCGAGTCGGAGGAAACTGGCGGCTGCGGCCGGCCCGGCTGCGGCCGGGGGAACTGCAGCAACCGGCGTTGACGACGAGAGGAGAGCTTCGGCGATGAGCGAGCGAGTGCGCGAGATCCTGAGCTGGTATGGGGGCGACAACCCGGGGACGCTCGGCAACCTGGCGCGGATCATGAACCACGGCCGGCTGGCCGGGACGGGGAAGTTCGTGATCCTGCCCGTCGACCAGGGCTTCGAGCACGGCCCGGCGCGGTCATTCGCGGCGAACCCGGCCGGGTACGATCCGCGCTACCACTTCGACCTCGCGCTCGCCGCGGGGTGCAACGCGTACGCCGCGCCGCTCGGCTTCATCGAGGCGGGCGCCGCGGACTTCGCCGGCGAGATCCCGCTCATCTTGAAGCTCAACAACTCGGACTCGCTCTACGGCGGCACGGACCCGTCCCCGGCGATCACGGGGAGCGTCGACGAGGCGCTCCGGCTCGGCTGCAGCGCGATCGGGTTCACGATCTATCCGGCGTCCGCCGCGCGGAACCAGATGTACGAGGAGATCCGCGGGCTCACCGAGGAGGCGAAGCGGAAGGGGCTCGCGGTCGTCGTCTGGTCGTACCCGCGCGGCTCGGGGATATCGAAGGAAGGGGAGACCGCGATCGACGTCGTGGCGTACGCCGCGCAGATCGCGTGCCAGCTCGGCGCGCACATCGTCAAGGTGAAGCCGCCGAGCGCGCACCTCGAGCAGGCGGCCGCGAAGAAGGTGTACGAGAAGGAGCGCATCCCGATCGGGACGCTCGCCGAACGCGTCCGCCACGTCGTGCAGGCCGCCTTCAACGGCCGGCGCATCGTCATCTTCTCGGGCGGCGAGGCGAAGGACACGGCCGCGATCTTCGACGAGGTGCGTGCGATCCGCGACGGCGGCGGCTTCGGGTCGATCATCGGGCGCAACTCGTTCCAGCGGCCGCGCGCCGAGGCGCTCGATTTCCTCCGTCAGGTGATGGACATCTACGCCGGGAAGACGAAGTGAGCTCGGCGGGCGTGGGGGGAGCCATGCGGGTGAACGTCGAATCGTTGTCCCGGGATTTCCTGCGCGTGTGCGAGGTCGCGGCCGTCGCGTGCGCGCGCACGATGGGGCAGGGGGATCGCCGCCATTCCGACCATGTCGCGACCGAGGCGATGCGGAAGGAGATGGACGCGATTCCGATGCGCGGCACGGTCGTCATCGGCGAGGGCGAGCGCGACGAGGCGCCGATGCTCTTCATCGGCGAGAAGGTCGGGCGCGGCGCCGCCGAGGACGTCGAGGTCGACATCGCCGTCGACCCGCTCGAGGGGACGAACCTCTGCGCGACCGGCGCCCCGAACGCGATCGCCGTGCTCGCGGCGTCGAACAGGGGCGGGCTCCTCCACGCCCCCGACTGCTACATGGAGAAGATCATCGTCGGGCCGTCGGCGAAGAACGTGATCGACATCGACGCGCCGGTTGCCGACAACCTCGCCGCCATCGCGAAGTCGCTCGGCCGCGACGTCGAAGATCTCGTGATCATCGTGCTCGACCGGCCCCGCCACGAGAAGCTGATCGCGGACATCCGGAAGGCCGGCGCGCGCATCAAGCTGATCGGCGACGGCGATCTGTCGGCGGGCATCAGCGCCGCCGTCCGCCGGACGAACGTCCACGCCGTCATGGGGATCGGCGGCGCGCCCGAGGGCGTGCTCGCCGCCGCGGCGCTCCGCTGCCTCAACGGCGCGATGCAGGCGCGCCTCGTGCCCACGAAGCCCGGGCAGGAGGAGCGCATGCGGAAGATGGGGATCACCGACCTGAAACGGATCTACACCGAGCGCGACCTGGCGCCCGGGCCCGACATCCTCTTCGTCGCGACCGGCGTGACCGACGGGTCGTTCATGGGCGGCGTGCGCTTCTTCGGCGGGGGGCTCCGGACGAGCTCCATCATCATGTCCCTCCGCGAGCGCGTGATCCGTTTCGCGGACACGGTGCGGCTCGAAGACGGAAGCGACGTCGTCGTCGAGTTCTGATCCGGAAGCCGAGCTGCGGTGGCAGACGGCGTCGGTTGCCGACGCCGGACGAGCTCGATGGCGCGTCTCGCGAGCACGTGATGGGGCCCGATGCGCCTCGAGCTCGGAGGAGGCGCCGCGTGAATCGTCGGCCGCGCGAGCCACTCCTCACGTTGGCCAAGCAGCTGTGCCCAGCACGTGACGATCCCGAAGCCGAAGCCGAAGACGAAGAGCAGGGCGGCCGGGCGTCCGAGGAGGCTCCGGACTTCCGGCCACAAGAGATCCTCGTCCGTCCGCGGGCTCGCGGCCCGGACGTGAGCGTGCTCCCCATCCCGGCGAGAAGGCCTCCAGTCGTCGATCGACGCGGCCGGGCGAACCGGCGGGGTGCTCGTCACGCTGCGGCGGCCTCTCCATCCCATCGTCCCCTCCTTCGGCGGGTTCGCCGGGGCTCGGGGGCCGCAGGCCGCGCGTTGCTTTCCTCTACGGGACCTTCACCCGCCGCCGCTCCTCGAGGGAGAAGGGCAGCAGGACGGCGCGCTTGCAGCGCCGGCACTTGAGCTCGACGCCGTCGCGGGTCACGCGGGCCATGAGGCTCCCGCATTCGCAGCGGATCTCGCGAGCCCGGGCCCCCGGGCCCGCCGCGGACGGGGTCCGCGGTCCGGCGTCGCTCATCTGCGGGGTACGGGCGTCATGGAGATTTTGAAAATCACTCTCAGTTACGACCGTCCCCGGTGCCGTGTCAAGAGGAAAGCGCCGGGCGCTTCTCGGACGCGGCCGGCGGCCGGGCTTCGAAGCCCGGCCGCCGACGCCGCACGTCGTCCCGGACCTAGACCGCGACCCCGATCCCCGCGAAGTACCGCTTGAAGGCGTCGGCCTCCATCGCAAAGGTCCCGTCGACGACGTTCAAGGTGATCGGCCGCCACCAGCTGACGTCGTACATGGAGAGCGTCGCGTCGAGGACGCTCGCGGTCGCTTCCGTGTTCCCCCACGGATTGCGGAGCACGATGTACTGCTTGCAGTTCCGATACGCCCACCCGAGCACGGTGTAGCAGTGCGATCCGACGATGTGCGCGGACGCGTAGTCGACCTTGTCCGGTGACGCATCGCCGGTCGCATACGTCCACGCGGTCATCGGGTGGAAGGTGCGATAGCTGAGCGAGTGCGAGCGCACGAGTTGCCAGAGCTGTTCCCCGGTGCGGCTCGCGGTGTCGTAGTACGATCGCGTTCCGCCCGTCAGCTGCGCCGTGGCCCACACACAATCGCCCCAGGCGGTCGCGGTGATGTCCGGATGGTCCGTCGTCGTCCCGGTCTTCAGCTTGGCGTACGCCTTCTCGTAGACCGCGGGCCAGATCTCGCCCGCTTCGCTGGACCGGCAGTAGATGAATCCGCCGCCCGCGCCGAGCGGGACCGTTTCCGACACTTCGATCTCTCGGTCGATCGCGCCGCCGCCGTCCGGTGTGTAGAAGCGGACCATGTCGAAGAACTGATCCTGGTTCTGTCCGGTCGCCCGCGTCGTCTGCGCGATCCGGTACGGCATCGCCCAGGCGACGGCCGACAGCGCCGCGATGTAGTAGCAGTTCGCGACGGCGCCCTGGACCGGGTCGAAGAACTCGGCGGTCTCGTTGAAGAACCGGCCGGCGTCGCCCCACGTCGCGCCGGACGGGGTCCAGTCGTCGTTGGCATGGCCTTCCGCCTGTGGATCGTACGCGATCTTGCGTACGGTCTCCTTCGTGAAGATGCGCGCCAGCCGGCGGTAGCGGACCTCGTCCGGCAGCTCGAGCACGAGCGTCAGCCGGCTCGGGTCGACGACGTTCGCGCAGTCGATGGCGATGCTGGCGACGTCCCGGACGCGGAAGTACGACGCGAGATCCCCGAGCGTCCGCACCGACGTGGCGTCGATGTTGGACACCGCGTCGTTCTCGACGGCCTCGGGCTCGACGTCGAGAAGCGGCGAGTGGGTCCGTTCGAGCTGCAGGTTCTTGTTGAGCCGGAGCCCGATGTACAGGGGGCCTCGATACTTCGGGTCGAAGAGCTCCGCGTACGGTGTCCCGAGGATCTGCTCGAGGACGCGCGGTACGTCGGGCAGCTGCTTCCACGGAATCTTCCGCCCGACCAGCAGCTCGGCCAGGGCGTACGGGTTGATGACGGCGCAGTTCTGGGCGGCGCCGTCGGTAGCTGGGGGAGTGGTTGGCATGGTGGTCCTCCTTCTCTAGAGCTGAGAAGCAGGTTTCGTACCGAACCGAAATCCGCCAGTGCGCGCGGCGGAATCCGCGGCCAGCAGCAGGGCGCTGTCCACTCGGCCGGACGCGCCGTCCAGGCACGAGGTCACCGCGCCGGGCGGTGGCGCGTCGTCACTTGTAGTAGTGCCAGCTCTCGCCCGGCTCGAGGACGACGACGCGGGTGCCGTCGATGCCCCGGTCCTTGCATTCGCTGACGAAGCGCTCGGCCGGACGGCGCGCGAACCAGCGAAGCGGGAACCCCCCGCGCTTGCCGTAGCCGATGGGGATGACGCGGGCGGGATTCAGCATGGCAGCGGCGCGTGCTGCCTCGACCGGCCCCATCTCGCGCGCGAAGCCGAAGAGGCGCTCGCCGCCGACGGGCAGCAGCGCCACGTCGAGGTGCGGGAACCGGGTCGCGACGTCCACGAGCTCGGGGAAGTACTTGGTGTCGCCGGCGACGTAGACCTGCACGCCGATGCCCTCGACGACGTACCCGTTCTCGGGGACGGCGTGTCGCGCCGGGACGGCGATCACGTGCAGCTCGCCGACCGCGGCCGCGTCCCACCAGCCGAGGTCGACGACCCGCTCGAAGCCGAGCGCCGCGAGCCGGGCGTGCAGCTCGGGCCGCGCGATCGCCTCCGGGACGGCGCTCGCGAGCTCGCGCAGCGCGTCGTCGTCGAAGTGGTCGCCGTGCCCGTGCGTCACGAGCACGGCGGCGGCGGGCGGGAGGCCATCGGGCACGAGACCGAGCGGCTCGCGCTGGCGCACGACGAAGCCCGAGTGGAACCACGGGTCGACGAGGACGCGAGTCCCGCGCATCTCGAGGATGACGCCGCCGTGCGCGATCCGCGTGACGCTCACGTCGGCGTCCGAGCTGTGGTAGCTCGACCGCCGCGGGGCGGGGAGCGCGCTACAGGAGACGACGGCGAGCGCCGCGGCCGCGATCCACGCCGGCCGCACTACACCTTGCCCTGTTGCCGGAGCCCTTCGTACAGGACGACGGCGACGGCGGTCGCGAGGTTGAGGCTCCGGACGTGCTCGCTCGCGAGCGGGATCCCGAACAGCGCTTCGGCGTGCGCGGCGAGGATCGCGGCGGGGAGCCCGCGGCTCTCGCCGCCGAAGACGAGCAGGTCGTCGTCACGATAGCGAACGGTCGTGTAGGAGCGGGCGGTGCGCGCCGAGAAGCAGAGGAGCCGGCCGGCCGGACGTGCCGCCGCGAACGCCTCCCAGCTCGGATGGCGGACCATGCGGACGTGCGGCCAGTAATCGAGCCCGGCCCGTCGGAGGTGGCGGTCGTCGATCGTGAACCCGAGCGGGTCGACGAGATGGAGGACCGAGCCGGTCGCGACGCACAGCCGGCCGATCGAGCCGGTGTTCTGCGGGATCTCGGGGGCGACGAGGACGACGTGCATCAGGCGGGGCCGCCACGGAGCGCGACCCGGCGGCCGCCGACCGGCAGAACGGTCTCGCCGGCCGGCCCCGTCTCGGCGTGGCGTACGAGCTCGTAGTACGCCGGCCGGAGGAAGCGCGCCTCGTGCCGGCCGTCCTTGACGCGGCAGTAGAGCACGTTGTCCGCACCGACGCGCAGCGAGTCCGGATCGAGCGGCTCGCGGGTCTCGTCGTTCAGGACGACGGTGAAGCCACGCGACGGATCGCCGTCGACGCCAGTCACCACCCACGGCGTGTCCTCGATCGCGACCTCGGCCTTGTCTTCGCCCAGCTCGAGACGCGCGCGCCCGTCCGGGAGGACGATGAGCGTCCGGCTGAAGAGCCGGCGAATCGCCGCGTTCGGGATCACCTCGTCGTCGCTGTACCAGAGCCCGTCCTTGCCGAACTTGATCTTCCCCGAGCTGATCGCGGTGAAGCCGGCCCGCGGCATCAGGACCCGCTCGCGCTGTCGAGGACGAGCGTCACCGGCCCGTCGTTCACGAGCGCGAGGGCCATGTGCGCGCCGAAGCGGCCGGTCGCGACCGGGATCGTCCCGGCGCGCGCACGCGCGACGAAGTGGTCGTAGAGCGTCTCGGCGCGCGCCGGCGGCGCCGCGTCGGTGAAGGACGGTCGCCGCCCCTTCCGGCAGTCCCCGTAGAGCGTGAACTGCGAGACGACGAGGAGCGCCCCGCCGACGTCCTCGAGCGAGTGCGCGAAGCGGCCCGCCTCGTCCTCGAAGACGCGAAGCGCGATGATCTTCCGGCAGAGGGCATCGGCCTCGCCTTCCGTATCGGCGACGCCGACGCCGAGCAGCACGCAGAGCCCGCGACCGATGGCGCCGACGACGCTCCCATCGACCTCGACGCGCGCCTCCGCGACGCGCTGCACGACGGCCCGCATCGCCGCCGTTAAAGCACGATCGACCCGGAATTGCGAAAATCGTCCGGCCCGCGCGCGAGGTGGCGCGTCGCGGACCCGTCCGTTATCCTGCCGCCCCGCCGCATGATTCCGGACGTCCTCCACATCGGACCGATCCCGATCCATCTCTTCGGCATCTTCCTCGCGCTCGCGTTCCTCGCGGCGGGCTGGGTGGCGGGGCGCGAGTTCGAGCGCAAGGGTTGGGATCCGGCGCTCGCGTCGTCGGCCGTCGTCTGGGCGGCGGTCGGGGGACTCCTCGGCGCGCGGCTGTGGATCGTCGTCGACGCGTGGAGCGAGTTCGTGCGTGACCCGTTGACGTTCCTCGTGACCGGCGGCGGGTTCGTCTGGTACGGCGGGCTCCTCGGCGGGGCGCTCGCGCTCACGATCTTCTTCCGGCGCGAGCGCATCCCGTGGCTGCGCGGTGCCGACGCGGTCGCGCCCGCGATCGCCCTCGGGCAGGCGATCGGACGCCTCGGCTGTCAGGCCGCGGGCGACGGCGACTGGGGCACGGAGACGACGCTCCCGTGGGGGATGGCGTATCCGCACGCGGTCGTCGGCTGGGACAAGCCGGCGGGCGTGCGCGTCCATCCGACGCCCCTCTACGAATGCTTCGCCTACCTCGCCATCTTCGCGGTGCTCTGGCGGATCCGCCGCGAGCCGATGTCCGACGGCTCCGTGCTCGCGGTCTACCTCGTGCTGTCGGGCGTGGCGCGTTTCCTGGTCGAATTCGTGCGGGTGAACCCGCGGGTCGTCCTCGGGCTCACCGAGGCGCAGCTCGCGAGCCTCGCGATGATCGCGGTCGGCGCATGGCACCTTCTCGCGCGACGGGCGTGGCGAACCGCCGCGGCCTGACCGTCCTCGTCGGGACGGCGCTCCTCGGCGTCGCGATCGCGGCGGGCTGGTACGCGCTCGCGCATCGCGGGCCGCAGCGCGCGCCCGACTTCGCGGTGAGCGATCTGCAGGGGCGGACGGTGCGGCTCTCCGCGCTCCGCGGGAAGGTCGTCGTGCTGAACCTCTGGGCGACGTGGTGCGCGCCGTGCGTCGAGGAGATGCCCTCGATGGACAAGCTCTGGACGCGATTCCGCGACCGGGACTTCGTGCTGCTCGCCGTGAGCCAGGACGAGGAGGGCCGGCGCACCGTCGAGCCGTTCGTCGCCAAGATGCACCTGTCGTTCCCGATCTTCCTCGACCCCGAGCACCAGGTCGGCGATCGGTTCGGTGTCTGGGGCTACCCGGAGACGTTCGTGATCGACCGGAACGGCTACGTGGTGGAGCGCGTCATCGGTCCGCGTGACTGGGCGTCGAGCGAAGCGACCGCCGCGCTCGAGGCGCTCATCGCCGCCGGCGACGGGACGCCGGCTTCCCCAGCGCCGCGCGCGCCTTCTTGAGGTCGGAGACGCTGACGAAGACGACTCCGCGGCCGCTGCCGCGAGGCGCGCTGCCGTAGGCGTACTCGATGTTGACGCCCGCCTGTCCGAGCCGCTTCGCCATCCCGGCGAGGGCGCCCGCCTCGTCGGGCAGGTCGATCGCGAGCACCGTGTTCGCGACGACGAGCACGCCGCGGTCGCCGAGGAGGTGCAGCGCCTTCTGCGGCTCGCTCACGACCAGTCGGACGACGGCGTGGTCCGACAGGTTCGCGACGTCGAGGGCGCGGATACTGATGCCGTGTCGGCCGAGATCGGCGGCGAGCTCGGCGAGGACGCCAGCACGGTTGTCGAGGAACGCCGAGAGCTGCGTCTCCACCCGCATCGCCACGTCAGCCACCCAATTCTCCGTAGCGGTCACGCCCCGGCATTGCAAGTCGAATCGCGACGTCGGCGCGCTCGCGCGCATCGCGAATTCGGCCTTGCTCCGGGCCTGAGGGCCGGATAGACGTTTTTCTCTCGGCGCCGGGACACGTAGCATGGCGCCCACGAGGTACACCGGATGATCGGCAAGCGACGGCAAGCGTGGGTGGGAGCGGTTGGTCTGGCCGTGCTCCTCGCCGTGTTCTTCTCGGGTGGTCGCG